>SDBV01011391.1_pt1 | contig 11534 bp, 8 predicted proteins | sample 2277081 | NCBI WGS metagenome assembly SDBV01 (sample SAMN10402039, study PRJNA504765) | marine sediment metagenome | isolation source: marine sediment core GS10_PC15, 223 cmbsf | place: Arctic Ocean: Southern Knipovich Ridge | collected 2010
GGGCGGGAATGCCTACGTTGATGCCGATCATTCCCGCCTCCGTTTCCAGTTTGAACTTGCGGGCCCAGTAGCCGTTCTGCGTGTAGATCGACGCCCCGTTGCCGTACTCGTGCTGGTTGATCATGCGGATCGCCTCGTCCAGCGAATCGGCCTTGAGGATCACTACCACCGGCCCGAAGATCTCGGCCTGGTGGATCTTCATGCCGGGCTCGACGTCGGTAAAGACCGTGGGGCCGACGAAATGTCCCCGCTCGCGCCGCGGCACGCTGACCTCTCGCCCGTCCAACGCCAGCGTGGCACCCTCGTCGATGCCCGTCTGGATCAGCTCGAGAATGAACTCCCGCGACTTCGCCGAGATCACGGGCCCCAGCACCATCGGCTCGTCGGCCACGGCCGGGTCCAGCGGATCGGCCATCAGGACCTGCTTCGATGCCTCGACGAACCGCTGGGAAACTTCGCGATACACCTGCTCGCCCACGCCCACGATCGCCGAGGAGGCCATGCAGCGCTGTCCGGCGCAGCCGTAGCAGGAGGTGATCATGTTGCGGATCATGTCGTCCATCTTGGCGTCGGGCATGGCCACCAGGTGGTTCTTCGCGCTGCCCAGCGCCTGGAATCGCTTATTGGTCTCGGCACACCGGGCGGCCACGATTCGGCAGACCCGCGAGGTGCCCACAAAAGAGACCCCGCTCACGTCGGTGTTCTGGAGCAACCGCTCGGCCGCCCGCTTGTCGCCGTGGACCAGGTTGAACACCCCCGGCGGAAAGCCCGCCTGGTGGATCAAATCTGCCACCCGCTGCATGCTCAGCGGCACTTGCTCCGACGGCTTGACCACGTAGGTGTTGCCCGTGGCCAGGGCGTAGGGGAAGAACCAGAAGGGGACCATCAGCGGGAAGTTAAACGGCGCGATCATCCCAAACACCCCCAGCGGCAAACGGAGAACCTCGCCGTCGATGTCCTTGGCACCTCCGATCAGCTTGTCGCCCTGCTGCAAGACCGGCATGCCGCAGGCCACCTCCGTGTTTTCGATAGCCCGTTTCACCTCCGCCCGGGAGTCGGGCAGCGACTTGCCGTTCTCCTCGGTGATCAGCCGCGTAAGCCCATCGGTGTTTCGGCGCAGCAGTTCGGCCAGCTTCAACAGCGGCTCGCAGCGCCGGGCCACCGGGGTGTCGCTCCAATCGGGAAATGCCGCCCGGGCCGCCGCCACCGCCCGATCGACCTCGGCAGCCACCGAAAGCGGCACCCGGGCGATCACCTCGCCCGTGCTGGGGTTCTCGACGTCCAGGGGGCCGTGGCTCACCGGATCGATCCATTGGCCGTGCAGGTAGTTCTTGAGTTGTTCGATGGGCATGCGGTTTCCTTGTGTGTCGGTCGCCGTACCGGCGACCGCTAGACGGATGATTGCCGTACCAGCGACTGTCATTTGGCCTGGAGGATTTCGTCGAACAGGCCCTTTAGCGCGGGCTCGTCGATGTCTCGCGGGGTCCACTCCAACGGCTTGAGCGTGCTCTCCAGGGCGTTGCGGGCCAGCTTGCCGGACAGGTCTTCCGGCGCGTCCTCCGGCACCTCGACCCCGCCGGGCAGCCCGACCGATTCCAGCAGCTCGACGATCGCATCGACAAAACGCGCGGCCCGCTCGTCGGGCGAACCGTCCGTAATCCCACAGTGGTGGGCCAGTTGGCAATACACCTCCCGGCACTGCTGGGCGTTGTATCGCAAGGTGAAAGGGGTACCGATCGCGACGCCTTCACCGTGGGGGACGTGCAGCAGCGCGCCGAGCGCATGGGCGATCGCATGGGTCATGATCACGCCGGCCGCGCTGAACGCCACGCCGGCCAGCGTTGAGGCCAAGGCCAGCGTGTGGCGACGTTCGGGATCGTCGGGGTCTTCCACCGCGCGGCGGAGGTTCTTGACGACCAGGCCCACGGCCCGGCCGGCCAATGCTGAAGAGATCGGGTTGGCCAGGCGGCTCATGCAGGCCTCCAAGGCGTGTCCCAGGGCGTCGGCCCCGCAGGCCGCCGTCAGCCGTGGCGGGCTGCCGAGGGTCAGGTCCGGGTCGACCAGCGCGACCTTGGGCCGCACGGCCGGTCCGGCGATCGACGCCTTCAAGGGATAGCCCGGCAGGCTGCCCAGGCCATGATGGTTCAGCACCGCCACGGCCGTCACCTCGCTGCCCGTGCCCGAGGTCGTCGGAACCGCCACCAGCGGCAGGGAATCGGTGATCGGACGGAAGTTCTCATTCGACCCCGCGTAGTCCCAGGGGCTTCCACCCATCTTGGCCATCGCCGCGATCCCCTTGGCGGCGTCGATTGAGCTGCCCCCGCCAAGGCCCACCACCACCTCAGAGCCCGACTCCGCAGCCCGGCGGGCACCTTCGACGGCCAGTTCCGCGTCGGGATCGGGGGGGACCTCGAAGAACTCGACCACCGCCAGGCCCCGGTCGCTCAGGGACCGGGCCGCCCGGGCATAGGTCTCCTCCATCCCGCTCCGGTCCCGGTAGCCTACCAACAGTACCGAACGGCCGAACTGCCCGGCTACCTCCCCCAGTTTCTTAAGGCCTCCGCGGCCGAACTGGATTCGGGTGGGCAACTGAAATTCCCAATTGGGCAACATGACGTGCTCTCGAATCGAGGATCGGGGGTCAGCAGCCAGTTCTTCAACGGGCTGTTGTCGCAACAGCGTAAGGCGATAGTGTACCGCGATCGCGTGGCTTTCGCCAGCAGAGCAAGGGCGCGGAGGCCGATCTGGCTGGCGGATTGTCAAGTCTGGGATGACAGGTGGGGCGCCCGTGGCGGCTGGTCCGCCACTGCGGGGCAAGGGCAGGCAAGCTGCCCACGGCGCCGGTCAAATGAGCTGTGACAGCCCGCTACGTGTCCAGAGACGGACAGAAATGGAAGGGCGGCCAGGGCCCGGTAACTTCCAGGAGCAGTCCCTGGGCGGCCACGTCTCGGCGAAGGCGTTCCACGGCGGCCAGCCAGGATTCCTCCTCGGCGCGAGGCAGCAGAAAGGCGGCGTTCCAGGCCGTTCCTTCATGCAAGCCGACCGAATCGGAAGACGCCGAGTCGACACGGCACCAGCGATCGGCGTGGTCTTTCAGCGCGGTTTCCACTGCCAGAACTTCTTCCAGCAGGCGGCGGTCCGAGGCGGGGCGGATGCGCTGCTGAGGTGATTTCTTCGTCGGGCGATGCTTGAGCGACTCCTTCCCCGTGGCGTAGTGTGGGGATGGCAGGGCGCTGTGGCGGGGAGTTGCCTCGGCCCAACGCACGCCCAGGTATATTCCCGCCGCCCATTCCTGCCGGTCCCCCAGCCGGCTGAGGAAGTCGGCCACCGTGGCTTCGCACTGGGCCATCTTGGCAAGCAATGCAGAGCGGGACCGGAAGAGCGTGCCCAGCTTCATCGGTAGCACCGGCGAACACTTGGCGACCTCGCAGATCACACGGTTGTGCCGCTGGGCCACGCTGCCCGCCCAACGGGCGTCATCGGCGGTCTTGCCTTTGAGCCTGGCCGTATCGAACTCGTCCAAGCCTATTCGACTGGCCACTGCGGCCAGCAGCCCACGACGGAGAAGCTCCACGTTGAAGCGAGGGTCGACACCCGGTACCGTCTTGTTCAGTGTGCAGTTGGCCTCAGTGAAGGCGTAGAGATACACGTGTTCATGGTGCATGGCGGTTTCGTCCGGCTAGTGAGTAGAGTTCCTCAAACACCTGCGGTCGGTTTTCAGCTTCGTGTTTTCGCGGTGAAGCCTGTGTGTTATAAACGGCAGCCCGAGCCCCGTGGGCAAGGCCCCCCCCGCCCACGCCGGCTCAGGCATGCCGTGCTGCCCCCTAAGGTTGAAGCCGAGTTCTCGGGATCGCTGCGTTGCAGCCGCAAGGAGTGAGTCGATCGCCGGAGAACACCGACTGAGATTTTGTGTTGACGGCTCTCGTGCCGTCGGTTGCCGTTGCCAAGGTAATCTCCTCTCTACTGTTGTTGACCCGAGAGAAGCGCAGTCTGCGTTGAGCCCGGTCGGTCTGCCGGCCCATCCGGCTCCGAGAGGGGGATCCCCAAGATGTCGGAGACTTTGGTCTGCATTGCGATGATCATTTCGGCCTGGCGAAGCCGGGCCTGAAGGTGCTGGTTCTCGCGATGCAGAAGTTGATTCTCGCGATCCAGGCAGTCGCGTCTGGCAGCCTTGCGGCCGCGCTTCTTGGGTGACAGCGCGGCCAGCGCGCCCGCTTCCCTCTGCCGACGCCAGGCACAAAGGTGCGAGGAATAGAGCCCTTCGCGCTGAAGCAGGGCCCCCAGTTCGCCCGGCTTGGAACACTGGTCCGCTTCCAACAGGATGCGGAGCTTATATTCCGCCGTGAAGCAGCGCCGGGTCGACTTGACCTCCGGCGGTGAATCGAGGCCTTCCGGCCGCGTGCCCCTCTGGGCGGCAAGATGCTGATCGGATCTCAGCGGCCCTTTGCGAGTGTCCGAGCCGTCGGCCGAGCGCACCCGTTGCGCCGATAAACAGACCTCTGCCATTTTTGCCTGCCCCCGCCCCTGCTATCTGCCGTTGCCACGGCCGACACAGCGGCCTTTCTGCCGGGATTCGATCCTCGGCAATTGCCCCATCTTTGGTGAAAAAAAGGCACAACCGAATCGCGCCTCTTCGGGCAGCGCGATTTGGATGTGCCTCGATTCGCGGGTCCTGCCCGCCCGGCACGTCGCCTCGCCCCGAATTACGACGCTATTCATTCATTGATTATCGGCATCTGCCCGCATAACTTGACTAAACCTACTCACTTTTCCCGCTCTTTTTTGAGTTCTTTCGGGCCCGTCGGGCACGCTGGCGTGCTGCTGGCCCAAGAAGGGGGACCACAATCTGCTTGGGACACGCCAACCGTCCGCTGAGAAAAGGCCCACCGGTTGAACGAATGGGCGGGAAGCGCGCGTCGATCGGCACGAGCCTCAACCGGCCTCCAGCCGTTGCGACCGGGCGTAATCCCGCAGGGCCAGAACGTTCTGCTGAGGCGTGTCACGGGGAACCTCGCATCCGGCGGCGACGATGTACGGCCGGCCGGCCTGGCGGTGGCACTCGGCGATCGCTGCGGCGACCGATTCCGGCGTCCCATTGCGCAAGGCGGCCACCGGGTCGATGTTGCCCGCCAAGACCTGGTCGGGGCCCATCTCGTCGCGGGCCTGCGACAGCGGAACCATGTAATCGACGTCCACCATCTCGCACCCCAACGAGCCGATTCCCGAGAGAATCCGGCCGATATTGCCGCAGATGTGCAGGCGGACTTTGGCTCCCATCTGCTGGACGCCGTGGACGAGTCGCTTTTCATACGGCAGCACGAACTGCTCGTAGATTCTCGGACCGACCAACGAAGCTGCCGCGTCGCCGATCCCCATGATGTCGACGCCGGCCTCGATTTGGGTCTTGGCGAAACGCAGCGCCGTCTGAAGGACGAATTCGAACAGGTCGCGCACGAAGGCCTCGTCGTCGAAGAAGTCGGTCATCAGCACGTTGATTCCGCGCAGATCGGCGGCCTCGGCACAGGGTCCCTCGATCCAGCCCTCGATCAGCTTTTCGCCGCCGATCCGCTCTTTGAAGAGCAAAGCGGCCAGGATCCGATCGTGCATCCGCCCGCCGCCCAACGGGTCGGGAACCTCCAGCTTGGCCAGGGTCTGCTTGTCGGCCAACAGCGCCCGGCTCTCGTCGATCGCCGGTGGCTGATTGTCGAAGTACTTGATCGCCGCGCCGCAATCGGCCGCCTCCCGGGCGGGGTCGGAGATGCAGGATACGTAGTCGAAATCGAACTTCTCGGCGGTCAGGATTTGGGCCTCGACCAGCGTGAAGTATTCGGTGGCGTACTTGCCGTATCCGACTCCTAATTCGTCGGCGGCGAACATCATCGTAATCGGCATCTGCGGCAGGCAATCCACCGCCCGCCCCTCCAACATGGCCAGGATCCGCTCGCGTCCGTTCATCACGATTTGTTCCCGCAATCGGTGACAGGTATCGGCCCTTCGTGCGACGATTACACAGCCGCTGGCGGCTTAGCAGCAGTCTCTTGTTGCTGAACTCCACTAGCTGGAGGGATCCCACGGATATTCACTCATCGGTCTCCGTGCTGACGATCTGTTCGTCGAAACTGGCGGCCAGCCGGTGGCCCGGCGGCACCACCAGGAAACGGCGCTGGTCCCAAGAGCCTTCGAGGAAGTCTCGAATCAGCGTCATGTCGCCGCTGAGCTTCTCATATTTCCAGCCCCGCTCGGCCGCCTCGCGGCGGGCCTGCCGCTCGAACCGGTCGTCGGGCTCGACCCCCATTTCGATGAACGTGAGTCCCTTGTAGTTGCGCGTCATGTCGCCCAACTGCTCGTACAGGAACCGCGCGTTGTCTTCGCCGTACTTGGCCGCCAACTCCTCGTACGTCGAGTTCATGCCGTTGAGCTGTTGGGTCGACTCGCCCTGGAGCTGAGCCAGGCCGTCGCCGCGCTCGATCCAGCCGCTGGTCTTGAAATAGACCCCCGGGTGGCCGTGAAAGTACTCCAGGTAACGCTGGTTGCTGCCCAGGAAGAGCGTAATGCAATCGTGTGCCCTGGGTACAACCAGGGGGATCTTCTTGGCCCCCAGGCCGACCAGACCGTTGCTGCACAACCCGTAGCCCAGCAAAACGGCGTCGTACTGCGACTCGTCGACCTGGCCCACTGCCTCCTTCAGCCGGCGAAACATGCCCTCTTGCCCAATGTCGTGCAGACCCTGGGGCAGGAATTCTACGTCCACCCGGTTGGTCGATCGGGCGACCGCCGCGCACAATTCGCGGTAGAGAATCTCACAGGCAATCAGTTTCAGGCGCAAGGCAGTTTTCTCATTGGCGGCAACTCAACGCGGTTGCGCGATTGACGGTGACGGGGGAAGTCGTTTAGCCGCCGCGTCCACGCGGCGTCGTTGTCCCGGCGTGGCCGCCGGGGCTAAACTCCCGGACGCACAAGAAGCATACCATTTGGTTCAGTCCTCGTCCGGCTGGGCCACGAAGCGGTAACCGGCGTCGCGAATGGTAAGAAAATGCCGAGGCTGGGAGGGGTCCGGCTCGAACGTCTTGCGCAGCCGGCGAATGAACTGGTCGGGAGCCCGAGTGCTCAAGTTACCCGGCATGTTCCACACGTTCTCCAGCAACTCATGGCGGGGGATCACGCGGCCTTCATTCTCCGCAAAATACCGCAGCAAGCTCATCTCCAGTTGGGTCATCCGCACCGGCTCACCGGCCATGGTCACCTGGAAGGTCTCGAAATCGACGCTCGCCTCGCCGAACTCCAAGCAAGCCACTCGGCCGGATTCTGCCCGGGCGCGTTCCGCCCGCCGCCCGTCGAGCGCCAGCAGATTCTTCACGCGGCTAAGGAACTCGTCGAGATCGAACGGTTTGTTCAGATACTGGTTGGCGCCCACGTCGAAACCGCGCGCACGGTCTTCGGCCAGCGTCCGGGCGCTGAGGATCAGCACCGGCAGGTCCTTGCCGGCTGCTCGCAGGGCCTCGCAAACCGCGTAGCCGCTCATTCCGGGCAACATCAGGTCCAGGATCACCAGATCGACGGTTTCGGGGCCGTCTTCGATCACCTCCAGCGCCGACGGACCGTCGCCCACGGTGGTCACGCGATAGCCTTCGGCGTCCAGGTTGTACTTGATCCCGGTGGCCAGATGCTCTTCATCCTCGACCACCAGGATGTGCTCTTTGGCGGCCATGTTGGCAACCTTGAGTGTGTAGTATGGAAATCCCGTTTAGCGGGCGGGCTTGCCCGCCGTGCCGTGGTTGATGGTTTTCACCGTATTCCACGGCGGGCAAGCCCGCCCGCTAAACGGCAAGTTCGTGGCCACGTTCCGCTGCAGTCTTACCCACTTATCCTTTCCTCCTCTGCTTTCGTTTCCCCTACAGGACCGCCGGGCAATTGTATCTCGAAAACCGTTCCCGGACCTGCTTCCCGGCCGCGCACCCGGACCCGGCCGCCAAGCCGCTTTACCAAGGTGCGCACGATATACAGCCCCAACCCCGTGCCGGGTTTCTCTCGCTGCAACTCCAGCCCCAGGCGGACGAAACGCCCGAAAATCTTGCGGCGGAGCTTCTGCGGAATCCCCCGGCCGTTGTCGCCGATACAGGTCAGCGTGTGCCCGCCCGACTGCCGCCGCAAGGTCACCTGCACCTCGGGCTGGGAGGCCGCGTATTTTACCGCGTTGTCGATCAAATTGCGAAAGATCATCTCCAGGTCGACTCGCCGGGCACGCACCACGCACGGCTGGAGGTCCAGCCGAACCGTATCCGAGGGCATCCGGTAACGCAGGCATACGGTCGCGGCGCATTCCCGCAGAAGGCCCGACAGCGAAACCTCTTCCGCCTCTCCGTTGCGGCTCCCGGTCTCCAACTGACCGGCGTCCAGCATCTGGTTGATCAGGTGGTCCAGTCGATGCACGTCTTCCAGCATGTATCGATAGAAGTCGGCCTGCTGCTGCTGGCTCACCCGGCGGAGATTGAGCGTTTGCAGGTAGAGCTTCATCGACGCAATCGGCGACTTCAACTCGTGCGTCACACTGTCGATGAAATTCGATTGCCGGCGGTTGAGGTTGATCGCTTTGACCGAAAGCACGAGGTACCACACCACACCGACCACCAACAGCACCATGAACGTCGTGCCCACCGTCAAAAGCGTCCAATATAGCGGTGCATAGCCCTGATCGCCCAGGGCCTTGGACACGGCCAGCAATACCCAGCCCACCGTCAACACCACCAGCAGCACGATCATCACGATCGCCAGCGTGATCGGCAGACCTAGAGGGCGGCGGGGAGACATTGCCGGGGAAGGAAGCTCTCAGAGAGTTGGTCACTGGGGTGCACACGGCACAATCGCAGCATAGCAAATCTGCCAGACAACCGTCAAGCAGGGGGGAGGGCTGGTGTGTGGCGAGTTTCTCCGGCAACCCCGCCCAACCGTGCAATCTTGCCAGACCCGAGGGCCGGCCACGGCCCATCTGCGCCCGATACGTGTGGAGAACCGTCCGAAAAGGAAAGATCCCCGGCCGAGATGCCCTGCCGTCCCGGGTCCATGGCCCATCGTCGCCAGACCCTCCCGCTGCAATCGGGGTCTGTTCTTGGCTCACTCTACGGGGTCCGACAAAGCCGGTCCGTGCCGGTCTTGCCCGGTAGCGCCACCCGGCAAGGCCCCGCACGTCGCCCGCGCCTCCCAGCCACCTCAGACTAGACGGACTCCCCCACCCTCACGGGCACGGGCCTGCGCGAAACTATTACTTACCTATTACACAACTGAAACACAGTTAGGGTTCTTGCGGTGGCGCGATGGCCTATAATAACCCGACACACTTTACTACCCTGGCGGCACTACCCTGGCGGCGCGGCCGCCTTGCTGGCGCGAAGTCGCCTCTGCACGCCGGACCTTCCAGACCAACCAAAGAAACCGCCGCCCCCCAGGAGTCGACCCACCATGAAAGCGGACTATAGCGAGATCCATTCCGCCGGTCAGCAACCCCAGGCCGTCCACCCGGCCGGATCGCGGGCCAAGGTTCTGTTGAGCAGCGTGTTCGGGCCGTACGCCCAGGACGACGAGTACGGCAGCCGCACGCTGAACCCCATGGAACTCTACCACAACCAGGTCACTCGCACGCAAGGGCCGTTCTCGCTGCGGATGTTTCATCGCAGTTGGGGGCTGATGATGATCCAGTCGAACATCGAGGCCCCCTGCACGCTGTTGGACTTTCCCACCCTGGACCGATTCGTCGAGGAGATCCGCAACAACCACTACGACGTGGTAGGCATCAGCTCCATCGTTACGAATGAACTGAAGGTCAAGAAGATGTGCGAACTGATCCGCCGGTACCTGCCGGAGGCCAAGATCGTGGTGGGCGGGCACATCGCCAACGTCCCCGATCTGCTCGGTTCCTCTGAAAAAACCGGGCGGATCGACGCCGACTACTGCGTAAAAGGCGAAGGCGTGCGGTGGCTTCGCCGCTTTCTTGGCGAGGACGAAAATCGGCCCATCCGTCATCCCATGATCTATTCCGGCATCGGCGCGCGGAGCGCGGGCATAACCGTCAAGGAGAAGCCGGGCGACGTGGCCGCCACCTTGATTCCCTCGGTGGGCTGTCCCATGGGCTGCAACTTCTGCTCCACCTCGGCCATGTTCGGCGGCAAGGGAAAGTTCGTCAACTTCTACCACTCCGGCGACGAGCTGTTCGACGTGATGTGCCAGCTCGAACGGGAGTTGCACGTGGAGTCGTTCTTCGTGATGGACGAGAACTTCCTCCTCCATCGCCGCCGGGCACTCCGGCTCATGGAACTGATGGAACAACACGACAAGGCCTGGGCACTCTTCGTCTTCAGCTCCGCCGGCGTGTTGCGCTCCTACACCGTCGACCAACTCGTCAGCCTGGGGATCTCCTGGGTCTGGATGGGAATCGAAGGCCAGGACAGCCAGTACACCAAGCTCCACGAAATCGATACTTTCGAGCTGATCGGCGAGTTGCAGTCGCACGGCATCCGCGTGCTGGGCTCCACGATCATCGGCCTGGAGAACCACACCCCGGAGAACATCGACCAGGCCATCGACTACGCCGTCCGCCACAATACCGACTTCCACCAGTTCATGCTCTATACCCCCATCCCCGGTACACCCTTCCACGCCGAGCTTACGGCACAGGGGTTGATGAAGGACCAGAGCGAGTACCACCTGGCCGATATCCACGGGCAGTTGATCTTCAACTACCACCATCGGCACATCAAGGACGGCCTGGAGGCCGAACTGATCGTCAGGGCGTTCGATCGCGATTTCCAGGTCAACGGCCCCAGCACCGTGCGGATCGCCCGGACCACGCTGGCCGGTTGGCGGCGCTACAAGAACCACCCCGACCAGCGCGTGCGACGCCGCTACGCCTGGGAAGCCCGCGAACTGGTCGATTCCTTCTCCGCCCTGGTCGGCGCCGCCAGGCTCTACTACCGCCACGACCCGGAGATGTACGCCAAGACGTCGGCCGTCCTGAAGGATCTCTATGCCGAGTTCGGCTGGAAGTCGCGCCTGTTCGGAACGGTCGGCGCACGGTGGGTCCTGTGGAAGATCCGCCGAGAAGAAAAACGCCTGGCCGCCGGATGGACCTATGAGCCGCCCACCTACTACGAGCGGAACCAGGCCGAAACCGACAAACCCCACGTGCCGCTCTGCCGGCACGCCACTTCGCGGGCGGCCGCCCCAGAAACCGCTCCCCCGGCCGAGCCGCACAAGCCGGCGGCCGTCGAGTCGGCGACCGTGGGATACGGCTGATGGAGAGGGGTTCCCTTCTGGCAGGGTCATCCCGTATAATAAAAGGGGTTATTTCCACGTCAAGTGAGAGGAGTGAGTTATGCCAGAACAGAGGACCACTCAAAGCAACGACGGCATTTCACAACGGTAACCGTTCACGGCTTCGGAGAATTGGCGCTGCATGAAAATGGGTTTATCGTTACTATTCTCGCATGGACGCGAAAGATCGTATCATCCGAGAGCAACGCGAGCTTATCGAGAAGCAGCAG
>SDBV01011392.1_pt1 | contig 11534 bp, 22 predicted proteins | sample 2277081 | NCBI WGS metagenome assembly SDBV01 (sample SAMN10402039, study PRJNA504765) | marine sediment metagenome | isolation source: marine sediment core GS10_PC15, 223 cmbsf | place: Arctic Ocean: Southern Knipovich Ridge | collected 2010
ATTAATTCGCTCCTCGATCATAATACGAAGAATAGCAACTTCGTCCCGTAAGCTTGTTATGTTATCATTATTGCCTAACTGAATCAGACGTGCCTTGAATTTAGACAGCCGATAGTTACGCATTTCTTCTTTTTTCTTAGCGAGGAAAGCTTTGTTGCCACCATGAGCGGGGCAAAACTTTGAGCCTTCCACGGCTCTTAGATTGCACTGGCCACCACCGGATATCGCTTGGCAGCGATCCAGGTCTTCGTCGTCAGCACGTTCCCACTTGGCTTCAAATTCGGACATCATTTAATTCTAGAATTAAGGGTTCGTTTTTCGGCAAAATACATTATCAACTTGCTTATCATTCCCTACACTCTAATACGTTATTTCCACGAAATTTTCCAGGAAAAATTTTAATTTTCTTTTTGCCCAAAAACGATCCCAAGAATCTTGGTAACTCTGTCTATAACCAGAGCCAGATTATCCCCTCGGGCAAGGTGACTTGCTACAAAGAATCTAACCCTCCCTCCCCTTAGAACCCAGGACGCAAGAGTCTTGATTCTTTGAGCCCAGAATCAGGATGATTATAAGCGCAGAGTGCTAGAATCTTGCGTCCTAGATTCCTTGCAACGGGTAAACCATTAAAATGCGATTTTACTACCCCGGACCCAAAATACGGGCGGTGGTCAAATCGAGCGCATGCAGACACCCCGCTAGAGATAGTTCTCTAGCGGGGTGTCCATTAAACATAGCCCCGTAGGTAGTAACCAACCTACGGGGCTAAGGTACCGCTTAGCTAAATGATGCTAGGCGGTTACCTCTTCGGGAATGCTATCGTCGATGATTTCTGTATCATCTCCAACCGAATTGAAACGGGCCGAGTCTTCAACCAACTTGTCGAAAGCTTCCTTGCCCAGGAAAGCTTCGACATTGGCCAGTGTGAACATGGCCACCTCACCCTCGACAATCGACTCGTCGACACGGGCTAGGTTGCCATCGCTCTGCTTTGTCACGATGAGGAGCGCTTGCTTGAGCGCCTTGCTCTGTGCGCCTTGACTGCGCTTGACTGCTTCAGCAGGTGACAATTCTTTCGAGGTTGGATCGTCGCTTTCCGTTTGATCGGCCGTGGGCGTCATCGCGTCTTTCCAAGCTTCCGTGAAGTCGGGACCATCTGCACTCGGGTGGTTGACATATTCATTATTGTACACTTTGTACAATTTGGCAATGTCGGACAATCGAACGGGGGTAGAGTCCTTGCCGTCAGTCAACAGTTTCTGATACTCGGCTTGGACAAAGCCGGGAAGCCGGGCGAGGTTCACCCGAACCTGAACGTAGCTACGGTTCGGCTCGCCCTTGCCCTTGCCACGCGCCTTGAAAAGTCCTAGCTTCATAGCAATACGCTCCTGGGTATCGATCCCTACTTTGACCAGTTGCTGAATGGCCAGGTATATACTCCAGTCATCCAAAGGTACGCGGTCCTCGTCGACTGAATGGTCGATTCTAAAGTCAACCTCTTCCTCCTCCGTCAAGCCACGGTGAACGATGGCAGATACCTTGCCATCCCTGACTGCTTGACGGTAAACATCCGGCTCATTGTCACGGAGGAACACCAGCGCCAATCCCCGGCGATTGCCGACCAGTACATGCAAGACGGTTTCCCCGTCGATCTTTTTCTCACTTACCACCAAGGGATGATTAGTCTTGAAGCCATGCCGGCGAATGCTTTCGCACATTGCCGGCAATTGCAGGCATTCGGGGGTCCGAACATTGTCCCTGAAAAACAATTTATCGACTTCAACCAAACGTGTACATTGACTCGCCATAGTAAAACTCTCTTTCGTAATAAGATAGGTAAGCGCTAGGACTACATTGCCCCAGCAAAATAGTAGGTAGGATTCCCGTCCCTTCAACGGATCAGATCATCGAACTAACAATCGATAACAGGGTGATAATTCGACTCGGACGATACACCCGCCCTTTCACGGGCTTATATTTCATTCCGTGTTCACTGTCACGGTAAAACTGCCCCGCCATGCGCCCATTGTCGTACAGAAAGGCATAGCCGTTTGGTCGATGGACGCGCAATCGACATCCCCACTCGTCGAACGTTATGCTTGATACTATCATCATTATTCCTTTCTGTTTTGAGTTAATCAGTCACATCGATACAACCATTGGGTAGTATCAAATCAAAAGCAATTGGGTCGGCTAACATGATATGCCGCAAAGCGCATAGCTTTGCTATATTACGTACCACTACGTTTCCCACGGTACGAATCGGGCTAGCGCAAAGCTGACCTTGCATCAAAAGATCGACATTGTCGTCGATTTGATTATAGCCCACAAACCGGGCACAACGGGGTATCGACAGTTCGGATAAATGTACAGTTCGCATAGTTTCTCCTTAGATTGACTGGGGTTGGAAGTCGTCGGCATTGTCAAGGTCAGTCCGTCAGAAAGCTAGGTGTGATTTTACGGGGACCTGACCGAAGGGCAAAACGCGCTGATACGTTTCTGGTTCATTGTCACGAAGCCAGCACAGCGCTCGGAATCGACGATTGCCATCAATGATTAGATAAACAGTGCCCCGATTGATCACCGTGGCGTCGACGGTCAGAGGTTGGTCTGTTTGAAAACCGTGCCGACGGAAACTTTCTACCATGAGTTGCAAACACTTGGGGTCTGGGACACGCATGTCACACACTACAACTAGTTCATCGAGATCGACGGTTGACGGAAACTTATTTGACATAAGACTACTCCTGCATTAAGGTAAAGTGACAACACACTCTTCGGTCAGGTTGCTTGGGAATGTAGAGTCATCGGATAATCACTCCAGATCGATATTCAAATCTTCACATTCCTTCGTTACAATACTATGCAACAAATCCTCCGCTGTTTGAAGATCATCCTGGGCTTCTTTGAGTCTACGTATGGCGCCTGTCGTTTCAATCGTGCTAGTGGCAAGGGCCTCTATTGCGGCAATTGCATCATCAGCGTCATTCATTACACCCATTATTTCTCCTAGATTGCTTGAGGTGTGAAATCATCGGACGATTCGACATCGAGTAGGAGCGAAAGCCAAGCGTCGGGATTCTCTTCTGCCCATCGGTTGGCATCGTACAATTCGGCGGATAGTACTTCGGGGTCAGGCATGATTCAATAAGGCTGTCTGGGGGACATTGTGGTCTGTGCCAGGGCGGCAACGATAATCAAGACTGCAAATCCTAGTAGTGTAACCATTTTCTTTTCTCCTGTTGAAGTGTTGTTCCCTTGATTCTATTCAAGTATACACTATTGCAAGAGAAAGTCAAGTCGGAAGGAAAGCCATCCATGGATTTTGACAATTTAATTCTGAAATTGTCCGGTTGTAGCGATTAAAAGTCGGGAATCGCAATCTTAGTGTGGACGCCGTCGAACCACTCTATAAAATCGCCCTTGCGTTGGCCAACCACAGCGCCACGTTTGGCCCACCATCCGGCATAAGTAGCGGGGCTTACATAGTCGAATGGTCCAGGATGGTCAGAAGGATTTCCCGCTTCCCGCTTGGCAAGCCGGGCTAAGGCTCCGTGTTCGCCCTCTTGATCGGCTATAACGTCGAGTACAATCGACGGGGAGACGTCGATCCGGTTAACAGTCGAACCAGTCAATTGACAATCGCACATTGGGGAATCTATCGCTAACGTCGGATTAGCGGACAAGACGCCCGACTTGTCAATTAGATAACCGCCCTCCATCAAATGACGGGCTAGATCCAGGATGGCCGAAGTACCATAGTCAATGGTGCAACCAGTTTTCCGGCCACTACACCCGGCCAGCCCGACGGACAGAATAGTCAAATTGTCTGTTTTCATAGTGTCCTCTGTGCTAATGACTTAAATCAATGGCGGGCGCGTAGAATTGCCCCTCGACCCGCTATAAAATCCCACGGCCCACTAACGTATTCAGCCGATAGCATCTATCAAATCCAATTCAGCGCCCATAGCCGTGCTCCCATATCATATCAGTAAATGGTAAAATGAACGGCGCTTCCCTGCCCTATACTTCAAGTATACCACACTTTTCGCGTTTGTCAAATTAAAATTTCAAAATACTCCAAATTCGATGATAGTATATAGGTATACGCGCCGATATGATTGTGGAATAATGTAGTTAAAATGATTATAGCAAATAGATTGAATAGATTGATTAGGCTGATTATAATGGATAAATTGATTATTGGCGTGTGAAAACAAACTCCGCTCATACGCCTACCGCAGCTTCTGAACAAGCATCGTTCATACGCCTACCGCAACGTCTGAACAAGCATCGTTTAATAGACAAGACACAATGATTTCGGGATCAATATTCGCCAAAAAGAATCTCATTCACAACGACCGCTAAGGGCCGCAAAGAATCTAGGACTCTCCGTAGGGGAAACGTGTCGAAGCGTCACAGAGACGACGCTGTGTAGCCCAGAATGGACTGTAGAGAATCGACGAGCTGAAAAGCGAAAAAAGAGAAAGTGCGCTTACAGTTCTATACAACGTGGAAGTAGTGAGTGAGCCAAAGGACTTACGTCAATTGTCAAAATGGCCCGCCCTAGAAAACAAGCAGTTTACAGCTTATCAAAATAGCCCGCCCACTACTACTATATATATAATTACTTTCTTTTTTTACTATATAGCAATTAGAAAGAAGTAGTAAGCATATACTGTAACCCCGTCCCTAGCAACACCTTACAACTACCCTTCTTTTGAGGGTTATAAGTGACCTCCTCGCTTTGCTACCACCACACCACCTCTTTTTACCTGGCATTTTACCTGTACAAAACGCTCTCATTGTTGTCCAAAAACGATCCCCAGCACCCAATCTACTGTAAAAGCGCAGAAAGCACCAATAACCAGCACAATTCGTGTCATTCCCATTCTCTTTAATCGTAGCTTCTCAACTTTCTTACTCAATTCGGGAATATTAGAATTCCTGTTCCAACTATAATTACCTCGCCCATAACTTAGTACCAATATCAATCCAGTTACACAGATCACAATTAAAGCCGCAGAAAGATCGAATTTCACTGCCAAGGCCGCTCCCACACACAGAAACACGAAGCAAATCCTCAAAAAGTAGTAGCTTTGATCTTCCAATCGCCGTATGTTGTGTTCTAAGATTTTAATATCTAATTCCATTCTCTCTCCTCCAGGGTTCCAGTCTCTTCCGGCCCGCGGCCCGTTCCGATAATTTCTTTTTCGCAACAACTATCCGTTTTTCATTTCACTTGGGTCGTAAAGAGATCCCATTTTAATACTCCAGACTCAGTGCCAGTCTCAATTCTTCTATTCGGTTATCCAGATCAGTCAATTCTTTTCCATGCAGTCCTTTCTCTGACAGTCCAATGAGGACAGTTCCCTTTTATAATCAATTAGTGTGTTTAGTCTCCGCCTTTGACAATCTAATTCACCTAATTCTTTATTCAATAAGATCAGTTGGTGACCCAATTCATCTCGCTGCTGGTCCAATGCAATCAGTTCGGTTAGTCTACTCATAGCCATCGACCTTTTCAAGTAGGTATTCTGCTAACTCAAAATAACAGACATTTTCCGACTTAAGGTCTCCGATGAAAGCAGTTCTAAATATCTCTCTAATCGCGCAGGTTAAATCAATTGTCGCAGTATTGCTTTTTTGTATCTTTTATAGAATCCGCAGCAGTAAATATCACCGCCGCTCTATCGATCCAGTAGTCGATATGGATATCAATAATACCTTTTGCAATCGTTGTTTCAACGTTCATATTACTCTCCTTGTTGGAAGAAACTGTATCATGTCTTTTCGCCTTGTAGTAGAGGACAATCATAATAAAGATGATGTTCAACAGATAATTAAACATCATCCAGACAACCCATCCAAAGTCAATTAAAACCTGGATGACGTAGCAAACTTCACCTAGGAGCCACAGAAACAAGAACAAATTATTCACTCCCCTAGCATGTCCTTTCTTAATACACGTGAACACTAGTGGTGCGCCGCAAACAGCAAAAGCAATTGACCCTATCCATCCTAACATTTCTTCAACTTAACATCAGGAATCTCTGCATTAAGGTAGATATTATGGATAACCACTGCGGTATATGTGTAGCATGTCGTTACTGTAATACTGTCTCCGGCCTTAAAATCTTCACTTTCACTTTTTACCACGGTGTAGTCACCTGCTTTGCAATTATAAAGATAACAGGGCTCCATTTCTAAGATATAATCGGCCAATTCCTCAAAATTCACTCGACTTTGAAAGTGTAGCATAGCCGCTTGTACAAATTCGCTCTCCATGTTTTTAATCCGGAGCCTAACTTCGCCTTGCATCTTGAGAATTAGTACGATTCTATTTAATCTAAACCAACTCTTGATATTCCTATCAATAATCTCTTTCACGATAAATGTTTCAGTGTTCATCTTGTTACCTTTACTGCCTTTACTGTAGGAATTGAGCCACAGATATACGTCCTAATAGTTTTGTTAGCGCGTTTAACTTTAATCTTAAAATAATCGACCGAAACGTTAATAATATCACCGACCTCAAAATCAGGACGCCTGCTGGTGGTGACCACGGTATAATCGCCGCTAGTAGTCAAACTGCTAAGATACTCTGGCTTTTCTTCTGCCTTTTCCACTAGCCAGACGTCGGGAATATCTTCATTGGAGTAACACCCTCCTTCACCATCCGCAATAAACAAGTGTGTATAGGCCACAAGCTTAGCTATATGCACAATATCGCCGGGCTTACATCGATCGATACTACTACACTTGACAATGTATTCTTTACCTTCTTCTGCGTCTCTAAGATGCGTTCCTCTTGGAATACACTCCGCCACTTTATCCCAGTCTACTTGGTCTATTGCGTATTCGTACAATACGTTACATGGGAAGTCTGACAGCCCGATCCGTCGCCTAAGTTGAACTCCGATAGGCTTCTCCGTATCAATAGTATGACGCCAATACTCCAGATTATTTTGTACTTTGTCTTTTATAATTCGTGTTTCAGTATTCATCTTATTCTCTTTCTTCTTAGCTTTTGCAAGGCCTCAATAAGATCGTAAACGCAACTAGTACAGAACTCAAACATTAGATTCTCCGTTTGAATAGTTTCTTGTGCCAAGGAATTATTGCTTTGAAGTCAGAGCACGTCCGAGGACGGGCAGCACGTACAGTATTACAATACTTGGGCGATATGAGACCGGTTACGCAACTCTGTTCTTCACAGTTCGCATAACACCAATATTCATCTCCACACTGTGTACAATGGACACATTTCTTACAGATATGCATCAGACGCCTCCTGATAGCATACTAGGAATCCCGAATTTGGCGAATAGGAGAACAGCAATAACGGCCGCAGCGACCATAATCCACTTCACATTACTGCTTAATGCCAGGAAGAATTTCCGCCTTTTCGCCCGTCTCTCCGTTCTCTTATCTTTTCGACGCATCCTGTCTAGGTTACGCGACCTACCGTTATCGCCTAACATATCAATGACATGCGTCCTGGTGGCGCCGTCAATGATATTTGGATCCGATGTAATTGGAGTCTCTTTACGTCGTCTTCGATTAAACATGTTTTTCCTTTACTTGGTGCCTACGATTTTACTGTAAATCCTGGCATACTCTTTGCCCCAACACTCCGAGTGTTCTACGCCATTACAACGGATATGTGCCCATTCGTGAATAAGGATTTCGCACTTGATTCCAGAATCTTTGTCAATACATATTGTAATCTGATTCTCACCATATGTCACTGAGCCCCAGACTTTTTTCAACTTTACTATACGGACCACTATCTTCCGTCTCACTGGAAAGTGCGTCTCCAAGCACGATTCTACAAGTTTCAATTTCATTTTTCACGCCTCTTGTCAACGTTAATGACTTAGTCCTACCTGTTAAAGAACATCCATCTATCATGCCGTTGTTCCAAGTTAGCATCTACTCTATTCAAGTAAGTCTTGACTTCTTCCCATGTGCTGAAAATCATTTCATGCGGTATAACTCCAAATATCCAAGGGGGCGTGCACTGTTTCCCTTGCTCCACTCGTATAATAATAGGCTTACACTGATCATTGGCCAATGTAAATTCTTCCCATGTGCCAACAGTATATTTAGTGATATCTACATCGACGATTAGAAAATCACTAATTGTCACAAGACGCTTATCAATAGCTCTAATAGGACGCATAATATTACTTAGTGCATCATACTGCTCACACGCAATCAGCTCATTTTGGTATTCCCTGTCTTCATGACCTTCTACACACGGCTTATCACAAGGATCAAAGACAATTGTACCCAGTTCACGGAGAAACGGAGTCAAGGAGTTTCGCCACATAGTGGCATTTTTATCGAAACTCATAGCGCCACCTAGGTATACCGAAGTCTTATTCAACAAGTGCATCTATTTAACCCCTTTACAAAAAGAGTAGCCATCACGGCCATCAGAAAACAGATTTCGTTCGACGCGAACAGCCTTGTACCCTCGCTTTTGAAGCCAGTAGATTGTACATAAATCCATTTCATGGACATTGATAACTATGAGTGACTGAACCGCAATTGCTGCTAATTCGATGTCATGCAGAAGATTACTCCCGGCGCCTTTACCCCTACATAATGGATGGACACATAATTTTAATATTTGCATCGCGTCTTTTTGCTGATTAAGCACATAAAATCCATCAGGCTTTGCGAATGTATCTGTCACCGGGTCGCTTGAAAAATGCATTTTTACCCAATATCTCCCCAAATTCGGCCATACGATAGCCGGATATGGGAAACTATTGTCACTTATCTCTTTCAGATAAGGTAACCAGTTCTTACTGTACTTAACTATCATTAGTTGATAAAATCCTTTTGGAAGCTTCTTTAGCTTCTTCAAGAGTATTGTAAATCTCATGGTGAAAAGAAATATAAGTACACCCGCCGGCGACAAAGCCGACGGAAAAAGGCCATTTAATAAGCTCATGAATTGAACCCTTTATACTACAGCCTAAGGCTTCAGTAAGTACGATATATTTCATAAATACGGCTCCGGTTCAGGTCCGGTGTCAGCTTTGATTCCGAGTATCTGTCTAATATATTCCCATTGCTGTGTTTCTGTATCACCCCTGTCAGGAAGCCAGTACGCTACAAAATATAACTTAGCAGTCTCGACTCTTAACTTAGCGTGTTTTTGTCGTTCATTAGCTAACTCTGTCCGAAGACGCTTGATTTTAATATCCTGTTCTGCTCTTGTTCGACAAGCAGAATTTCTGCTTTTCCGTAGTATACTGATTCGTTTGTGAAGTTCCCCATTTCTACTACCTAGCCATCTGATGCGATTCAAAAGTGATTCAACACACTCTGACTCTTCGACATGCTTTAACTCTTTTTCTTGTCCAAAGAAAGGACCTGTGAATGCTGATCTAAGCTCCTGTGCCTTTTCTAATTTGTCAATTTTAGATCCGAGATCCTGAACTTCTCTACATGTCATGATGTTTACTTCCTGTATTTTGGCTTAAAGACTGGAACTTCTGCCTGGACACGTTTCCTCTCCGCGGAAGGTAGCCAGCCTAACGGCATCGAACAAAGACATTTAAGATGGACACGACCGTTCCGTTGACCCACGGCTTCTTGTAGGCCGTGACCAGGGATACCCTCTTGGATTTTAAGCACGTCTTTTTGTCGGCACATGACTAACATAGCTTACCCTGTGATGAAATCGAACCTAGCCTGTTCTTCGGGACTCAGCTCAACAATAGATGCGGCGTGCTCGTCCAAAACTTCACACCGTGCCTGGGAGTCCTCGATACTAAGATCCTCGAAAATGTGCTTAGTCCGAATAGCATTCCAGACATGCACCAGAAGCTCCATAAGATGGTAGTGATACTCCGGTCGGATCCGAAGCCGGTGTTGGGCGAATCGTAACTTATCAGCTGGGCCAACAACCTGATCGATCCCGAACACTACCTCTTCTGAACCCACTGGCTCACCGAGGAGCCAAGAATAAATAGTCAGTTGATCCGCCCAGCCGGCATTACAGTCTTCTAGGAATGTGGCACAATTGATCATAATGCCTTTGAACAAAAGAGGCGTACAATCCGGGTGCTGCTTCCAATCCCAGGACCCATTTTTCCAGGATCGTAGCTTGACATACCCTTTCATCGGACTCGTGTTTCGAGGAGCACAGTAGCCATTGACTTTCCAATCATAGACAACCCGGGCTCCTTCTGAGTTGATGAAGAAAATGTCTGGTTTTCCTAGCAAAGGAATTTCGCCGATTGCGGTTTCGATAGTATCTTGGATCGATAGCTCGAATCTCGGATCGCCAACGGACTGATTTAATTCTAACATTAAGTCGGCTACGCACCCAGCATTCTTGTATTCATCGAACACAATCTTCCCATGCTCCCATGCCCAATCCCTGTTATGAGGATCCACTTGCTCAGTGAAGATCGTTTCAAGTTCGTAAGGCGACCCTTTGACTTTATTACCAAACAATGCCTCGAATAGGTATGACTTACAGTACGCATCAAAAGACGAACCGATAGACATAGGCTGTGTCTGAGGCTCTCGCTTTTGTCGCGTGTCGCAAAGATATCTCAAGTAAAAACCTTCGGTATTCGCCACGTAGAGATGCAGTGATGTCGGGGATAAGTATTCAGGGGTTCTCATGATTACTCCTCAGGTTCAAGACGAATTGCGTCCTGTATGTGATTGTACTGTTGCTGCGCATTGTCTAAAGTAGTTGCAATCTTATCTCTCGCTGCAATCAAAGCCGATCGCCAGGTTGTGTAGTATTCTTTACCTTGAAGCTTATACATCTGCCGCCAAACAATTCCGTATAAGTTTTCGTCGCTCTTTTCTGATACAGTAACGGGAATTGTATACAACTCCCCGTCGACACTAACGATTAGACCTTGGTAATTTACAGATTCCAGATTGCGCATAACTGGCATTGAGTAAATAACCATACCGGGACGTAGTTCGTTAATTTCCATGGCTACTCCAGAGAGGATTGTTTCTCTAGGACATCGACTTCTATTTGAGTCTCAAAAAGTCGGTATATAATCAAGGCGATCACCCTTTGAGGGATTGAAAGGTGCGTAACATAGCTATGGAATACGGGATCGTGCAATTCTAACCGCGCAATCATTTCATTTATCCAATCTTTTCGGTATTCAAAAGTCCCTTCGATAATCTCGTTAATCACAGTGTTAGCGACTTCAATCTGGAGTTTTGGTAGTGCCGACATGTCTTTTCCTTTTACAATTGGCTGTACTGAACTTTGAGCGTATGGAGTCTTTTGGACACAGCACAAAGTAAAATTTCCAAAATGTTTTTGAAATCCATAGGCATGAAAGGGTCCAGTCCAGATGAACTGGCACAAAATATAATTGATTTGTACGCTTCTCTTTTAAGAGAAATTTCAAAAACGTGCCCTGATTTTAACAACTTTTCGATCTCTCGCTCTTGGCGTTGGAGGTCATCGATCTTAGATTCTAGCATCTTTGCGGCTTCAAGACGTGTCGATAATTCATCTTTAGTTATACTAT
>SDBV01011393.1_pt1 | contig 11534 bp, 9 predicted proteins | sample 2277081 | NCBI WGS metagenome assembly SDBV01 (sample SAMN10402039, study PRJNA504765) | marine sediment metagenome | isolation source: marine sediment core GS10_PC15, 223 cmbsf | place: Arctic Ocean: Southern Knipovich Ridge | collected 2010
GACGCTGGCCAAGACAGATGAGTGCGCAACGGATGCCCAGATCGTCTATACAGACTGGGTGTCTCTCCCGAACAACGAAGCGCACAGAGCAGAGGCATGGAATGTCAAGAGGCTGCTCGATCACGCTCTCTTTGCCGTCACCTTTGTCCATGCGCGATCGGCATTCGATGAGATCGGCGGGTTTGATGAGGATCTCGCCCTGTGGGAGGATTGGGACTACTGCATAAAGCTGGCTATGAAGGGGTACTTTGGAGTACGAGTACCCACTCCCCTATTTGCCTACAGGTACGATACAGGCAAGCGGCGAGAGGATAGTCTAGACAACAAAGACGAACTTCTTGCTCAAATACGAGGGAAGTACACGGGAGTTGTAGCAATGCCGAGACGTGGTTGAGGGGGCAAGAGAACTAAGAGCTTCGTCGGAGCTCGCAGGACAACACACAAGAGTGCCCCCAGCGTAGATCGTTTTGGTCCGGGACAGCAGGCACAGAGACAACCCAGGACAGCAGTCAGACAGAGAGCAGGAGCCAGAGTATCGCGACCTCGGAGGGCCATCCCACAAGAAACCGTCGTTCTTGAATTCGTCAAAGACGTCGGTGGGGCGAGATCGTTTCCCATACCAGGGAAACCAAACTACCGTTTCGACAGATCGGCAAGAAGGTTCGCTAAGATGCCTCGAGCTGATGCAGAGAAGCTCATCGAATACTATGGGGCACAAGCCTTCCGGATTGTTTCTGCGGAACCCTCTTAGGAGGCGTGATGGCCAGGTCGGATATTCCCACCCTACTGAGCTTGGACAGCTATGCCAGGATCATGGGGTGGGACCCCGTGCACTTCAATCAGGTCACCAGCGAGTTTCGTCCCGAGTTGCAGGGCACCTCACGCGTGTGGTACCAGTACAGCTGGCAACTTCCAGGGCGCGCGAGTAGATACGAGCTCTCAACGGCCATTGCCGAAGCAGAACAGATGATCGCGCAGGAGGTGGGCTTCTGGCCTGCCCCCAAGTTCCTCGCAGACGAGGTACACAGATTTCCTCTCACTCGCGTGATGCCCTCTGTGTACCTCCAGAATCGTCGCCAGACAATTCAACCCACCTGGCAAAGATATCTTCAGCCCGGTCGACGGGTTGTCGATTCCGTACAGGCCGGTGTGAACATAGCTGCAAGCTACTCAGATCCTGACAGTGACGGCTTTGATGAGCGTGTCAGTTTCACTGTTGTGCATGCAGATGCTGCCTCCTGGACCCCCCGCGACATCGCTGTGTTTCCCCCCGGAACGACGGATACCTCAGAAGTGAACCGCATCAAAGACCTCGACATAACCATAAGTGGGACCACCATAACGATCACGGGGGAGTCCGTTTGGTTTGTCGACCCAGATGAGTGGGAGAATGCGGGAGTCAACAGGGTGAGCAACTTCATCAATGGGGATACGGCTGTGTTTCTCTTGACTGTTGATGTGTACCGCGTCCATGCCTCCTCCGATGGTGACACCAATGCCCCCGTGCAGTTCGCTTGGCAAGATAGGGATCTCCCCACAGACTTTCAGATAGCTAGTGGTTTGCTGCAGATCTTTCGTCCGAAGCAAGGAATCATTTCATTCGTTCCTGCGACTTGGTCAAATACTACGAGCACTTGGACTGTAACGAGCTATAATACCTCGTGGGGTTATCCAGACCTCATGAAGATAAACTACAAAGCGGGATGGGAAGCGGATCGCCGAGGACGCATGGCTCCTCCGTTCGACCGAGCAGTGGCAGCACTTGCGACGTGTCGGCTGGGGTCCCCTGTGTCTGGCGGTGGGGAGTCCGTTTTCAAGATGTTTGCCTACTGGCAGGAGATACCCGACAAGCCGGAGCTGACCTTCATTCGTGCACAGTGCCCCTTTGGTCCACAGCGGGGAGCGTGGATTGCGTGGCAGGTGGTGCAAAGGTTCCTCGCGGACACGGGAGGTTTTGCTCTGTAGGCACATGTGTTAGAAGCAACGTGATGAATCACGGAGGTATACGATGAGTGACCTGTATCAGACAGGGCATGGTCGAGTGTTCCTTCAGCTCTTTGGAGCGAATCCCCAGAACGTGATGGAGTATCAAGGACTCGCACGGATGAGTGGGTTCACCAAGAGCGAAGGAGACTTGACGCGAGTTCAAGGTCCATCAGACTTGTCTTATGACGAGTTTGAAGATCTTGACGAGGTGCGGGGCGAAGGCTCCCTGCCCACCACGAGTATGATTGGCCGGTTCGGATTGGTCAACCCGATTCTAACTGCCAATTGTCCCTTCCATGTGCAAGTGCACTATGGGAAGTGTCAAGATCCACAAGACCAGAACACTGGGTGGGACAAAATCCTGGGCTACCAAAGGGCCAGGTTTACCCAGCGCGCTGGGGATGAGCAGTCTGCCCTCTCCGAAAGTGACCGTGCACCGATCCTCCTCACGGGGGATATCACGGCCCGACGGATGTGGAACATCAACCAGATTGCCATGTCCGAAAAGGCGGACGCGTTCGCGTCTGTTGAGGTTGTCGATGTCTTCATCGGAGACTTCATCTCTTGTGGCGCATGTGGCTATCAGTCGACTGGCGAGAAGCGGCTCTACGCATTGACCGCCGGATACTCGACAGCGTCTCCGGGTCTTCCTGCAGAGCTTCTTGTTTCACTGGACGGCGGGGCCACGTGGGCGCAGTATGACATCACCACGCTGGGGGCGGACGAATCTCCTGCAGCGGGAGCCAAGGTGGGTCAGCAGATCGTTGTGCCGTCAAATGCGTCGAACTCTATTCACATTGCAGAGATGTCAGACTACAGCACGTGGGCAGAAGTGACCACGGGCTTCGTCATCACTGGTGAGCCCAATGCGATCTTTAACATTGGCGCTTCCAAGACCTGGATCGTTGGAGATCTCGGCTACGTCTATTTCACAGACACTCCAAACAACGGGGTGGTTGTGCAGGACGCCGGGGTAGCCACGGTCGAGCACCTGCAGTGTGTCCACGGATATGACATCTTCAACCTCATCGCGGGTGGTGCGGCTGGCTCGTTGATTGTGACATCAGATGGCGGACGAAACTGGGCTGCGGCCACATCGTCTCCTACTGTGCAAACGATCAACACTGTCCACATGCGCTCGCCCTATGTGTGGCTGCTTGGAGATGCTGCCGGACGAGTGTATTACACAGACGATGCTGGGGCTACGTGGACCGAGAAGGTCTATCCGATGTCCGGGCAGGGTGTTGTGCATGACATGTCGTTCGCTCGGGAGCCGGGCTCGCCGTATGGCAAGCTCGTGGCTACCGATGGGTCGAATGGGTACGTATTTCGGACGATCGATGGCGGTAACACCTGGTACCAGTTGCCTGACGTTGCTGCTGCGACTCCGACAAACGTACAGCTGAACTCGATCGCTGCCGGCTTGACTGGAAACATGTTCATTGCTGGTGGCTTGAAGGTTGCGGCAGCCGATGGGATCATAATCATCGGTTCTGGCGTCGAGACCTAAACGTGGGTTCCGGTCTCAGAAGTATCTTGAGTGGCCCTCCAGGTACTCCTGAGACCGTCCCTAAGAATCATAACTACAGGAGGGCCACAAAACATGGAGGGCTACCGTGACTGATACGCAAAAACCGTTGACTCTTGCAGAGGAGCAGCTCGTCTCCGATGGAATTGACAAAGCGCTGGCGGATCCTCTGCCCGAGAATCCCGAGCCTGAGGACTTGATATTCCTGACGTCATCCGGGGCAAAGATCCGCCCGGAGGTCACAGACGAGAACCTCATCCAAAAGATCTTCACCCAGTTCCCGGAGCCAGATCCTCCTATCGTCATGATCAGGCAGGGGACCAAGGAGTATCCTGAGGAGAACAGGCAAGATCCGACGTTCATTGAGCAGATGCTCAGGGCCAATGCCATGCGTGGAGAGGCGATGCTCAAGCTGTACCTACTCCGTTCGGTCACAATACTCGAGCTTCCGGAGGGGGTTGAGGACTTTGCAGACGATCCAGGAGCTCCTTGGGTTGAAGAGTACGAGGCAATCGGATTCGTTATGCCGCCAACAAGGACTGCCCGGAGGCTGGAGTGGTCGCGGTTTGTTCTATTTCCAAGAGCTAGCGACTTGTCCAAGTTGCAGAAGCGCAGCCACCTGCTCTCTGGTGTCACAGAGGAGGACATAGCCGAGGAGCTCAAACGGTTTCCGAATCCTGGTGGATCAGATACCGCTGACTCTGTGGCTTAGGCAGTACGATCCGAGGTCTGCTCTCGAGTCCTCAGGGGAGTTCACGTGGTCGCCGCGTTTTGAACTGCGAGAGGGCGCGATGTTCTCCGGGATTCCGTGGCCCGAGTTCAGGAAGCTGCCGAAGAGAGAGCAAGCAGCTTACATAGCACACAAACGAGCGAGACGCATGCTGGATAGAGTCGCGCAGAGAAAGCAAGAGATGAAGGGGCGCAAGTAGAATGGGCCTGTCTATAGGTCCCTCCGGATTTGCTGTAGCAGGTATAGAACTCCTCGTCATGCGCGGCGGGGCCTTTGTGTCGAACGTGACGAAGGCCACGGGTGCCATCAACACCATGAACGGGGCACAAGAAGCACTCGTTCGTACATCCGTACAGGCCTCTAGAGCATTCAAGTCACAGGCGATGGAGGCGAGTAGGCTAACAGCAATTGGGGATACTGCAGGAGCGGCTCGTTTGGCCAGAGCAAATGAGACCCTGATCGACAACGCCGTGACCCGTGTGAGGAAGAAGAGTACTGCTCTAGCTGTCGCCATTGCGGCAGGCATGGCGAACATTGTCGGCGCCGGCCTGGGTGTGGTAGTGCGATCGCTACGTCTGCTTGCTGATGAGTACGAGCGGACAGAGATCGCTGCCGTCCGAGTCGCAAAGAACCAGCAGACTACCCAGAGGGAATTTGAGCAGACTCGGGAGGCTATAACTCGCCAGGCGTTCTCTGCAGTTGTTGCGCATGACGCGATCACAAAGCTCTCAGCAGCTCAGGTGGACCTAAGCAACGGCATACGGCTGGCTGCGATTGCAAATGACATCTCCATAGCAAGAAACAAAGACGCTGTGCAGGTGTATGATGCCCTCACAGATTCTGTTGCGCGGATGACCACAGAGGCTCTCGAGCAGCTAGACATCGGTGTCAAAACGACGGACGTATTCAAGCGATACGCAGCCTCCCTTGGCATTGTCAATCGCACACTCTCAGATGCTGAGAAGAAGCAAGCCATCCTCAACGAGATCTACAGACAAGGAGCCAAGTTCGCCGGTGCTTTTGCCGATGCACAGGACACAGTGGCTGTACAAACGCGTCGGCAAACAGCTGAAGTAGACGCCCTGGTTCGCAGGATAGGCACCGGACTTCTTCCTGTCTATGTTCGCATGACTAGGGGACTGAGATCAGCCCTTCGATGGGTCTCATCGTTCAATGATGAGACACTCCAGTCGGCTGCCATTGTACTCGGTGTGACCGCATCTCTCGTGACGATGGCTGGCGCCGTAGCCAGTCTTGTCCGAGTGTATCAGCTCCTGCAGCCGGCACTCGCAGTCATCTTCGCCTTCCCTTGGGGACTCATCCTTGCTGCTGTTGGTCTCCTGGCAGCTGGCTTAGGCATCTATGTCTCTCGCTTGAATGAGGCCAAGAATGCCACAGACGCGCTGAACAAAGCAACCAGTGCCGATCTCAGAAAAGCCTTTGTCGATGCCCGAAACCAGGTGACTGAATTTAACATAGCTCTGGTGGATATGCAGCTCCAGGCCATCGCAAGGCAGAAAGAGACCATTCAAGCAGGCATAGAGGGACTTCGAGATCAGAGCTTCGAGATCAAGCAGCTTCTGCAGGCCATCGAGGACGAGTTCTTCCAGCTGGAAATCGCGGAGCTTAAACTAGACAAGCCCCTGTTTCCTCTCATCGACACGCTGTTCCTCGTCGAGGCACAAGCTGCCCGTGTGCTCATTCCTTTGAAGAGGAGAGAGCGCGCGCTGGAAAGGGGACTGAAGCTCCTGAGACAGCAGAAGGATGAGGAGGAGGAGCGCCTCAAGAATCTTATCAAGCAGCTCAAGATACAGATTGAGGAGCAGGCAGAGATTGTACGGCTCCGTCGTGAGGAGCTTGAGCTGACTCAGCACGAAGCGTTCATGGAGGACTTGCGAAATAGGATCAGGAAGCAGGCCACTTCTGGACTTCTTCTTGAGTTGCAAAGCCAGGCCCGTGTGCAAGAGGACGTGCTTGCTAGGGCACAGGAAGAGCTCAAAACACTTCGAGACAGGATGAAGGATGAGCGGAATCACCTTAGGCTTATCCAAGAGGCCTCTGAGAAGCAGCTGGAGGCTGCCGAGAAACAGCTCAAAGCGATCCAGTTCGTCATAGATCTAGAGGAGGAGCGGGTTCGCATCCACAAGGAGGACCTGGAGCTGGCCCGTGCAAACCAGGCGCAGCAACGTCTCCTCATTGAGCAGCAGCGCAGGATCCTTCAAGAGAAGGAGATGTTCACACGCAGGGACCTCGAGATCTCTTCGCGCGCCATCGAACTACTGGAGCGCCAGGTGACTGTGCTGGAGAAGCTGGAGAAGCAGCTCATCAAGACACGATCCGACCTGGAACTAGAAATCATTGTAGATACATCTCCTCTCCACGAGGTGGAAAACATTCTCGATGAGATCAAGAGACGCATGACCACGGAGATGGAAGAGTCGAGCAAAGCGTCAGGGTTTTCCTGGAAAGGATTCCTCGACTTCGTCCGTGGGGAGCTGGAGAAATTCATCCGATGGACGCAGGAGAAATTCGATCCGTGGGCAGCCGCGCTGTTCAACGAGTTCAAGCTGTGGTGGCTGACGAAGGGAAAACCGCAGCTCATTCAGCTCTTTATCGACTTGAAGGATGAGCTCCTTGGTGTCTTTCCAGATTGGTTTGTTGAAGGAGCAGCGTCGTTCGGTCGCTGGATGGCTGGATGGCAAATGGAGCAGACGCGCAAGCGATCGAGCATCGGCGAGAACATCAGAGATTTCCTCCCAGACTGGCTGATGATAGCCCCTGCACCGGGGGAAACTCCGTGGGTCGACACAGTAACACCAGAGAATCCACTCGGCACGCAGTCGGTTAATGGGAGTGTCGGGGTCCCTTCGACCTCGATGGTTATCAACAACTACAACACCGTTCAGGGACCCACGGTTGATCTCACTGCAAACTACGCCGATGCACAATCCGAGTCCAGCATTCGCAGGGATCTGAGTGACATGTTTGAGTTCTACCGGTAGGAGAATCAGATGGCTACCGTTCCTTTGACAGTAGAGCATCCCGAGTACTTCGAGCTGTTCTCCCCTGCATACAGTGCAAACTCTGGGATAACGTTTTCGGGTCCGTGGCAAGCACTATCCCTTCGTGGTATAGGCATGCCCCCCATCAACCGGAGGACTACGCGCTCGCCGGAGCAGGACGGTGTCACTGTCGTGGGGGAAGAGCGCGCCCGGACACGCATGCTGTCGCTAACAGCCATGCTCCGCAGGCCCTGGGGACCGGCAGTTCCTCGATCAAACTGGGGAAGCCGCAAGGCGATCATAGCGTTGCTCTCTCCTGCGGTCAGTCCTCTGACCTTCCGGATATGGATGTCAAACGGAGATCAGTACGATCTCAACAACGTCTTTTATGACGCTGGCCTTGACAGTGGCTACACTATTCGAGAGCGGTTTGGTCATCAACGGATCTCCTTCCGCCTGCGAGCGATGAATCCCATATGGGTAGGACCAAACCTCACATCCTCCGTTACGTCAGGAGTAGATGGCGCATGGAATCCCACACTCCCCTGTGCGAACCTGGGAGACTATTTCGTCTACCCGACGATAACTCTCACTGGACCGATGACGCTGCCCTTGTTAGAGATCCAAGAGATTCCGACGACGAAGATCGAGCTTGCCGAGAGCATCTTGGCGGGAAATACCGTCGTGATTACCCTAGCTTTTGGAAGCAGATCCGTCCGAACGGGAACGGGGACCTTGGTAAACATCACAGAGGACACGACGCTATCTACGTTTCGGTTCGACCCATTCCCTGTGCGCGACCCTGCTGGTCTGAGCACACTCGAGCTGACGACTACGGGAGCGGCAAGTGGTGGGTCACAGCTGGACATCGCATGGAACTATAGGTGGATAGGCGTATAGAGTGTTGAGGAGGGCCACATGTATCAGAGTCCTTACGACCTTGCGATTGAGTGCGCAGACCCCCAGGGGCTGCTCATTCAGATAGATCATCCGGCCAATGTGGGATGGATGAAAACGTACCGGAGGCAATGGGAAACGGCGACGTCGATCGCTCTCCTCCCCAAGATCTTGGGAGGGCTCCCCCCTGTGCGTATCATGATCCCTGAAGGGGGACGTGCGGTCTACTATACACTCCTTCAGGGGCAGATAGTCGGCCCGAAGAACAAGATAAAGTCGCGCACTTTCTGCGTTGGCTGGATTCTTGATGGCAAGAAGACGATGGTCTACATATCAGAACACGGAGAGATTCTCATGCACTCTCCTGAGAGGTGAGCCTTGGCCGCAACAATAACCATTCGAGTGTTTACGGGAGCTCCTGCTGGAGTCATGTCAGGAGCACAGACGGGAATCTCATTCCTCAGCATCGATAGCGCGCTAACAACTCCTGCTTCTCGAACGGCCAACCCTGTCGTAGCAGGGGACAGGAGCTATGAGAAGTGGATGGTCGCGCGCGTAGATGTGGCCCCACCCAACTGGGTAAACAATTTCTTTGCGTGGGGTGACGGCGTAGTCATGGCAGATACCGTGCTCTACGTTGGAAACAACGTGGCCTACGTACAGCCGACTGACGCAGCCTCTGGTATTGCCGTGAATGACTGGACCAACTATGTTGTTGGTGGAAAGTGGACATGGCACACAGCCGGGGGCGGGGATACCAACCTCGTCAACATCGGAGACCTAACAAAGCACCTTGTCATGCAGCTGGCTCCTGCTGCTGCTCATGGTGGTGGCGCCTGGACGCAAGAAGTGATTAACTACGAGTATGCGGAGGCGTAAGCATGGGTAGAATTTGGATGTGTGGGTTCGAGCAGGACAGCCTTGATGTATTTAGTACGCTCAATCTCACCGTTCCCCCAACTATTTCCTCGGTTGATGCTAGGACGGACACGCACTGCTTTCTTACTGCCGTATCGCTTAGCACAGGTTTCGGTCGAGTAACTCTCCCCGCAGTCAAAACAGAGATCTTTGTGCGTGTTTACATCAAAACAGATACCAATACTCCCAATGCTTCGTGTTCATGGATACGATTGTTAGACAGTAACCTGGTAACCCTACTAGAAATTTCAGAAACGGGGCAAGTTTGGCTTGGAGCTATCGGGGCTGGTGTAGACAAAGGAAATGCTGGACCTTTAACCACAGCGTACAAGAGGTGGGAAATTCGCTTCCTTGTGGATAACGCTGCCGGTCTCTTAGACGTGCGTGTGGATGGAATAAGTGCTGTGTCGGACTCGGGCATAGACACACGTGTTGGATCTGTAGATGAAATCGTCGACGTGGATTTTGGTAATGTTAGTTCTGGCACTACACATGACAGTAAGCGTTACGATGATATAGCAATTAACGATACGCTTGGGTTAGAGAACAACTCCTGGTGTGGACAAGGGGCAATCCTTGGATGTGTGTCAATAGCAGATGGAGCCACAAACGAGTTTTCAAGGTTTCCAGATACTGGAGAGGCCAACTGGGAGGATGTTAATGAGCGTCCACCAGACGACGATACAACCTACGTGTTCGCTACTGATGTAGAGCAGACCGAGCTCTATGACGTAACAAGCATGGAACTCACACATCTCGTTCCTCGAGCGACCCAAGTAAAGGCTGTGGCATGGTGGATGTACAACAGGCTCCGGTATAATGGAGATGGAGAGATAGCTGCTTTACATGTCCAGTCTGGATTTCTTCAAGAGATGCCTGCAGTAGCATGTAACGAGATCGACTATGACTACTCTGATATCACCGTTCGAGAAGAGAACTCAGTTACGTCTGCTGAGTTCAATGCGGGAGATATCGACGACAGCGAATTCGGCTTCCGGTCGAAGGCCCCATGAGTAGAATCTGGATGGCTGGATTTGAACATAATAGCCTCGACATCTTCCCCGATGTAGGTGGCGCGGGAGATCAGGAAATTACTAATTCAGGACCTAGATCCGGAACATATGTATTTCGTCTTTGGCGTAATGGTCAGGCTAGGTTAGACCTGGCAACTGCTAAGGTTACGCTTTATGTTCGCTTATATCTCCGTAGTGAGAATTCTGTTGCTGCTACATCATGCTTCATATCTTTGAAGGACGCTGCGCACCTACCACATCTAAGATTTCAGTCTGATGGTAATATCAGACGCTGGACAGGGGCAGCTTGGTCTGCGAGCTTAGGGGATTGGGGAGCCCTGTCAAGTGCGTATCAATGCTGGGAATTATATCTGTCTATGAGCACAGATGACTCCACAGCCGATGGTGATCTCACTGTTCGTGTAGACGGTGATACAGTTTTGACCCTCACGAACATTATTACGGTTGGCACCGGCGCTGCACAAGCTGTTGGAGGATTTTGGCTAGGCAATCGAGTGGGAGACAGCACAGGGGCAGCAAACAAGAGGATATACATAGACGACGTTGCTATCAATGACACTCTCGGTGTGGTATCAAATTCTTGGGCGGGGCCGGGGTCCATTCTTTCGCGAGATCCGGATGCAGATGGCGCCTTGTCTCAATGGACGCCCACTGTGGGAGTGGACCACTATGATGTTGTGAACGAGGATGACGATGCTACCTACCTTCTCGACGACACACCAGGGAACATCGATCTATGGCAAAAGCCCGCCTTGGCCAGCTACGGACAGCAGATCGTCGCTATTGGTTGGTGGCTCCGGGCAGAGCGTGCTGCCGGGGCTGCGGAGATCATTGCCGAATACCGCCAGCTTGGAACGAACTGGAACCTGGGATCAAACATCACATTGACGGGCTCGTGGGACTACTATGGATACTTTACGAGTGAGAACCCGATCTTCGCTGGACAGCTCACACGTGGTATCCTTGACGCTGCCGAGTTTGGGGTCAAGTCGGTTTCGTAGAGGATAAGAGAGTTTTATGGTAGAAAAGAGAGTCTCTCGAGGTATCCTAGAATATGAAATTGTCGATCGATATCCCCGTGTGTCGCAGTTTGTTGTCGAAGTAGAAATAAACGACCGCGCCCCCCGCGTGTCGCAGTTTATGATCGAGGTAGAAGTTCCCTCCATAGCCTCGGGCACCTATTTCTTTGCCGATGCACACATATCTGCAGACGGCATCATCTTTCAGAGTATCGCGGCAGACGCTGAGATCCTGGCGCTCTCCTCCATAGCTGCGCAGTTTTCCGCAGATGCACAGATAGCCCCGCTGGTTACACAACAGAAGTCATTCACAGCAGACGCTCAGATAGATGTGAGAACAGCATTCACTGTCGATGCCTACATTCAGAAGGTGGTTCCCTGCCCAACCGTGTGGTATCCAGATATCGATGGGATCTATGA
>SDBV01011394.1_pt1 | contig 11533 bp, 9 predicted proteins | sample 2277081 | NCBI WGS metagenome assembly SDBV01 (sample SAMN10402039, study PRJNA504765) | marine sediment metagenome | isolation source: marine sediment core GS10_PC15, 223 cmbsf | place: Arctic Ocean: Southern Knipovich Ridge | collected 2010
CGAGCGGGCCTTTGACGCCGCCCAGCAGGAACAACTGGGAGAAGCGTTGCGCAAGCACCAAGAGGACATGCTCGACCTATTGAAACGCACCAGGATGGGGATAGAGGTACCCTCCCTGGCCACAGATTTCGGCTTCGGCGAGCCGATAGACTCGCCAGACCGGGAATTTGTGCTTTCGCTTGAAGCAGAAGAGGGCCACGCTGTCACAGTAATCATTCATGGCGGACAGCCAGTAGGGATACGTCTGGCTGAAGAAGAATCCCGGTTGTGGCGTGCTCTCAAGCAGCACCTCGGGAACAAAAACCTACTATGGCGTGACATTGCCGACTGGCAGCGGGCCCTTCTAAAAGAGGTACAGGCCCGTGCAACCCTGTGTCATGTTATCAAGAAAAGGATAGAGGTAACGTGCGGCTTGCCGGTACTGGTACAGTATAAGGAACAGCAGCCTCACCTCACCTCAGCCATCATCCGTCTGACCCAAACTGAGGTGGCCAACCGTTCTCTGGGTGAGCCACCTTCAGACTTTCCTGCAAGGCTTCAGGCAAGTGGAGGGAGTCTCAATGACACAAGAACTGCATCCTACTTGACGGAGTACGTGGCGGAGCCCGAGAAGGTCAAGGATGCACTTTCAGGGATAATCCGAGGCCTGGTTGATTCTGCCGAAACGAGAAACATGGCTCGGGTCCACCAGGAGCTTAGAGATTGCACAAGGAAAATCCGCGATGAGATGGAGGACTATTTACTACTGCACCACATTCCCGGTCGCTGTAGCCTGTGTAAGAAACTGGGTGGTCAGTAGTTGTCTAGTTACGAGTATACTTAACGCTAAAATCTCAGCTAATGGAGGAATCATGAACGGAAATGACAAAGGAATTGCCGCTATCTGGTGTCGGGTTTCTACCCATGATCAGCGGGAGTTGTCCCTGGACTCCCAGGAGATATCCGTCCGGCGCATCCTCGAAGCCGAAAGCTACAGGGTACCACCTCAATACGTTCTTAAGGTGGACTGGACAAGCCTGGACCTAATGGCCTGTCCTCAATTCCAATTGCTCCGCCAATGGATTACTGAGGGGAAAGTGCAGGCGGTGGGCACACTTGACCGCGACCGGCTTCAGGCGCAAGGGCTGCAACGTTTGCTGTTCCTTTCTGATTGCAGGGAGCGTGGAGTCCGGCTTTTGACTGCTCAAGGAGTCCCAATGCTGGACGGCGAAGAGGGGCAGCTAGTTGAAATGGCCCTCGCACTGGGTAAGGGAAGATCGGTGGAGCGCGCGCAAAAGGGTGCCCGCGACGGATTGCGGGATCGTGCGCGGCTTAAGGGTCTGCCACCTACAATGAGTAATATCTACGGAATGCGTTGGGAGAATAATCGTCTTATCCCTGCTGAACATTATGAGGATGCGAGAGAGATTTGGCGCATGGCGCTAGCCGGATGGAAAATCCGTTCCATATGCCGGGAGCTTGGAAAGCGGGGCATCCTTACCCCGAGTGGCAAACGTGACTGGAACACCAATACGCTACGTAATATGTTGAAGAACCGTGCCTATTCCGGCGTGATCGAAGCTCTCAAGCAGGAATCCGTCGAACCGCGTCACCGTCGCAAGGCTACGTACGGGAAGACAAGCAGACGACCGCGTCCGGAAGATGAACGTGTTCTACTGCATGGCCTTGTCGAGCGACCTTTGGTCACCGAACAGGAGTTTGCCTGGGTACAGCAACGCTTAAAAGATAACCAACTATATGCGAAACGTAATACCAGTTTGCGGGAGTATGTCCTGAAGGGGCTAATTCGGTGCTCCGCCTGCGGGTGTACCTACATCGGCGTCACACGCAACGGTCATTCCTACTATTATTGCGGCGCTAAATGGAAACCCGTCAATAGAGAGGCATGTCAGTCGTACGGGATGCGGGCAACGGAAGTTGAAGATGGCGCATTCCAGACAGTCGCTGACTTTCTCCGTGGGCCGCAGGGCTTCGAGGATGAAATCCGCAGGCGCTACGGGCTAACCGAGGAAAGCGCGGCAAGCCTGCGACGCCAGATCATTAAACTGGAGGATGAAGACAAGAAGGAAGGAGAGGCCGAATCACGGGCGTTTCGCTTGGCGGCGCACGCTCAGGTAAGCGAGCAGGTATTCCAACAGGAAGTCGGGCTCATAAGGGCCAGACGGCGGTGGCTGGAAGAAGAGCGGGACCGTCTGGAAAATCAGCTGGCTGATATTGAACGCCTTTCTTTCAGTCCGGATACAGTAGAATCGCTACGATGCCGCTTCGAAGAGCGCCTGGAGCGGGCAACACCCGGAGACCGAAGGTTTGTTCTGGAATCACTTGGCGCTAAGGTGATTGCTTTTCCGGATGGAACGTGGGACATGGAAATAGAGTTGCCCCGGCAGGTACAAAGTAATATGCAAATTGAACACAGCATACCAGAGTCGGCCTCCACCTAAAACAATGGCGGAATATATTTTAACTTACTTTTGATATTCCCCCCTTAAGTCCTTGAGCACGCTCGATTCAATCACTTGTCTTAAATCTCGTAGCATGCTGTTCCTTAGATTCTCTCTGAGCATCTTGGGAAAACCGATATCTTCTAAAGTCTGTCTACCTGATGCAATATTGAGCAGTAACCTGTTGGGAATAATATAAGCTGAGGGCGTATTGACCAATTTTGCATATTTTTCTCTGACAGCATGCAATTGCTGAAATCGAGGCTTGCACTCATCATTAAGACCCTTATAGCCTTTGACTCTCTGGTAATTATCCTTAGGATCATTGAAATAGTCTCTGTTCTGGATACGGATGTTCCTGAGTATAAATAAATCTAGTAACTGCCTCTCATATATCTTTCTTAATATGATATCTTTTAGTCTTGGTAGATATATTACATCATTTGAAGCGTATTCAAGTGCTTCCTCAGATAAAGGCCTACGAAGCCAGTTGTATCCCTGAAATTTCGTTTTATGCTTCAGTTCTATCCCGAGCTCCGCGTAAATCACGGAATGAAGATCTTTCCTTTCATATTTAAGCAATTCGACTCCTGGCCTTAGATCTAATATTGATTTAATAGTAATATTCTTGGAATTCACTAGCAAAGATATATCATTTGGAGCATCATACATTATCTTGAGGATATCTCGGTTTTCAAAGAAATATCTCAGAGTCTCGTTTTCTATGTTATATGGGTCAACTATTATACTACTGGTTCCGTCATAAATCTGTATCAGGCACAACTGCTGCCCATAAGCGTACCTGTGGTTATTAGCTTCGGTATCCAATGCAATGACGATCTGCTTGGCTTCCAACAGATCGTCCAGATACTTCTGAAGAGCAACACCAGTATTAATTAACGTGTAATTAGACAACTTATTGTGTCTTTGCCTCCTTGACCTGCCCCCATAAGGGATACCACTTTTCAAGTTAGCGTTACCTGCATTCTGGCCTCAGGAGCAGGTGGCGGTACCCGGGCAGGGTCAGATAGCCGTATCATCAACGAGCCTCTCAACGGCTCATCTGTGTTTCTGGTGGAGACGGGGGAGAGTCGAACTCCCCGTCCAAAAGGAGCTACCCAGAATATACTACAAGCTTAGTCAGCTCTTTAATCTCACCTAGCCAACCTCTGCTGACCGAGTTCGGCCAGGCCAGCCGATAAATCTTTCACCGCCTTTATCAGCATCCAGACGGCGGCACCTCAACTTTTCGGCACCCAATCCCAACCCGTTGAGGAGGGGTCAGGTTGGATGTGCTGCCTAATTATTTAGGCAGCAAGAACTGGTTCTAATTCGCCAGTTATTTTTGCCACTTGTTTTACGAGGTTAGTGGCACCTCAGCTTGCAATCCTGCAGCATACTCCCCCTGTCGAACCCACGCGTCCCCATTCACGGTGGAGTCTAAATCACCTCCGTTAAGCTTTCCTTTTCACCGCTCGCCCAATTTCTCTTTCTGTCTCCCGGCGAGCGATGGACTCTCGCTTGTCATATAGCTTTTTGCCTCTGGCCAGCGCTACCTCAACCTTGGCAATGCTGTCCTTAATATATAGCTTAAGTGGCAGTAGGGTCAATCCCTTTTCTGACACTTTACTGATGAGGCTATCAATCTGCTTGCGATGCAATAAGAGCTTTCGGGGCCGTCCTGGTTCATGGCTCATATAGCTGCCGGCTTCATAGCGGGCAATATGAGCGTTTAATAACCATAATTCCCCGTTCTCAGGTCTAACGTAAGCTTCGCCCAGACTTACTCTCCCCATCCGGATTGACTTTATCTCAGTGCCGGTGAGCACAATACCCGCCTCTACACTATCCTCTACGTGATAATTGTGGTAAGCCTTGCGATTAGTAGCTATCGTCTTTATCGCCACGTCTCTAAATTAATTATATCATTTCATTGTATAAATGTCTCACCCCTGGGCGTGTGGAATGTGGTTACGACATTGGAGAGGGAGGTGGTATCAATATGAAAAGCTAAGTTTCCCTTTAACCCTCATTATTAAACATGGTGGAAGTCGTGAATGGTAATCATAGAGATTTTATGGTTGTAGCTTTTCATTAAGCCTGTCTAACTTTTCACTGATTTCGCTCAATATTTTCTTGGTCTCCTGCATTTCGGAAGAAATAGAAGTAGCATTGGTATCCACGACAGATGGTGAGTCCTTGATAGGGGAAAGCCTTTCACGATTAAAGTTAAGGGAGAGCACATCCCACCGAGCGTAGTGGCCTAATACATTATGCAATTGTTTGCCCGGGAGGGCATCTTCCAGCGAGATTTCCGCAGTCAACACCTCTTCTCTATCGTACAATGGACCAGCCAAGTATTCTCCACCGGGGCCGATAATGGAGCTTCCACCACCCCTACTTGTGATATTGTCTTTTTCATCCTGAGTATGACAGCTGTAGTCTATATTCTGGTCGTCGATGATTCCGCAAGAACTTATAACGAAAAACTTACCTTCGTGAGCAAATTGTCGGACGCGAAAGTCAACAGAATCTCGATGTGCCTGCTTCCAAATAGGGTCAGGAAACGATGGCCATCCGGCAACATGAATCTGAGCACCCATAGCAAGTAAGGCATATTTGTAAAGACTGTTGGCATGTTCACCGCAAACCATAGCAGAAAGCTTCCCATAACTGGTATCATACACATTCAAATAACTTCCGTCGCCGCTACTGAATACTAATTTCTCAATCGTCGTCGGTACCAATTTGCGATGTACCCCCATGATTTCTCCCGTATCTGAGATTAGCAGTTGTGAATTATAGACGGTTCCGGGGAAGATTGTATCGACTTCACTCATGCCGATTACTACGTAGCTGTGAGCTTTCTTGGCGGCAGTGCAAAGAAGGTCGGTTTCAGGGCTCGGAATTTTTACTCCGTTCTTGACTAACTGTTTGAACAACTCTCCTTGTGCCGGCAAGGGATTGGATTTCTTGGCCAAGTACCAGAGCGCAGGATGACCTGCGATAAACAATTCCGGGAAGCCAACAATTACCGCACCCTTATCAGCGGCTTCTTCAATAAAGCGAATCGCTTTATCTATCGTTTTATCCCGGTCAAAAAAGACCGACGCCGCTTGAACGGCCGCTACAGTAAATCTGGAATAGGTGTCTCCCATGATTGTCCTCCTTTACTCCTGCTGGGGTTTCAGAATGGGAAGATTCGCTTATGCCTAAGAACAGGTGGCAACACGGCAACCACCTTAGTTCAGCGGTTCCAATGCCCTTGTTTTATCCTCGCCATCTTCCCTAACCCAATTGTCCGTATCATTTTACATGTTGGAACTTGAGTTTAGTCCTCTTTTGGCATGTTGTCAAGACCTCACAACAATGCCTAATTACCTGTGCGCCATCCCCTTTCTCTCAAGCAACTTTTGAAGGTGTGGCTTGCCCATGAAACAGAGATGAATCCCAGGGCGTATGAGATGTAGTTCGCAAGGTTGAGTCGCAGGTGTTGCCGGTAAAGAGTACAAAGAGGAAGCCGGAAATGCCCTCACACTTCCGGCTTTCAAAGGCCTGGGTTACTGAAACCACAGGCTCACTGGCACATAATTCCTCCTTGCCTGACATCTAAATTCATCTGGTGCCTATTACGCTCCGGCTAGGCGTACTTTTCCCTGAGCGTATTTAGATAGGATAGGACTATTCTGTCCGTATCGGAATCAAGCATGAGCTTTTCATCCTGACCACGGAGTAGCATATTGGCTTCGCTAGGCAACTCTTCAATAATCGGCTTACCCTCTGCCGTGTGTTCTGCCTCAAAACTAATAGCCATGTGCTTTTTGCGAAACACTTGTTTATCTCCTTTCCGAGTCAGAACCTGTTTTTTCTCCTTATACTGTAATAAACGAAAAAGGAAGGGTTTTGTCAGTATCCATCATAATCTGACCACGCTATTCTTCGGTTTATTACTTATTACGGATTATAGACGATTATGGAATCCTGAGGGCGTCAGCTCAAAACACTCATACGGAGATTGTTTATCAACCCGTCACCCTCTATCCCTTTCCTCTTGTGAAGGGGGGAGGTAGAATTCTTAAAAAGGGCTTCGCCCCTTTTAATTGCCTAATTAAATAAGCCTACGCTTGGAGATCGTCTACAACCTATCCTCTGATAACCTGCCTTAATAAAGGACAAAGTAAAATAATGTAAGGGAGAGGAATTGGCTAATCCGAAACCCCACGATTACTGGGCTACAATTAAGAAGAGTCAAAGAGAGGCGAAGCCTCTCTTAATATAACCATTCTCCCTTCCCCTTAAGGGGAAGGGAGATACAGGGGGATAGGGTTACTTAAAACAAAGAGGGTGCAATTAATAAAAAATCTCCCATCTGATGGAATTACTGCTAAGTGCTCAAGCTGTTGACACCAAAACAGGTATGGTTCATAATTCTAGGCGATAGGTAACACACAGTCGAGCTTGGATTACCTCATATAGATTTCTAGGATAGGACGACCAGGTAGAATAAATGGCGATAATCATTAAATCAACAAAAGAAATTGCGGCCATGCAACGCGCCGGGGAAGTTGTAGCGGCTATCTTGAAGACGCTCGCCAGTGCCATAAAGGCAGGAACGACGACTCAACAGCTCGAGGACATTACCGTGAGCGAGCTGACCGGATATGGAGCAAGGTCATCTTTTAACGGCTACAGAGGGTTCCCCGCCAGTCTCTGTGTCTCAATAAATGAAGAAATAGTGCATGGTATTCCAGGGGATAGGGTGATAAGCGAAGGTGATATCGTCTCTCTGGATTTTGGGGCTATTGTCGGCGGGTTTCACGGTGACGCCGCGCTCACTGTGGGTGTGGGCAAGCCCGGCCGAGAAGCTGAGCAGCTTCTGGAGACCACCAGGGGTGCTCTTGAAGCGGGTATCGCGGCGGCTCACCCCGGCGCACACCTGAGCGATATATCTGCCGCCATTCAGCATCATGCTGAATCGAGTGGGTTTTCCGTGGTGCGCGAATATACCGGGCACGGCATTGGGAGGGAAATGCATGAAGACCCCCAGATACCAAACTTCGGACCGCCCGGGCTTGGCCCGGTGCTTCGAAAAGGAATGACCCTGGCTATTGAACCGATGGTGAACATGGGCGGCTGGAGGACAAAGGTTAAGAACGACAATTGGACAGTGGTTACCGATGATAACAGTCTTTCGGCACACTTTGAAAAAACCATTGCCATCACAGATGGTGGAGCCGAGGTGCTCACACCCTGGGATAAGTGAAAATTTGCCTAAAGAAATAACGGCATACTAGAAGAAAAGAAATTGGACTATGGCGATTTTACCAATTTGTCATTTCCCGAATGAGCCGGTGCTGAGACAAAAAGCCAAGAGAGTGTCCCGAATTGATGGCTCGGTTCAGCGGCTTATTGATAACATGATAGAGACAATGCAGCAGGCAAATGGGGTGGGTTTAGCCGCCCCCCAGGTGGGTGTGCCGCTGAGAGTTATTGTGCTTCAGATGCCTGACGAAGAGCTAGTTGCCATCATCAATCCGGAATTGGTGAAAAGTGACGGGGAGCAGGAGGTAACCGAAGGGTGCCTGAGTATTCCCGGCTATTTTGGTGAAATAAAACGGTCAGCCTCGGTCACCGTAAAAGGCAGGAACCGCCAGGGTAAGGCAATTAGAATTAAAGCCACCGGACTAAAGGCTGAGGCACTGGAACATGAGCTTGACCACCTCAATGGCGTCTTATATATTGACCATCTCGAGAGCCAGGATAATTTACACAGGATTGCGCCCGATAAGACAAGACAGGTTAGTATTGACAATGAATGAGCGAAATTGAAGCGCTTGATAGTAGACCTGAACCGGTGTCACCTGTACTTTTCATCCAAAGCCTCAGTTTACCGTAACTATTCCTTTGGGCCTGGCAACCGCCTCACCAATGGTAGCTGCCTCTTCCACACCGGCCCCATGTAACTCATTTAATAGTAGCTCCGCCTTCTCAGCGGCCAGACAGATTAGCAACCCACCGGAAGTCTGAGGGTCAAAGAGGATGTCCTGGATATGGCCGGGCACGCTGGGGGCAATTCTTACTGAAGGGGAATAGAACTCCCTATTTCGGTGCAGACCAGCAGGACGGAATCCCCGCCGGGCAAACTCTTCCGCCTGCGGTAAGAGGGGAATCAGACCGGAAGAGATATTGATGCCCACCTGGCTGTTATCAGCCAGCTGCCAGACATGGCCGAGGAGTCCAAAGCCGGTGACATCAGTGCAGGCATGAACCCCTGCCTCCTGCATCAGCTCTGAGGCTTTGTTGTTTAAGGTCGCCATGCACCTGGCAGCATCGGCTGCCGTTTTTTCACTGGCTACCTTAGCTTTTAGCGCACTGCTGATAATTCCGGTTCCAATTGGCTTGGTCAGGATGAGCTTGTCCCCGGCCTTTACCCCGGAATTGGTCACCAGCCGCTTAGGATGTGCGGTGCCGGTAACAGCCAGGCCATATTTAAGCTCGGCATCATTGATACTGTGCCCACCGACCAATACTGCGCCGGCCTCAAGTATCTTGTCCGCTCCACCGCTCAGGATATCCTTCAGGACTGAAATATCCATGGTCTTCGTTGGAAAGCAGACTATATTCATTGCGGTTAGCGGTTTGCCGCCCATAGCGTAGACATCACTTATTGCATTAGCCCCCGCAATCTGGCCAAAAGTATAGGGGTCATCGACGATAGGCGTGAAGAAATCAACGGTCTGGATGATAACCAGCTCATCTGTCAGCTTGTAAACACCAGCATCGTCCGGGCTGGCTAAGCCCCGAATCAGGTTGGGGTCAGACATCTGAGGCAGGTCACATATGGCTTTATTCAGGTCACCCGGACCCATCTTGGAAGCTCAGCCACCGCCACTAACAGCTTCGGTCAGGCGAGGCGCCATCCTCTTATCCATCTCGCTCCTCTGAACTGGAAATTAGCCTCTGGCTTCATCTGGTATTTTAACATCCAACCAGTAAAAAGAGCAAAGTTAGCCTCGGCTGCGAATTTGTAAGCTTATAATAAGTTGACGCAAGCCAGGCTATGGCATAGACTGTAACCGCAAAACAAACGCCTGAGCAGCCGGAAGACCAGCCATATTTGCAGGATGCCAGTCAGGAGATACAGGGGGTAATTAGTGATTGGGCTAGTAATAGCTTCGTTTTCCGGTCTTTTTCATTGCTTGAGTAGTATCTTCGTACGCAGAGGCGTATATCGGAGCGGGGAATCCTTTAGCCCCCTTCCCATTTCTAACTTCGCCGGTTTGGTGCTTTTCAGCCTTGCCATTCTCATCACAGGCCAAGCAGGCCAGCTAACAACCCTGCCCGGGCAGGGAGTCGCCTACCTGGCCGGAGCTGGAATCCTGCACTTCGTCATCGGCAGGTCACTAGCTTATACCGGCCTGCGACTTATTGGTGCCAATCGGACCAACCCCGTGGTCACATCTAATATCCTCGTCTCTGCCTCTGTGGGCATTTTCTTCCTGGGAGAACCCGTGACTGTCTATCTGGTTCCGGCTCTCTTACTTATTTTTGGGGGCATAATCTTTATCGGCCGAACGAGCAGCTCCGACCTGGGAGAAAAAGGCATGTCCAAAGGCACCTTAGCCAGGGGGCTACTTGCTTCTTTAGGGGCAGCGCTGTGCTGGGGTATCTCCCCCGCCCTGGTTAAAATTGGCCTGGAATCGGTCAGCAACCCCATACTCGCTTCCCTTATCTCTTACACTGCCGCATCCATAGTAGTTGGTTTTTTGCTACTTCACCCTAAGAACAGTGAGAAATTGCGCCGGTTGGACCGCGGCTCTCTAATTCCCATTACTACAGGGGCTGCCTTCAATTCAGCAGGGCACTTATTAAGGTATATAGCCCTCACTTACAGCCCGGTCAGTCTGGTAGCCCCTCTTCTCAACAGTATCAGCGGACTCCTTATTTTTCCACTTTCCTTTCTCATGAACCGAAAGATAGAAGTCTTTAACCTTGGGGTAATAGCCGGAGCGGTGGCAGTGTTGGCCGGAGTTCTCCTCATATTCCTGGGTGCTTAGGTTCTTCAATACGTCTCGCCGATTGCTTTTATGTCAGGGATAGATGATGTTATCACATCCCCAAAACGGGGCTGAAGCGGTAACTTTCAAAGTGAGCCCAGATATATTAAAATAAACTAAAGCTTATGAGTAGCGAGTTTCGCCGTCTGCCCAGCGTGGATAGAGTAATCTCCGAAGAGCGGATTAAACAGCTTCAGGAGAGCTATCCGCACGAATTGCTGGTGGAGCTGATTCGACAGCATCTCCACCAGGTTCGCTCGTCTATCGCCGCCGGTAATCAATGCCCTTCTATTGATGAGGTGGTAGAGTCTATCTATGCTCAGGTGCATACCCTGGAAAGTCCCAGCCTGCGTCCGGTAATCAATGCCACCGGGGTAATACTGCACACTAACTTGGGCCGGGCACCGCTCAGCAGAGAGACAACTGACGCTATGAACAGGATAGCTAAGGATTATTGTAATCTAGAATTCGACTTGGATAGTGGAAGGCGTGGTTCTCGCCACACCCATATCGAACAGCTCCTTTGCCAGCTAACCGGGTCTGAGGCGGCACTGGTGGTAAACAATAATGCGGCGGCGGTGTTGCTTGCCCTGACGGCACTGGCTAAAAAGAAGGAGGTAATCGTTTCCCGAAGTCAAGCTGTGGAGATTGGTGGCGGCTTTCGCATTCCTGACGTAATGCGCCAGAGCGGGGCCAAGCTAGTTGAGGTGGGGACTACCAACTGCACCTATATCGCTGATTATGAACAGGCGATTACCCCTCGGACGGCCGCTCTGCTGCGCGTGCATTCCAGCAACTTCAGGATAACTGGCTTCACCCAGGTCGTTGCTTTTGAGGAGCTGGTAACGCTGGGCAACCGCCGCGGCGTAGCCGTGTTTGATGACCTGGGGAGCGGCTGTCTGCTGGATACAACGAAGTACGGGCTTGACCCGGAGCCAACGGTGCAGCAAAGCATTGCCAGCGGTGCCGGGCTGGTCTTCTTTTCGGCCGATAAGCTTATGGGAGGCCCTCAAGCCGGGATTATTCTGGGCAGGA
>SDBV01011395.1_pt1 | contig 11531 bp, 11 predicted proteins | sample 2277081 | NCBI WGS metagenome assembly SDBV01 (sample SAMN10402039, study PRJNA504765) | marine sediment metagenome | isolation source: marine sediment core GS10_PC15, 223 cmbsf | place: Arctic Ocean: Southern Knipovich Ridge | collected 2010
GCTTCTTTTCCACCTTCAAGCAGATCCACCACAGTCTTTATGATCGTCGGCATATCAATAGAACCGTGCCCATCATCCATGACCTTGCCGTTTCGGTCGCTCATAGGTGATCGGATCCATTCGTCGGGAATGCCTAAATCATTTGATTGTGCTGAATGAGAACGGCTACGTGGAGAGCTTCAACGGCAAACTGCGGGATGAATGTCTCAACGGAGAACTGTTCTTGAGTTTAGCCGAGGCTCGATATGTTGTGGATCGCTGGCGGTTAGACTACAATCACCACCGGCCGCATAGCCGGCTGGATTGGACGACGCCTGCGGTGTTCGCGGCGTCTTGCCCCAGCAAGGGGCGATCGTGTGTTCCTCCGGGTTTGGCTACGCCTCACCCTCCGGAACACACAGAGAATGCATTGGCCTGACTCTCTCTCAGGTTGGTACAGATATCAGGAGCACGTCATTTCCTTTAGCCCACATTCATCACGAATGAATTTCCTATGTTTCCTGAATAGCGAAGATTCACACCTGTCGTTGTGAGCAGGCAACCAGTACTGTTCTTCAAAAGTATGATTATAATCGTTTTTCAAATTCCTTACGCTGATTTCAACATGACGTCCCATAATTGACCGCCTTTCTTATTTCGATATAACAGTGTCTGGATTACGCTATCGAGACTTCCAAATTTGTATTGTTAGACATTCCCCATTTAGACGTTTAAATCGGGATTCCCCAGATGAACCCCAGCCCACGACCATCGCGGGACTTCCCATGATATCCACCCGTGTGAGGCACTTTACCCCTTGTATGTTGCTTATATGATCATGGCGATTCGATGGCTTGTCAATGATAATCTGCGCTAACTGAAGTTTTTTTGAGTACTTCGCGGGTAACGAGCATAGCCGAAAAGCATATTGGGCACTTCGCTTGCTCAGCTAACCACATAAGCTCTTCGGCTCTTTTCAGAAACCCCGCCATTCCCCGCCCAAGAGATAGTCGCCAGAGCCCTGAAAGCCATAAAAGGCACTTCCAGAGTCAGCTACTTCCTGAACGCGGTCAGATGTTTAGTTCCAACGTGCTTAGTCGACAGCAGTTATCAAAGGACTTGTTTGCATTTCCAGACACGCTAGAATAATTCCCTTACGAGAACGTTGTTTATTCCCCGGGGAATTATCAATTGGGCAGGGTGTTAATCAAAGCTGAATTTGTCGAGGTGGACAGCTTGGTTCGAAAGTGGGCTCAAATCCGCAACTTAACTATTGCCCACGAAGCCACACCGACACATTGTAACCAAGCGGACAATGCTTCCGAATTCGTCGAGGTTACGGGCAAGGGGGCTTTTTACGTCGCTAAATGGCAATGCGGTGTTAAGGATGACTGTTACGAAGTAAGCCTGAACCTAAAGCCCAGGATTTATCTGAACGTAATATTACATCTGATGTTATTTGCAGGACTATGTTATGCAGTCTTCGTCATGAGGAATATCGTTCAGGAATATACCAACACAAAGCTCCTGCAATTTTCTGTTAGTGCGATATTGGTAATCCTACTTCTCTGGTGGAAGGACAGAAAGCTATCGGCCAGGCTGGTTCGGTTGGAGAATTCATTCTGGCAACTTGCAGAAGGTCATTATGACACGCTTCAATTAACACGAGCAGAGGGCAGCGTATATTCCAGGAAATCCCGGTTGCTCACGGAACTACTGCTTACGGGGGCACTGGTCTGGATTGGCATAATTGCCTTAGGTTGGCTGGGGGCTATTGTCACGTCCCTATTATGTTTGCCGTTCATGGTGATGATCGTAGCTGAGACATTGCGAAGCAACGATCCACAATGGCACTGGCATTTCTGGATAATTGGCAATATGGCCAGATGGACTATCCTTATGTTGGCAGTGTTGGCGATAGCGACGGTGTTGTCAGCATTGGATATCATTCAGAATCTTGAGTTATATAAGGAGCGGCCAGATAACCTATCCTTCACGCAGGCGATAAGGCATGGAAGCTTCAGAGATATTTCTCCGGCAACAGCAGAATTGCTGGAGAGCGACGTGAAAGCACGTCTTCAGAATATGGCGGATAAGGAAGTTTCAGAACTTAAAAACAAAACTCCACTGGAACGTTTGAGATGGCGAAGAATCATCTTTTACTTCAATGGATTGTTCGTTTTTCTCGTGGCTGCCGTTACGGTATGCCTGTTCTCGGTTATTCCGTTACGCAGCATTTTCAAAAGCCGGGAAAGATGGTGTGATGAAGTCGGTAAGTCCGAGGGGCCGCAGGGACCTGCTGTGCCTTATCTACCCAAGGCTTGGAAGCGACAAGTCCCTCGAATGCTCCGCGGCCTGATATTTTTTCATTATCTCTTCGGAGGTTTGATTAATCTGGCCGCTGTCGTATTTTGTATGGATGGCCTGAGCTATCTATTCATTGGGCGGACGATACTGATTGAAAGAAGTGCCAATCTATGGTCGTGGATATTAGCCACAAGTGAAATTGTAATGGGAGAAAGATTTGGCCGAGTAGCTGGAGCCGTGCTGGTTTTGGCGATTAACATTCCCCTTCTCTTAATCCTCGCGACATACGCTAAGCGTTTTCTTTGCAGCGTTGTGTTGGCTATTCGAGTCTCAATTCTGGGAATCAAAGGCTCTGCAACACTTAATGAGGAATTTAGCCTAATCGATGAATATATCAAAGAAGAGTGTTCGAGATTCAATATCAACAGGCCAATATTGTTTTTCACAAAAGAAGCCGATGCTTTGGTTCGACTTAAATGGTTGTCGTTATCTGGCAAGCCAGTAATCGAAATTACCAAGGGAGCATTCGAATTGCTTAACCCCGATGAGATGAGAGCTGTCATTGCTCATGAACTTGGCCATGTAAAACAGGGTTTATGGAAGATTTGGATATTGAAAGTCCTGTCATCTGCGGCTTTGTTCCCGAATCATTACCTCACGCTATGTCTGGATTGGTCTAAAAAGGAAGTGCAGGCCGATGAATTTGCCCTGGAAGTGACTGGCGATCCGAAATCGTTGAAAACAGCATTAGTCAAGATGTCGTCAGCACAGGGTTCAGTTTTTTCCCCTTCTCCAGGCAACACGACAACTTCCAACAGGTTTGCTGCTGGCGTTCAGAGAAGATGGCGGGATATGCTTATCTCAATCCAATTTTTCATGGGCGATGGTCTGCTTGGCTATGTGCATCCGTATCTTTCCGAGAGGCTGGAGAATATAGAAGTCAAAGCAGAAACAACCGGTTGAAACGGACAGGAATAATAAGGATGAAATACAGTAATTCGTGGCTAGATATTTCTCGGGATGTTGCAAGGGCTTTCATTTCCGAAAACTTTATAAGTGAAGGTCCGTTATTTGATGTGTACTGGAATATGTTTTCGTCGCGAATAAATGAAAGACTATTAAAAAGCCATGGTAATTTGCCTTCCTTCGAGGAATCCCAAGAAGTCGTTTCGGAGATATATTTCTCTCAAAAGAAATCCCTGGATTTGGTAACTCCCATTGTTTTGGCGACTGTTGCAGAAACTATCAGCAAAATAAATGCCGAGAACCTGTCTGGTTCCGGCCTGAAAAAGTTTATAAGTACGGCGGCTGCCCGTTTTGGTGCCAAGCCGAGTCTGACGGCTGCACTCGTTAATCATCTTCCTTCTCTATGTGCCGAAGCATTGGGAGCCAAAGACGATATTTCCGAGGGCATAATCTCTCGTGCCCCAGCGACTCAATATACTGTGTGGATAGACGGCGAGGTTAAAACGGTAAGCGATATCAGCGAATATGAAAAACATAAGGAAAAATATCTGTTCTGGCTCGACCTGGACCAAACCTCGCACAGGTCCAAAGTCAATCCAGGCAAGAGCATTGGTCCTGAGGCAGTAAGGCTGCTTGAATACCTTCTTGAGAAACTCGGGGCAACCAGGCCTATCAGTGACGTATTGAAGGATGCCTTCTTGGACGATACGAGTGAAATTACGGATGCAGAAAAGAACAAGATTGAGCAGCAAATCACAAAGCTGCATCAGTATTGCGGTGGAAGATTCCGTCAATATCTATTCAAGGATAAGTTCAAGAACGGACTTGGCCTGATGTGTTCCTTTGGCGGAAAGTATTGCCTTTTCTCAAGGCTGAGATAGCTCGCGTCGGTTATCAAAATCTGAATCAATAGTATTCCTCAGTTGTAATCTATTAGCAGCACACCCATTTTCATACCCCTCTCTCGCTCTATCCTGACACTTTACGGCTGTGAAGACAATTCAGAACCAATTCATAGAGTAGTTTTCCAAAACCATGGTAATTGTCCATGTTATCAAAAACATCATTGAACGATTTCCGGGATATTCAAGAGTACCGAGTGATCGTGAGAGAACGAGGAATGGCAACGATGGGCTGGAAGCAACGGACAATTGAAATCATGGTTGAGTCGCTGCGGTATTTCAGCCGGGCGGCGATGGCAATCAATCTAATCTTGCTCAGCATTTTCAGTGTGTGGTTCGTGACCAAGTTCTTGTGGCATGCAACGCAGTGGCTCAATCGTACGCTTTTCGGTCAGCCGTGGTGAAGCCGGACATGAAGATCATTCAAGGCAACAACAGATCATGAGACCACTTAGAAGAAAGCAACAATACGAGGTAACTGACGGCCCTGTTCCAGGGCAGGAACGTGTCTTGGAGTCGAATGATGAAGCACACTTGCTCTCAGATGAAGGTTCGGTTGATTCGTCGGCCAGGCACAAATGCTATCCAAACGACTGCGGATGTTTTAAGCCGGTCGGTGGCCGCTGTGTCCAGTGCGGCCAACTGTCATGTGTAGATTGCCACGGCCACTGCAATAGCTGTGGAAAACCACTTTGCCGGGAATGCACTGTCTCTATTGACCTCCCGAATGCAGAGCGGATTCGTCTCTGTGGGCGATGCCATACACAAATCAGACGGCAGCAACGTACTGCCAGGATCATGCGTGTTCTGCTCTCGCCTCTTGTCAAGTTCGAGGACTGAAGTAATGAGAAACGATGAGTTTTCACAATTAACCAACGACAGACTCTACGGGTCAAGATGGAATCTTCTCGAAGATGATCTCGGTCAAGCCTTAGACAACATCTTCGAAGCCGGTGTCGGCGATGACTATACAAAGGGGATACTCCATCGGCGGGTTCACAAGCACAAAGTTAGACAGGCCTTTAGTGGAGTTCCTTTTCGCCAAGCCAAGCTAAGGGATGGCGAACTGATTTTCGGGCTGTCTCTGGATGGAAAGCCCCTGAAGATTCCTATCCAGTTCCTGAACGCACATACCTTGATGATAGGTAACTCTGGTGCCGGTAAGACCTACAGGATTAAGTTCCACTTCTTGCAGATAGCTTCCCATGTTTCCGGGACATGGTTAATCGATCTCCACAAGCGAGAGTTTCGGCAACTAAGACCCGCCTTGGCTCGATTGGGAATCAATCTGATTATTCTTCCAGTACGATCGATGAAGATTAACCCGCTGCAGGTGCCTTCCTCTGTTAAGCCCGGAGATTGGATTCCGAGAATCTCCGACATGCTGATTCAGGTTTTGAACCTGCCCCCTCGTGCAAGCAAGCTCTTACAAAGGACATTGTTCAGGCTCTATCGACACTTTGGCGTTCTTGAGGGTTCCGGCAGATATCCGACACTGTTTGAGTTATATGAGGAAGCCAAGGGAGATACCGATGCCAATCCACAGGCCCGGATGGCCTTAATCGATAGTCTCGCCCCAATTCTCTGTTCCTTGGCAGAAGTGCTGGCCTACAGACAAGGCTGGACCTCTTCAGACTTGTCACGATTACATCTGGCTATCGAGTTTGCCGGAATTGGCGAAACAGAGAAGAATTTGGTTCTCAACGCTCTGGTTCTCTCGGAGTTCACCTCGCGTGTAGCGAAGGGAATCTCGAACCCGAATATGGATTTCTGGATTTGCTGCGATGAAGCCCAGAGGATCGTTTCTGCACAGGGTAACAGTCCAGGCCGCAACGCTGTTGGAGATTTGATAAGCCTTGTACGCGGAACTGGCATCGGATTAGACCTGTCGGTCCTCTCAACCTCTGCGATTACGCCCCAAGTGATAAGTAATACCGCTACCAAGATCATGGGGCGATGCGGCAGTGCCGGTGACTATGCTGCAGCCGGGCACAGCATGGGTTTGTCTGCTGAACAGATTCAATGGGCACAACTGAATCTCAAGCCTGGGATGTTCATAGGCCAAATCGGAGAGGGGAATCACAGGTATCCGTTTGTCTTCACGATTCCCCAGATGAGTTTTCCCCAAGTATCTTCAAATCAGCAATCGCTTGACGATCTGGGGTCGCTGTCATCTCTGCCGATAGTACCTGCCGGGGAGTTTCAAACTTGGAGTGATAATGCTTGCGACTCTGCCCCTACATCACAGAAAAGCAATTCCGCATTTGAATCGGATCAGGAATATCGCTTCTGCAAGGTGATTGTCGAGAACCCGATGCTGGCTTCAAGCAAGTATCCCAAACTTGCCGGCATTAGTTCAAAAACCGCTGGACCAATTCGTCACATATTGATCGCCAAGGGTTTTGTTCGTGAGCATGTTCTGGATTCTAGTGGCCGTGGTCCGAGCAGCCTGATGCTGGAAGCGACCCCTGAAGGCGTAAAGGCACTCCGAGAGCATGAATTGGAAATGGAGCGGAACAGATCATGACAAAGGCAATCAAGACAGGTGATTCGCTGACAATACCCCGCATGAGGGGAAGGATTTTTCATAATTTCCTGGTTGCTCTGACGGTCGCAACCTTTCGCCAGATGGGGTTTGAGGTCCTGATTGAATATGCACTCTACCTTGCCGATGGCAGAGCGGATTACGTGGACCTTCTGGCATGGCGTGAGAATTACACGGCCATCTGCGAAATCGAAACTACTGCCAGACACGCCCTCGAAAATCTAGCCAAAGCCAAGTTACTGAATCTGCCTTTATGGATCATTGTCCCCAATCGCAAGGTTCGATTGGAAGTGGGCAACAAGCTTATGCGTGCCGGTTGCAACCCTGAAAAGGACTCGTTCCAGATTTCCATGCCGGATGAGTTACCACAAAGACTTACGGATTGTTTCCCTTTATTTTCCCTGGCGAATACAGCTGGGAAAAATGGAAAAACAAAAAAGGAGGTCCAATGAAAATTAAATGGAACAACGTGGTTGTGTTGGCATTGGTAGTTTTCGCCCTCGTGATAGGGCTGAGATTCCTGCCGGAAATTGGCGGACTCCTTTCAACACTGTCACAAGTACGTCCGCATGGCGATCCCCAGCAGCGAGTACTCGGCTTGATGGCTTTTGGTCTGATTTGCGTCACCCTCGTCGCAGTAGTCAGGATTCTGGTCAACAACAAGTAGGTGCAATAGGAAGGAAGACAAGAATGATTAAAGGACAAATACCAACAGACGATCAGCAGTATTTGCAGCAGGAAGTAGTTCAGAGATTAGCTCAGGCAATAGTCCGGATTCTTGACATGCCGCAGATGCTTGAGCAGGTTCAACAGTCACTGGGCGAGCTGGCTGGACAGATTGCCCAGATAGAACAGGCTCAGGCACTTCACGGGCGGACTCTCCAGAGGTCAGAAGGAGCCATCCAGAAACTCACCGAGGCTATTGAGGCTTTTTACCAGAAGCAGGACTGCCTGGAGCAGGCGAGTGAACGTTTCTCATTATTATCACAGCAGCACTACGACAGTCACGTTATTGAACCTCTAGTACGCTGTGTTTTCCCACTGGTGGACATGCTTTCTGAAGCTGCCTCTGCTGACAATGGCGATGGCGATCTTTTTAAGGCGTTCATAGCTGACTTACATGAGCTACTGGCGACTTACGGAGTTGAACCGATTCAGGCAGCCACAGGCAGTATATTTGACCCCAAGACCATGCAGCCGGTTGAATTTGCCCCCACTTGCAATCGAAAAGATGACAAGTTGGTCGAGTCCATGGTTCGTCAGGGGTTTCGCAGAGGTGATCGAATACTCAGACCAGCCATGGTTGTCATATATCGTTTCGACGGTTCCAAGCAAACTTCCAGTAATTCAAGAAAAGAAAGGCAGGGTGCATGATGAGTGGATTTGCAGCGATCGATTTAGGCGACGGACGTGTGAAGGTTGCCATTCCCGATGCCAACGGCAACCCGGTAACAATGCCATTTTCTGATGGGAGCCTCTATCTGCCAAGTGCATTGTTCTTCAATGCAGATGGTTCTGTGATCTATGGCGTAGAGGCCATAAATCTTGGGCTCGCAGAGCCCGACAAGCTGGTGGTGAATTGGAAAAGGAAAATGGGCACAGGCCAAATGCTCTACCAGGCTGATGACGGCACAGAATACAAGGCCTGCGACATCGCCAGGCTCTTGCTGCAGGAAGTGGCGAGAACTTACGAAGCCAGGACCGGCGACATTCTGACAAAAGCAGTTATCTCTGTTCCGGCTATCTACACCGACAGCAAAAAACGCGAGACCAAGGAAGCTGGAGAAGCTTTAGGTATCGAAGTTATCTGTATGCCGCATGAGCCCACAGCAGCCTTGTTCGGCAATAGTGTCCACAAGAGATGTGATGGGCTGAGACTAGTTATCGACATTGGCAGCTCAACAACAGACATTTCTCTCGCCAATAAGTCCGGCAACAACATTGCAGTAAAAAACACTAACGGCGACCCAAATCTTGGCGGTCAGGACTTCAGCACCAAGTTGCGAGAAATGGTTCTTGAACGCTTTGAAGAAAAGCACGGCTTTAGACCTGATCCGCAAAAACATTCCTTAGCCTACCAAGACCTTTTCCAGCGTATTGAGCAGGTTAAGCACTCACTGAGTACCAGGGAACAGGCTTCAGTAGTTGTCAGTTGCGAAGGTCGAGTATTCAGCACAGCCATTACCCGCCAGGAATTTGAACATGCCACGGTTGATGAGCTTCAGAGGGCTATGGATTGTGTTGAACAGACACTTAAAGAAGCCAGTGTTTCAGCAGATGAGATACTGGAAATCATTCCTGTCGGCGGACCGTCTCAAATGCCCATGATTGACGACGCTATAGAAAAACGCTTTGGCAAGAAGCCTACCTGTCACTGCGAACCGCATTTTGCAGTTGCACTTGGCAATGTAATTGCCGGTCGGCTGAAGATTGAACTCAACGGCGGGGCATTTGAAGTAGGTGGGTCCAAGTTGCCGCCCCTTATTTTCAGTGCCCGTGATGTTACGTCATATCCTATTGGCGTAGCTGTCTTGGTCGATGGAAGTGAAAACAATCTCGTCAACTCTGTTATTTTGGACAAAGGAGTTCCAATTCCATCTGACCAGACCCAGCCGTTTACATTGGCAGTTCCGGGTCAGACAGACGCGAAGATTGAAATCCTTCAGGGCAAAGACGGTGCTGCTTATAGCGAATGTCTGCTATTGGGGCATTTTGAACTAACAGGCATGAAGCCCATCTTTGACAAGCCTCATCGCGTCGATGTCCGTCTGAAGTTCGACCATAACGGCATGCTTAGTGCCAATGCTTACGACCCTGTCAGTGGAATCAGTACTGACTTGGAAATCGACTACGCCAAAGCAAAGGACCCTCAGCAGGTCGCATAAGACCCAGAAACAAGGAGAAGAACAAGATGATGACAACACATGCCAAGACAATTACTGCTGTCTGTTCGGTAAAAGACGATTCTATTAAATGGATTTTCAGTATCTTCGCGATGGGCTTGGGAGTCCTAAAGAGATTCCTGTTTGAAGATACCCACCCATTTCAAAGACAAGGTTCTACACCTGCAAAAGGCACTCGCGATTGCGTTTTGGTTATAGATGCTTCAGGGTCCATGCTTGGAGATGATTGGAAACCTTCACGACTCGATGCAGCCAAGAAATCTGCAAAAACCTTTGCAAAACGTCTTTCTCAGGAACAGCCAAATGCATGTATCGGTGCGGTTGTTTTCGGATGTGAGGCAAGAGTTATCTGCCGGTTAACAGCAGCCAAGGAGTTCGGCAAGATAAGCCGTCAAATCGACCAGATAGACGCAGGTGGTTCAACAAACATGTACGCGGGTCTTAAGGCTGCTTTCAAGCTACTCAAAGATCATGGGCAAGTCTGCCAGGTCGTTCTATTAACAGATGGTCGCAATACTCAAAAGAACCCTGAGAACCTTGCCAAGAAGCTGAAAGAGTTTACGACTATCGAATGCGTTGGTATTGGCGGCAGTCCTGACGATGTTGATGAGGCTCTTCTTAAGAAAATTGCCTCTTCATATCCAGACGGCAAGAAACGCTATCGCTGGATTGGTCAGAAAGAACAACTAATCAAACACTTTCACAATCTTGCTGGTGCAATCAGGAGGGCGTAGCCATGACTTACACAACCAATATTCTTGCAATGCCGCTGGTCTTGATTGTTTGGGTTTTGGATATGTATTTGCTGCTCCTTTCGGCTCGCCTTGTTCTGAGTCGTCTGTCAAATGAGCGTGCCAAGAAGCTGTGTTCGTGCCTGATGCAGTTCACAGACCCTCTTATGCAGACTGTCAAGCAATGGCTCGGGCAGAGAACAGGAAAGCAGACTAAGCAGTGGGTGCCCTGGGTCTTGGTAGCTGCTGCCAGCCTGATGATTCGGCATTTGTTGGTCTTGTTGATTGCTTCATTGGGATAAGCAAGTGGCTGCCGGGAAATAAATGGATAATCGTTCAGAACAATCTGTGTCGCCTGCCCGGCTCAATCAGGCTCAAGAGACTGACGGAAAATACTGGCTGACCATCGCAGAGACAGCCGAGAGATTCCGCGTCTCTCGGACTACAGTCGGGCGTTGGATTCGCACTGGTCTGCTTTCTGCGATTGACGTTAGTCCAAGCCCCACACCAAATTCACACCGGCCGAGTTGGCGTATCAGCCCGGAAAAGCTGGAAGCTTTTGTTGAGTCAAGAGCAAGTGCTCCGCCTCCACCGCCCAGAGCCAAACCACGTCATAAAGTCCGAGATATTATTGAATTCATTAAGTAACCCTCTGAGCTGGTTATTCTTCCACTCATGTACAATATGGCATCGTTTGACTGCATGAACAAAGGGTTTTCTCGATGTCACGGACGGCAAGATTGGACAACACAATGGGTGAAATCGACAGGTACTGTATGCATACCTCCTAACAACATGCCACTGTAAGTTGGATCATACTTTGGGTTTCTGTAGAACATAAGGTGTTTACCCTATAAGATTTATTGTAGAATTTGTCGTTTTTTGCTTTACAGTTGTGCGAACATCGGTAAAAAAGCATAAAATACTCTATGGGTATTGCAGTGTCTGAAAAGGCTCACAATGGTAGCGGGGAAGAGCCTATCCGGGAAATCACGGTTGAAGGGGGCTTGGCGATGGCAAATTGTGAGTTTAGGGATGATTGCCGCCTGATGACCGAACTGTCGAAGATTGCTCCGGAACTGGCCAAGGAGTATCGGGAAAACTTCTGCGAGGGCGATTGTTCCAAATGCGCCCGGCACATAGTTGCTACGGTCTTAGGACCTGGCAAGGTTCCCTTGGACCTTTTCCCAACCGAGGC
>SDBV01011396.1_pt1 | contig 11531 bp, 8 predicted proteins | sample 2277081 | NCBI WGS metagenome assembly SDBV01 (sample SAMN10402039, study PRJNA504765) | marine sediment metagenome | isolation source: marine sediment core GS10_PC15, 223 cmbsf | place: Arctic Ocean: Southern Knipovich Ridge | collected 2010
CATGTAATACCACCGAGGTCATCGCCATCGACCTGACACCAATCGCCAGTAGCAGCAACCAGAAGGTGCTCGTCCCCAGCGCTTCTCTCCAGGTAAAGTTGACTTCGCCAACATCATCTTTAACTTCCGTTTCAGCTGATGCTGCATTCGCAGCCAGTCCGGTTTTTTGTGGCGGTATTTTCGGGGGCGGTTCGCCATCAGGGAGATAGCCGTATTGCTCCGGCTTGTGCCTTAGCAAGAGAGAAAGAGGAATGACGATGACCCACACCCCCAATCCGGCGAGGACAACCGTAGTTCTCCAGCCGTACTGGCTGATGAGCCAGCCGAGAAGAGGCACCAGAGTAGCGCCACCCACCCCCGCTCCCAGAGTGTATAAGCCCAGTGCCCGACCCCTCTTTCTGATGAACCAGTTAGCCACCGCCGCAGTGCCCGCATGACTGAAACCAGCGTTAAAGCCAAGAGCAATAACCACGCCGAAGAGCACATAAAGCATCCAGAGCTCGGTCATCCGGGAGAGTAACAAATAGCCGATTCCGACAACCACGGCTCCGAAAATCGCCATTTTTCTGGGACCTACCCTATCGATAAACCAGCCCACAAAGGGGCCCTCAAGACCGCCTTCGAGCCTGGCCAGGGAAAAGGCCCCGGCAGTCACCGCCCGGGACCAGCCAAACTCGCTGAGGATAGCCTTAAAGATGACGCTGAAGCCATAAAACCAGACCCCCGCGCCGTACCAGGACATACCAGCCGCCGCCAGCACCACCCACCACCCATAGAAAATCTTCTTCTTACCCGTTTTACCTGTCGCTATCATCAATCTCGTAACTCATCCTAATGGACGGTATTAGTTCCCGAGCAGCCAAACAAGATTACCCGCTGACACAAACTATACCTTCCAGCATAGACAGCGTCAATATTCAACATCTTGTCTCGGGCCAGGGTCAATCCGATACCACCGCCCCGGTTATTGGCGTTTTCCCGGACAAACAGCTCGGTATGGGGTTTCAAGCAATATATCAAGGTCTGGTTTATTTCAATTCTTCAATACTTTATGTTAAAATAAGTTATCGGGTGTTAATCAGACCACAAACGAAAACAGGTCAGGTATTTCGCAGGAACGTACCCGCCAAAATACGGAGGCGAAAATGGACTCGGATATAACAGCAGCCCGGAAGATAGCCGGGGAAATAGTAAATAATATGGAGCAGGTCATCATCGGCAAGAGAGAAGCCATAGAACTGGCGGTGATAGTTCTAATTAGCAAGGGACATTTGCTAATCGAGGACGCTCCCGGCGTCGGCAAGACCATGCTGGCCCGCAGCCTGGCTAAATCCATAGACTGCACATTCAAGCGAATCCAATTTACTCCCGACATGCTCCCCGGTGATATTACCGGGGTTTCGGTCTATAACCAGAAAACGGCTGATTTTGAGTTTCGTCCCGGTCCCATCATGGCCCAAATAGTCCTGGCGGATGAAATTAACCGGGCCACGCCCAAGGTTCAATCAGCCCTCTTAGAATGCATGGAAGAAGGACGGATTACCGTAGACGGTACCACTCACCAGATACCACCCCCCTTCCATATTCTGGCCACCCAGAACCCTATCGAATATGAAGGCACTTTCCCTCTTCCCGAGACACAACTGGACAGGTTTCTGCTGAGAATAACCCTGGGCTATCCATCACCATCTGACGAAATAGCCATTATGGAGAAACAGCAGTATAGCCATCCTATTGAACAACTTAGTCCGGTGGCTGACGCCAATGCTGTTTTGCTGCTCCAGCAAGCCGTGACGAAGATATTCGTAGACGATCTGGTAAAGCAGTATATAGCCTCATTAACGGAGGCTACCCGCCATCACCCTTCGATACATCTGGGGGCTTCGCCGCGGGGTTCCTTGGGGCTTTTCCGCGCTGCCCAGGCTCGCGCTCTGATGCAAGAGCGTGACTTTGTGCTACCGGATGATATTAAAATTCTGGCCGAGTCTGTTTTGGCTCACCGCATAATCGCACACTCGTCAGAGCACTCCCAGGACAAGAGCGGTAAGGCCAGCATCGCCGAGTTACTGGAAACAGTCCCCGTACCGGGAACGCTGGTCAAATAATAACCCCTCAGCAAAATTAAAGCCATGAAAATTCGAGTCATCGTTTTCATTATTCTCCTTATTCTCTTAGCTCTCGCTTTAGCCGAGGGCCTTGTTCTGGTATTACGACTCTTTTTCCTCTCGGTGCTGGTACTGTTGACCAGCTACCTATGGGCGCTGTTCGGGGTACGCGGCATCATAGCTCAGGTCAGCAAACCGCCGGACGATTGCCAGGTCGGTGAATGGTTCGAAGAGGAAGTCACGGTATTCAACAGGAGTAAACTACCCAAACTCTTGCTCAAAGTAACCGAGAACTCCAATCTACCGGAGCATAACAATACATCGGTTTTCAATTTACCTCCAGGGGACTCCCATCACTGGCTAACTCGTGTCTACTGTCGGCGTCGAGGGCAGTATAGTCTAGGTTCTATTACGGTTACGGCCGCCGACCCCTTTGGTTTTTTCTCCCGACACCGCACCCTGGGAGAGCCACAAAATATCCTGGTCTACCCGGCAACAGTAGAACTACCCTTCTTTGAATCATCATCGCTTAGCGCCTTCGGCTACGGCTCCGGCTACCGGTCATTCAGTCAAATCAGTCCTAATGCTTCCACTGTCCGCGAATACACTACCGGAGACAGCCTTAACCATATCCACTGGCACAGCACTGCTCACACCTCTAAGTTAATGGTCAAGGTATTCGATGCTGACCGTTCTCATAGCGGCTCCGAAACCGTCTGGATTATCATCGATATGCAGCAATCCGCTCATCTGGGCGAAGGTGCAGAGGCAACGGAAGAATATGGCATAACTATCGCCGCCTCGCTAGCCAAAAAATACCTGGACAGCGGAATGCTGGTGGGACTAATTGCCTCGGGCGACCAACCTTACCTTTTTCCACCTAAGAGAGGAGAGCAACATTTTTGGCATATCATGGAAGCTCTCGCCTTAATGAAAGCGACCGGCAAAGCACCCATTGACCAGTTAGTTTCCCATAATATGGAGCACATCAAAGGCGATTCTACCACCATTGTTATCACGCCGTCAGGCAGTGAACGCGTCACCGCCGCTATTCAACAGTTGAAAAATCACGGTCACCTGACGGTAGCGGTCCTTCTTGAGCCCACCAGCTTCGGCGGTGCTACCAACTCATTAAATACAATTCACAGCCTTAGTGCCAGCGGTGTCCAGGTTTATACCGTCAGCAAAGGAGACGAGCTAGCCAGAGCGCTCGATAACAGAATCTCTTCCCCTCGCACGAGATATATTTGAGGTACCGATAAGTTTTGGACAGTAGCCAGCAAGAACAGGAATACAGGCGTAGCCAGCTAGAAACAATGCGAAGGCATGGGCTATCACTGTCAGGTCTCAGTTCCTGGCTTGGTCGTCAGCCAGAGTTGACCAGCATGATACTTACTTTTCTTACTCTGGCCATTGCCGTATGGTCCATAGAGCAAGCCCGGTGGATTACACCTCAGCCGTCACTGACCCTCGTCCTCGGTCTGGCGGTACTGACCGGCCGGCTGCTGGTCAAGAGCCGATTGTCCGGTGCCACCGCATACTCCCTGATGATAATTTTAGGGATCGTGGTGACGGTGTGGCAATCTGCCAGTCTCTTACCACCACCGCTAACGACCGCCAGTTCCAATCATTTTATAGCTGCTATACAGTCCTGGTGGCAGGCAATCAGCGCTGGCCGTCCTAACGAGGGCACGATACATTTTGCCGTATTTCTCGTCTTTATAAGCTGGCTAACCGGCTATATCTCCATCTGGTTCATCCTGCGAAAACAAAATGCCTGGATAGCGGTTTTCCTGGGGGCCATTATTATCCTGGTAAATCTCAGTAATCTGACCGAAGAATATTACCGCTTCTTCCTCTTCTATTCCCTGGCGGCACTACTGTTGATTGGCCAGGTACATCTGACCAGAGAACACAACTGGTTTAAGAAATATAATATCAGTTATCCCAGCCGTGGTACGGCCCACTTCACGGCTTCGTTAATTTTCCTCAGCGTACTGACTGTTTTCAGTACCGGGTTCATACCTGAGATACAAGTTAAACAGCTGGAGTCCGTAATAAGCCCCATAATACCCCAGGGAAAGAACATCGACGAGCACTGGCTGAATTTCTTTGCCGCCGTACCGGGAAAGTGGAATATCATTAGAAGCAGTGAGCAAGAAGTATTATCCTTCAGCGATGTTATTAATTATAGCAATGAACTGCAATTCATGATTGCTTCTGAGCAGCCTTCTTACTGGCGTACCCGAAGGTATGATACTTACCATTCCTGGGGATGGACAAGCAGCGCCGCTACTGAACAGATACTCAAGCCGGAAACACCGGTAACTGAAATAGAACCATCACCCAACCGCCGAGAGCTGACCTATACCGTAGAAAATATGTTAAAGACAGATGTTTTACTGACCACCGGAGAATTTATATCTACCGATATTCCGGTTTTATTACAAACTCTGGCTACCGAAAGCTCCAACGCCAATCTATCTGTCTCCGCCAACAACAATCCTTTATCTCCCGATGTGGCCCTGGCAGCAGCTCTTTCTCCAAAAGTAGTTCCCCCAGAAAACATAAAATCCGGCCTCAATAAGATTGAGGAGCCGCTGCCGGGAAACACCCTGCTGACCGGCGTTGTCGAGAGTCAATATCTTCCGTCAGAGCCCGATAAAGTAATCCGGACTCCCGCTTCATCGGGAGATATTATCGCTGTCATCACACCGCAGCTACTTAAGCCTAACCAGCGCTATACGTTAACCGCCGGTATCAGTACCAACACCCCTGCCGAATTATCCCGGGCCGGTGAAGACTATGCCCCCTGGGTCCTTGATTACTATTTGCAATTACCCGATAGCCTCCCCGAGCAGGTAAGACAATTTAGCCGGAGCCTAACCGAGGAAACGGAAACAGCCTATGACAAGGTAACGACTATCAAACACTTCCTTAATGAATTCAAATATAATGAAGAAGTTAAGGATCCTCCCCAAGGGGTCGATGGCGTAGAATATTTTATCTTTGAGCAGCAAGAAGGTGATTGTGTCAACTTCGCCTCAACAATGGTGGTCATGCTCCGCTCGATAGGCGTGCCCGCCAGGCTGGTAGCCGGTTACCTTCCCGGCACATTAGATGAGAATACCGGTAACTTCATGATACGAGCCCGAAATTACCATACCTGGGCAGAGGTTTATTTCCCCGGGTACGGATGGGTAGAATTTGAGGCGACTACCCGTCTAGAAGCTCGTGAATTTGACATCTTCAATGCAGGAGACGATAACCAGGATTTTTTTGACGAGGAAGACGAAGAGATGAGTGGCCCTCCAGGTACCGCCCTAGAAGATACAAATCTTACCAGACAGCGGGGGCAAAACTCACCATCAGGCATAATCAGTATTACATTCCTGTTAGTATTGGCTCTGGGCATAGTCCTTTATCGCTGGATTCGGCACTTCAGGGGAGCTGGACAGGCCCCCGAGGTTTATGCCAGAATGTGCTTCCTGGCTTCATTAATTAAATCGGGGCCCAGACCACCGGAAACGCCCCTTGAATACTGTACCCGGCTGGCGCTGGTTCTTCCGGCACAGGCTGAGGCTATTGACCATATTGCGCAAGCCTATGTAGAGAGCCGATTCAGCTCCAGAAAGAAATTATTCCTGCCGCAACAAGTGAGCCTCCAGCGGTGCTGGCATGATGTCTACCGTGCCCTGCTCAAGCGCCTGCTGCGCTTAAGCCGGTAGCCAGCGAGGCTTTATCTTTCACAAGCTCCGGCTGCTTTAGCTTTTTCGATTTCACTTTGAGGTAACCAAGAACTGGTACATATGACTTTTATCGCATTTGAAGTCCTTTTACAAGCAGAAAGTTATTGCTTCGAATCCATCACCGGCTCTATTCCCACAAATACCTCGGTTCCAATCTTGCTTTATATCTAGAACAACTGCTATTATCTGTTTTATATAAAAGGAAACTTCCTGGTAGAGACCTATGAGGTCAGGTTCCCAAGCTAATACTTTTGATACCGATAATCGCTCTTAAAATTATGTATAGTTATGCTGAATGATAGTAGCAGTGCCCGATACCTATATTCTATAGACGCTAGGTTAGAAAAGGAATGATATACGCCCTTTATTTATCGTCTCTGATTATCTCAGCGATTGTAGCTTCCATCTTAGCCCAATACTTCTGGCGACGCCGACAGGCGCCCGGTGGGCTACCGGCCACAATTGTGATGCTGGCTATAGTTATCTGGTCGTTGGGATACGTATTGCAATTTAGAAGTACTGGGCTGTCCGGACAAATCTTTGCCACCTACATCCAATACCTTGGTATCGTCACTGTGCCGGTAGCCTGGTTTATCTTCTCCCTTCAGTATACCGGTCGTAATAGCTGGCTAACACGAGGCAATCTATTCTTCTTGTTACTGATACCCTCTATCACCCTGGCGCTTGTCTGGACGAGCAGTCTCCACAACTTAATATGGCAGGGAAGACACTTGGAAACCAGCGGCCCGTTCATAGTGATAGTGAAGACTTACGGCCCCTGGTTTTGGGTACATACGGTATTCTCTTACTCATTAGTCTTACTGGGTACACTTTTTCTCATTCGGAGACTATTCCGTCCTCCACGTTTATATCGTTCACAATCTATTGCTTTACTGGTCAGTGCCGTCACACCATTAGTATGGAACGTGTTATATGTCTTTCATTTTTTCCCGACCTACCGCATAGACCTGACACCTTCGGCATTCACCATTTCTGGACTAGCCATAGCCTTAGGACTCTTCAGGTTCCGGCTTCTTGACATTATACCTGTAGCCCGGGAAACCATAATTGAGTATATCAGTGATGGTATTATCGTACTGGATACACAGAATCGGTTTATTGATATTAATCCGGCGGCACAACGCATTATTGGACATTCGCTCTCGGATGTAATCGGGCAGTCGTTCGTTCATATACTATCCGCGCAACAGGAACTAATTGAACGCTCTTATATCGATACAATAGGGATGATGGAGGTGCACGATGAGGTGGTAATTAACAGAGATGACACACCGCATTACTACCAATTACGCGTCTCCCCACTGCGTGACAGACATGGTAATTTCATTGGTCGGTTGGTCTTCCTGCATGATATAACGGAACACAAATTACTCAAGGGAAAGATCAAAGAGATGGAAGGTAAGTAAAGTATTAGATGACTACTATGTTAACGGGTACCTGTGACCTTTGCGGAACTTACCGCCTGCCTGTAGCAGAGTTTTTGCTAATCCAGAGGTGGCCGCAGGTGCACATCCAGAGCTCTTTCGCACCATCGGGCCACGGCCAGTAGACGGTTCTCAGCCAGGGGGGCACCAACCAGCTGAATAGCCAGGGGCAGGCCACTCTGTCCTAAACCAGTCGGCAGACTAATCGAAGGTATCCCGATAGTTGTCCAGGGCCTCTGTATCACCGGGTCTCCGGTAGTATTCAAATCCTGGGGCGCAGTACCGGGAGCCCCGGGAGTAAGCAGGGCATCCACCTGTAACAGCATGGATTCTACCTCGGCACGCTGCTGGAGACGTACTTGTAACATCTTTACGTATTCGGTGGCAGGAATCGCCAATCCCTCTTCAATCGTTTTACGGATTTTGGGACGATATTGCTCCTTACGCCGGGCAAACATCTCCTGATGATAAGTTGCACTCTCCACTGACATGAGGGTGCGGTTAACTTTGTGGAGTTCGGCAAAGCCGGAGGGCAACGCTACTTCTTCCACTCTGGCACCGGCTTGACGTAGCCGCTCGACGACCTCCTCAGTATGGCGTTGCATCTCTTCACTGGTATGGTCAAAGAAGTGCTGCCGCACCAGGCCTAAACGCGGGTTCTGTTGACTGTCTAAAGAGGTCAGACAGTCAGGGACTGGCTCGTTAAGCGAGCGCCAGTCCTGAGAATCGTAGCCGGCCACAGCCTGGAAGATAAGAGCACTGTCTGCTACGGTTCGGGCTATGATACCAACATGGTCCATAGTCCAGCTTAGCGGCACCACGCCATAGGCACTGATACGACCGTGCTGAGGTTTGAAGCCTACTAGGCCATTATAGGCTGCCGGGCGCAGCGTAGACCCACCGGTTTGACTGCCCAGGGCGGCAGGGCACATACCAGCGGCTACGGCGGCTCCTGAGCCGCTGCTGGAACCCCCGGGAGTATGGTTAGGATTCCACGGGTTACGAGTAGGCGCCGTATCCTGGTGGGCAAACTCGGTAGTGTGCGTCTTGCCTAACACGATGGCCCCCGCCTCTTTGAGACGGGCCACGGCGGTGGCATCATAAGACGGCACAAACCCTGACCAGGAGCGGGAACCCGCTTCCGTTCGCAGTCCGGCGGTATAAAAGATATCCTTAATCCCTACCGGGATACCGTGGAGGGGCCCGCGCCGCTGTCCTTTCTGCAATTCACGGTCGAGCCGGTGTGCCGCTTCCATAGCTCCTTCCCTATCTACTAATACCCACGCCTGGATTTTATCTTCCAGAGCGTCGATGCGCTCCAGGCAAGATTGCATTAAATGTTCGACTGTTAATTCTCCGGCAGCAATTGTAGAAGCTGCTTCGGTAACGGTTAGTTCCCAGGGTGCCTTAACCATTGTGATATTACTCACTCCTCGCTTATTTGACTTCGAGTTAATTCTTGGATAATTCGAATTTTAACACATCTTAGCAGAATTAATAACCCCCGACTATGCAAATCAGCGTTAGGTTACTTCTCCGCAAAAGACTCCTTTTCCATTAAATTCATTACCTCTCTTTACACCGAAGTGTATTATAGTCTAGAGTAGACTCTCTAATGATTTGTAAATATCTCAGGAGGTAAAACCAGATATGTCTCAATTCAGTGAAGCTGCGCTCAAGACGATGAACCCCAAGGACTTCAGGAATCTGGTAAGAAAGGGCGAATGGACAGCGTCAACAGAAGGTGCCTGCCATGGTTACGCTCAGGCAAATTTAATCATCGTCCCCGAGAATGTCGCCCTCGATTTTTTTACATTCTGTCACCGTAATCCTCGGCCTTTCCCTTTGCTTGATGTCACCGAATCGGGAAATCCCGAGCCAAAGATGGTAGCTCCTGGTGCTGACCTGCGAACTGACTTACCCAGATATCAGGTCTGGGAAAATGGTGAGTGTGTTGACGAACCCACCGATGTGATCAAGTATTGGCGGGATGACCTGGTCGGCTTTCTGATTGGCTGCAGTATTTCTGTTGACCCGTTTTTGAAAGCCGCCAACCTCCAGTACCGCTTCCCCGCTGGTTACCTCACCAACCTTCAATGCGACCCGGTTGGCCCCTTTAAGGGTCCGATGATATGCTCCTGCCGTATATACAAAAATTCATTCGAGGCCATTAAATCTATTCTGGTTCAGGCCCGCTTCCCCCTGGCGCACGGAACGCCGGTCCACATTGGAGACCCGACCCTTATCGGTGTAACCGACATTACTAAATCAGATGAACAAGCCACTGGAGCTGACACCAGTCAGGAATCCTTGAAACCTGGTGAGATAGCTACGTTTACCCCGGCTGGAGCCAGCGGTTCCTCCATAGCCAGAGAGAGTAAACTGCCGTTCATGATAACGCATTTACCGTTTTGCATGTTTATCACCGATATTCTCCTGGAGGAACAAGCATTTATCTCACTTTAAGAGGCAGTCTTATTCTCTTCTTATCCTCTCTACCTCTTTTTCTATTGCTCTCTTCTCTGATTTCCCGCCTAATACAAAGACGCCTAAATAATGAGGAACAATAAAAAGAAAAGCCCCCGGTCAGGGAGGCTTCATTTGTCACATTAGAAGGATACTACAGATGGCAAGCAGAGGCACATTCTACTTTATAGCCATTTGCTTCCCAATCTCTTGTCTTCGTACGAAACGCCGTCGTGGTTGTTGCGAGAGGCGTGGTTCTTTGTCCGGCACAGGCTGGGTGTAATCAAAGCCCGGAAGTGTCAGCCGCTCCAGCGGCGCGTCAAGAAGCTGTTCCAAAGCCCGGATCTGAGCCGCACCATCATTGGTCACGCATGTTAATGCCTCACCATTTTTATCGACCCGGCCGGTACGGCCGATTCGGTGGATGTAGTCATCCGTACTTTCGGGCATATCGTAATTAATGACGTGGGAAATACTCAAAATATCGATACCGCGGGCAGCGATATCTGTCGCCACCAGAATCTTAATCGAGCCGTTACGGAAGCCTGTAAGCGCGGCCTGTCTCTGGTTCTGGGACAAGTTCCCCTGCAGTGAAGTCACCCGATAGCCGGCTCTTACCAGTTGCCGCGCCACACGTTCGGCGCGGTGTTTAGTGCGGGTGAAGACAAGCACTGAATCCGTTTTGGTTTTATTTAGAATTTTCTTCAGCAAATTTGTTTTGAGGTGCTGTTGTACCGGGTACAGGGCATGTGACACCGTTTTTGCCGGTAAGGTGCGGCCGATCTGCACGGTGACCGGGTCATGCAGGATTTCACGCGTCAGGCGCCGGATACTGGTGGGCATGGTGGCCGAGAAAAGCAATGTCTGGTGTTTGTGCAAAATACACTGCAGAATATTCCGGATATCGGGCAGAAAACCCATATCGAACATACGGTCAGCCTCATCAATGACCAGGATTTCCAGACCTGATAAACTTATAGTTCCTTTCCAGAGGTGGTCGAGCAGTCGGCCGGGACAGGCGACTATAATTTCGGGGTTTCTGCGTAAGTTTCGGATTTGCTGTTCCATGCTTACCCCGCCATAGATGGTAACGCTCCGCAGTCCGCTCCTACTCCCCAGACCCTTGATAACATCACAGGTCTGCTCAGCCAGCTCGCGTGTGGGCGAGATTATCAGAGCCCGGACACATCCTGGTGAGTCTGACTGCAGACGCTGTAAAATCGGCAGCACGAAAGCCGCCGTCTTACCTGTTCCGGTCTGGGCTAAACCAATGAGGTCTCGCCCCTGCAGAATAGGTCGGATGGCCTGTGCCTGGATTGGTGTGGGTATGGTATAACCGAGCGCACGTACACCGGCCATGATGCTCGGACTAAAATTAAAGGTTTCGAAATTCATTTAACTCCTTAAAAATGCTAATTAAGCACCTGCATTACAGGTCTTTAATTAACTATGTCTCTTCTTTCTCTTTTTTTATTAAGTCGGCTATTACTTCTGATATCGGGGTGCGTAGTCCCGCGTTTATCTGAGAGAGGCAGGGCTTCAACGACATTAACAATCCGGTCTCTCAGTTTTTTCCCTGCGATATTGGCAATCGCAGTGGCGCCTTCAGGTTTCGAGGCCATTTCGACATATCCGTAGCCCCTCGGTTGACCGCTGCCGATATACTTATCATCCATGATGGTTACAGATATTACTTCCCCAAATTCCGTGAACTCCCTACGCAGTTCATCCTCGGTCGTTTGGGAATACGTCGACGGCACCACCAC
>SDBV01011397.1_pt1 | contig 11528 bp, 16 predicted proteins | sample 2277081 | NCBI WGS metagenome assembly SDBV01 (sample SAMN10402039, study PRJNA504765) | marine sediment metagenome | isolation source: marine sediment core GS10_PC15, 223 cmbsf | place: Arctic Ocean: Southern Knipovich Ridge | collected 2010
AGAGGGGTAACCTAATTCTTCCGCAAGCGTTCTACCCATTTCAAAGTGAAATTCTCCATCAGGCTCCTCTGCGACTTTTTTATACATCTCTTTTACTTTCGTGTGTTTTTTCATAAATTCCGAACCCATGAGATCCACTAATGGAACATCTTTGGTACCTTCTATATCCTTAATATTTTTAGCTAATTTCTTAAATCCAGAGTCATCAAATTCAATGCCCATGCTTTCACCTCCACACATCATCCTTTCAAGGTGGTGTTATTTAAAATTATAGATTTTTTTGATCGAATTATGAAGAGAGATTCCCCTGCGGGCGACTCATCTGAGGGCTTCTAGACACGCTAGACACGCTTCCAACCATGAGAATTGCTGCGCAGTCCCCCATAGCATCAAAAGCTTCCTCGTATTTTTCTATCTCGCGGCTGCCGCCAATTGGCGCGGCTTTTTCTGTTGAAAGGTCAACGCGTACCCCCATGTCCCCTCCTGATAGCATACTGCATTCTGGGGCACTGATTGTCTCAAGTTTGTAGTGGACTATGTACATGTTCTCTGATTCCTTTTCAGCACTTTTTGAAAGCGTTATCTGGCAGCGGTTGACCAACGCCCCCATTTCTTCAATCATCCCCTCTATTTGCCCTCTCTGGCTTTCCGTAAGCTCTGGTACCGGTCTTCCCTCCGAAAAGATTTCGGAGATTTTCTTGTAGTCGCTGTAAAATTTGTCAAAAGTGCATTGGTCTACTCTCTGCATGCTGTCAACAGCTTTTGACATAAGTCTAACCTCGGGCAACTGGTCTGCTATTGCAATTGCTCTTTCCTCCGGATTTGTTTGCACGCAACCAGAGCTAAGTAATACTAGTAAAACAAGACTTAAGATTATCACACCCTTTCTCATCTCTCCGTGTCCTCCAACATATCCCTATGACAACTAAGAATGGGATATTATGTTATTTATAATTAATCGAAAAATTGGGATTCTGTTTAAAAATTCCTAAAAGTGTTGTTGTCCATGAGATGTTTGAACTAAATATTGAACCAGACTTTGGAGCAGTTGGTTGAGAAATAAAAAAAGAGGGTAGAGGGTGGTGTGCCTCATTCCATTTTTTCTGCAAGAACTCTCACACGCTTCACACCAAATATCCCTGCGGCCCCTTGAGCAGATTCTTAGATAAAGCGGTTTTGTCCATTCTCCCTTATTTTAACAATGTTCATACCCCCAGAATCTATCACTTCCTTGTATTTGTCCTGTTGCATTGCACCCCCTATACAAGCTGCCCAGAGAGTGGCGTCGCAGGTTATGCCTTCCGTCAGTTCCTTTTCAGTGACAATATCTGAAATAGCCATTCTTCCACCTGGCTTCAAAACACGGCCGATCTCTTTAAACACTTTTTCTTTATCAGCGCAGAGATTAATTACCCCATTGCTTATAACAACGTCAAAACTTTCATCGTCAAAGGGTAATTCTTCAATGTATCCTTTGCGGAAAGAGACAGTGTCAAACCCGTAACGGGCCTGTAAATCCCCTGCCTTTTTCAGCTGTTCATCTGTCATATCCATCCCAATAACTTTACCCTTTCCCCCCGCTTTCATGGCAGCAAAAAACAGATCTGTTCCAGACCCGCTGCCTAGATCTAAAACACTTTCTCCTTCTTTTATATCAGCCAAGTCAAAATAAAATCCGACACCTGCAAATGACTCAACGGCTTCAGAAGGAATCTTGTCTAACTCCTTAGAGGGGTAACCTAATTCTTCCGCAAGCGTTCTACCCATTTCAAAGTGAAATTCTCCATCAGGCTCCTCTGCGACTTTTTTATACATCTCTTTTACTTTTGTCCTGAGTTCGTCTTGATTAACTTTAGCCATAATTCATCACCTATTTTTGTTTAGTAAAGACCTATCTCATTATATTTATGTTTGGTGTTATCTAAAACCTACTTGAAAATTTGAAAAAAACATTCTGTTTAAAAATTCAGCCAAAAACTGTAATATTTAAACAAAGCCCCAAAACAAGCATGGGTGGAGATCAATATGGCATGGATAAAAATCTGGTTTGAAATAATAAAATAGCTTTTTAAAGTTCCTCTATAAATCCGTCTGCCACCATGTTACATATTACTTCTTTTATATGTTCCTCAGATACCCCTAAAGATAAGGATAATTCTAGTGCTGTTGCCTCACTATTCTTTCCCAAGGTTTTAATAATCAATGTTTCCAGTGGCTTGTTCATCTCCAAATCCTTACCCCTTATTAGTTTCTCTTAAAGATGTTTATAAAACTCGTCGGACGCTCCTTAATCCAGATACGTTGTAGATCACATACCTCTAGATTGTGAGGGGGATTGCAACCTCTTCCCATTGTACAGCGTGTTTTGAACAGACAATATCCGTGCATTGCCACCATAATATGAAAATATATAAAATGCTATATATAGAATTGGCATATACATTACATACCTGTATATATTATTGAATAAGTGCACTAAAACTAATTATTTGAATTCTGTTTAAAAATTCCTAAAAGTGTGTTATCTTTCAGGAAATGTTCAAGTTAACCATTGAGCCAGACTTCAATGATGCAATATCTACTGTGGCTTGAAAAAAAATTAAATGACTTATCTAAAATTCCTTCAGCAGGCCGTCTAAAACTCAGTTTTAAAAAAATCCTTGAATAACTTTAATAATAAAGGAAGCTAAATCCAAACATCACGATGTCATAAAGGAGAAAAAGATGGATAAAAAATATTTTGTTATATCCGTCCTAATTATTGTAATTGTAGCAACATCAGGTGTTGTTTCTGCCTCTAAACAGAATGATGTTAGCTTCGAGATAGATGCCCGAAGAATTTTGAATGTCAAGTCGAGTAGTTTTGAGGCCGGCGAATACACCTTACAAAAAGAGTATTCATTTGCAGCTTGGAATTGGGGCGATCCTTCTGAAGAAAAAATCAAAGAAATGAGAATAATATTTGTTCCAAAAGAATCTGGAATAGTCAAAAATATCGATGTGTGGGAAGGCGAATTAGAATCAGAGGAACCATATACCGTAGTAGGACACGACATCCCGATGGACACTGGACTGGGAATGGGTATTGGGACCGATACTAAGGAAAAGATATTCGTTCCGTTTTCTGCTAAAAGGGATGTCGATATCTCATATTTCGAAACCACAGGGAATCAAATAGTAACAGTCACAGCAACTCCAAAATCCCGCACCGACTTTCTAACCGTATATATCGATCTTAAAGACAGACCGGATTTTGAGCAGATGGCAGAAGTTAAACTCATAGCCACCTCAGAGGATTATTACCAAGGTTTCTGGGAAGATAACCGGGTTGCATTTGAGGTAGCAGAGCCCGAAGAAGGTAAAGATTATGTCTTCAAGGTAGAACTCCAGATAACCCCAAAAAAAGACAAAGCAACGTACATCCCGCGTATAGAGGTAGGGATTGGAAGTCAAAGTGAGGGGAGGGCTATTGTTGATACCAGCTTTGAAAAGTCCACAGAGATAGGTAGCTTCAAAGTCGTATCTACTGAGGAGCTCAACTTCCATCCAATAGAAAAGAAGAATTATTTTATCATAAATATGGAAGGGAAATCCACAACCAGAAGATTCTTGGAGGAAAAGCCGACAACCACCCTTCCACCAACAACCACTATACCCCTAATTCCCGGAAGAACAGAAGCACAGATTACTGGGGCGGCAACAAAGGGCATTGATTGGGAACAAGTGGGGGTGATCTTAGCAATCATAGGCGCTGCTATTGGGGGTCTTTTAAGCAGGAGAAAGAGGGGCCATGTAAAAGAATTGCTTGACGATATAGACAAGGCATATGAGGGCTTCAAGATGAATTCACGTCGGTGTGAGGCTGAATTATATAGGCTTCGAGGTCTTGTTTTGGAGCAGTTGAAGAACGGCAAGATCAACGAGAATAGCTATTCTATCTTGGACAAGAGGATAGATGACTACCTTGGTGAGATAAGGGAGAGGATTATGGAGGAGAAGGTTGGAAGTGTCCCTGTGCGCTTGAAGGATGAGATCCACCACATGCTCCAGGATGGGGAGATCAGCGAAGACGAGTATAGGACGTTTGATAATATTCTGGGTAGATCAAAGGGTATCGGGAGGAAAGAGAAGTCGGATTTGAAGGATCTGTTCGAGAAGTGGAGGGATGAAGATAAAATAACAGGCTATGCATTGGACAAACTCATCGATGAGTATATCAAAGATATAGGCAAGGTAGATAGTAGGGTCTCAGGCTTGGAACTTAAAGCGGAGATCGATAAGATTATGGAGGACGGCATCGTTACCCAGGAAGAATACGAGGAGTTCTCAAAGATGCTGGATAGCTCTGATCTTAACAAAGAAGAAAAAGAGGGCCTGAAGAGAAAACTCGGAAAGATAAGAGATCTAAGCAATAAATAACAAATCACAGAAATATCAAACTAGGATATAAGGATTTAGAAAACACAGTATATATCCGTATATAAAATATTTCCCAAGAATATTTATCCCACCATAACTAAAGCTTGACCTAAGGGGCAGGTTAAAGAGCTCTTTAAAAGCATCAAAACAATAGCTTTTCTTTCTCACCTGCCCCTTGCTCCCTCAGTTTTAAATCTTTTTATTTATGGGCTTTGTTTAAAAAGTGGCTTCTGTTTAAAAATTATTTCAGTCCCTCTTTTTCCAATCATTTTCTCCACTCTTGTAACACACAATAATGCTATGATCGGAGTTGGGTCCTACAATAAGTTGTTTTTCATTGCTTCTTCTAAGGTTTTTTGAAATTTTTCCGGGGTTTTTGGAGTTATTCTTATCTGCTTCCAAAAACCGTTTTTCTTTTCAATTATTATGTGTCTTGAGAGGTCTGCCAAATCGTTTTTTATGACCCTTAACCCATATCCATATTTTTGGAAGTGTCTGAAATATCTTTTTCTATGTTTTATGATATCCCATATAACAGGCGGACTACTGATCTCAACCTTTTCTATGTTATCGTATGGAATATTGTACCAATAGATAGGGAGTGTAGATTGTATTCTCAGCCTATCTGTGTATATCTCGTATTTTAGATACAGGCTTTTCCAGTTTCTTTCTTCGTAGAGTTTTTCGCTGTTTTTAAAATCCATTTCCATCCCAAGATCCTCGCCACGAATAAGAGGCATTTCCTATACCCCCGTTTTTTTACTTCTGATGATAATATCTAGATTGATTTTTCTTATTTCTTAATCCATACCTTGTACTGCGGTCTAATGGCAAAGACTAATGCTACCAATAGGAAAATATGTTTGTTTGTGTTATGTACCCAGTTCATGAGTCCAGGTATGTAACTTATCAATGCCAGTGTAAAAGATGCTACTGCTATTTTTATAAGGCCTATATCCCATATGTCCAGTTTCTCCATCTTATCTTCAAACATTCAATATACCTCCTTTTATCCACCATTCTAAGATCAATGTTATTTAAAACCTATCCAAAAACAATCACAGTAGGAGATAAACACTGTATAAGAACATTTTTCTACGAAATGTTTAAACAGTTAGTTAAAAAAAATAACTAGAAAACGGAAGTTTTAGTTCAGGTTAATTATATCTATCGATATTTTTTGTATTTGTTCAATAAATTTATTATTTCATCTGATTTTTCTGTTTCAAGATTCCCCTTCTCCACTCCCACTTCAATAAATCTTAATGCATCCTCAATACCTAAATTCATGGACTTAGAAAGAATATTCGCAAAGATTGTATCGCAGCTCGCAACATCAGTTAAGATTCCTTTTAGTTCAAACTTAAAACTGTGTAATCTGCGCATATCAATCATGGGTTTCTTGGGACTGTCTACCCTCTCTTTTTGAAAATTCCGCTTATTCTTTCTATTCATTGATATTTTTCTACGTCTTCCCATATTTCTCAACCCTCTTAGTTGGCCACCAGTAACAAGGAGAAATATAAAACGCCCTTTACAGAAGGAAAATACAAATAGTTAGTTAATAGAACTTGTAACCGATAAGAAAGGGCATAAATTCACGTGGTGAGAAAAATATCAGAACTTGGAAGAGGTTATGATTTAATTGTGATAAAAAAAGAAGAAGACGGTATTTATTGGGGGTCTTCAAAAGGTTTATTGATTAAATTTCCCTCAAATCAGGAACTTAAAATTGGTCAAACACATTTTGTTGAACACAGATCAGTTATTGAAAAGAAATTGCCCGACGATGCAATTAAAGGATTTAAAGAAAAAATTAATTTTAAATAGCACCGTCTTGATAAGCTACAAAGGCGAGTATTTAACTCATTCAACACAATTTTGTAGTAATAGAACTCCATATTTTTGAATCCACGGGCTTAAAGGATCTTAACCAGTAATCAACAGCTGCACTATAATGCAAAGCGGGGGAGCAGAAGAAATAATAAAAGATAGATCACTAGGATTTTTTAACAGCCTTCTTGGACACTATAGCGCTGTTACCCGATGGATCTAAAATGTGCAAAGTCGCCACCCTCTTGCCCTCCTTCAAAAGACTAATCTTATCATATAGCTTCTCAGCCTTTCTCTGCGCAGATTTATCAGAACCCCTTACACCGGTTTCAATGGCTTCTTTTATCCTCTCCAACACCCCCTCCACGTTTGTAATATAACCCTCAGAGTGCGACCCCGGCGATATCTTCACACCGAGCTCCGGAATCTCGACTGTGGCGCGGCTGGATCGAATAACCCTGACACTCATATCCTGTTCACAGGATATCTCCAAAGTATACTCAACAGGATTACTCTCATCCACGATCATAGTGTCACTGTGCTTATATCCGCATTCAGAACAGGATGCTAAGCTTATCATAGCCTCCCCAAAATGAGGGATCACATACTTGTCAAATGCGACAGTTAACCCAGGTTTTTTACAGACCGGGCACTCAATACCAGCTTGCATAAAAAAAAGAGATAGGGAGGAATATATTAATGTGTTGTCTTCTGCACCCGATCCATGGAGGTCTCAAAGCTCTCTTTTGAACCCCTCTCAATCCGGAGATTCGGAGGAGTCATAATCAAATGATACTCACTTAGCCCTGCAATATCTCCGCCCATAGAGATGCAGACCTCCTTCATCTCATCCACCGCATGCTTAAGCTCAGTCATACTCCTCTCAGCAAGAGGATGGATGTCCAGGATAACAATGTTGCCCTCACTAAGCTCCCGCGCACTATTATCGACATCAGCAAAACCCTTGAGTTTACACACTTTCACATATCTCTCAGGGGCCTCTGCAACGCTCCCATATGCTCCCCTCTCAATGTCCAGCTCAAGATATTCTTCTGACTCAACCTGCTTTGTCTTAGGCTTGTTTGCAAGTTTGTTTATGATTTCCCTAAAGCCCATGATCATTCACCCGGTTTTTCTCTATCCCCCATTGTCAATATATACCTTTGCATAACATTCTAGAGCACTATATTTATATTTTTTCAAGAGCCTCCCAAATATGGTCGCCAACAAAGTGGACGTTTTTCACCACTTTCCCGGTTTTATCTCTCCCAAAACCCTCAGCGTCCAATAGCGATGTACCGATAGCCAAGGGTTTCCGGTGCTTAACCTCCAAAACAACCACAATATCATCTTTTTCTATGCTCTTATCAAACTCAACAACACCCGGCCGCATAATGTCAGCACCATTCACAACAAACCGGACAGCACCCTCATCCACAACCACAGTCTTCCTTAAAAGATCAAGACCTAAAACCGCTTTTAGCGTAGGATAATATTTCCCATCCTTCTGGAAAAACACAGGAACACGGTCAATAACAATAAAAGAGACATCCTTATCAGTCTCTAACACCTCCAACTTTGCATTATCCGGCCACAGCAAAGGATAGGCCTCTAAGAAACCACCAACCATTCTCTGGATATCAGCAACCCGGTCCTTCCTGACAAAATACCGCTTCTTAAGAATCATCTCTAATCCCCGAAAAGCTTGACCGACAAATTTAAATACCTATGGTCTCAAGAAGGCAAAAGTCTTTTATACAACCAGACCAACAACTCTAAAACGATTTTTACTGAAACCAGGCGATATTAAAAATGACTGCACTAAGACCGCTTGACCTCTTGCACAAGACACTTGAATCCCCTGTGATCGTCGGTCTAAAAAATGGAAAAGAATACCGGGGAACACTTAAAGGATACGACATCCACATGAACGTGGTCCTTCAAAACGCAGAGGAATTAGAGAACGACAAGCCGGTCAGAACACTCGGCAAAATCATAATAAGAGGAGACAGTGTAGTCTTCATCTCCCCATAAAAAGATTAAAAGGTGAAACAATAAATGTCAAAAGGAACACCATCAAAAGGAAAAAGAAATCAGAATATCCATATAAGATGTAGAAGATGCGGCAGAAACTCCTATCACAAAACACAGAAAGTATGCTCAGCATGCGGCTACGGAAAGTCAAAAAAACTTAGAAGCTATGCTTGGCAGAATAAAAAGATCAACAACAAAAACAGGCTGAAATAAACCCCACACCTGGTTGTCTCTCTTTTTTTTCAATGTTTTTTTTCAAAGCCGTTGGCAGAAAATTTTTTATACAAACGAGTATTACTAATCAACAAAAAAGTAATACTCTATTATGTATGCAGAGGCAGATAAGTGGAGATCTACATACTAGTATTCATCCTAGGAATAACACACGGATTCGACGTCGACCACCTAGCAGCTATAACAGCCCTTGCCAGCCGCGGAGCCTCAAAATGGGAAACCGCAACCTTAGGATTCAGCTTCGGCTTCGGACACATGATGACCCTACTTATCTTTGGAATCATAGGCCTCATCACAGGACGGGTAATACCACAATCATTCGAACGCAAAGCAGAAATCTTCGGAGGTTCACTCCTAATACTAATAGGACTGATGATACTCTACGAACTTACCAAAAAAAACGTCTACGCCCACCAACACTCACACGACCATCCAGAAGAACCCCACAGCCACATGCACATACATAACCACCATCCGCACGCAAATAAACATATCCACACACATCAAGCCACTCTCATAGGAGGACTATTCGCATTCAGCGGACTTCATAGTCTACTGATAATGGTCCCCATAGTCCTTGCCGCCAACATATGGGAAGGATCTTCCTACATACTTGTCTTCGGCGTCGGCGTGATAATATCAATGTCACTATACGGCCTCTTAATCGGAAAGTTCATGAACATCACAAGAGACAGCGTTCTCATAAATAGAGCAACCTCTATATTGACAGCGCTGATCAGCATAACTCTGGGGATATACTGGATCGGAGTCCGCATATAGCTAACAAATATATAGGATCTGCATTTGGCATGATCAACTTATCACAGAAAAGTTAAAAGAACCATCACACCAATACCGGCCAGAAGACTCAGGAACTCAAAGAATGATTTCGTAGCAGATGTCTCTTTGTGAAGCTCTGGGATAAGGTCAGAGCCTGCTATGTATATGAATCCCCCTGCGGCAAAAGGTATTAGAAATGTCGAAAAATTTTCGATCTTCGAGCTGACTGCCAGCGATATGACCACACCAATGATAGCTAGAACGGCTGACAGAAAATTCAGGAGCAACGCATCTCTCTTGCTGTAGCCACCATGCAACAACACCCCAAAATCCCCTATCTCCTGCGGGATCTCATGAAGGATCACAGCCACTGTTGTAGCAACACCAACAGTCGTGCTGGCAAGAAAACTCCCGCCGATAATCATACCATCAATAAGGTTATGCACACCATCCCCTATCAGATTCATGGTGGCAAAAGAATGGGGATGCACCTCTGAAGTCGGAACATGACAGTGTCTCCATGCAATAAACTTCTCAAGGATGAAGAAGGTCAAGATACCGGATAATAGAACTATTGATACGTTTAAACCGAAACCCGATTTTTCCAATACCTCTGGCAGAAGATGGATGAAAACATCCCCAAATAAAGCGCCTACAGAGAAGCTGACCAAGAAGAGGAGAGCACTTTTCAAAGTATCCTCATGAAGGGATAAGAAGAGGACCCCCACAAGAGAGATCATGCTCACGATCAGGGCACTTACCAAGGAATAAGTCCAAACGCTTGACATCATTTATCACAATCCTAAACTTCCACAGTGTTTAAAGAATTTTCCATAAACCCCATCTTTTACACTAAATTATGCTGAATCGATTTCGGGGCACAATGTTTAAGAATATCCAGAGCCCTATGAGGCTTGGAGTTAAACTATGGTGGTTATTAAGCTGTTCGCCGGGTTCAGAGAGAAGGCAAAAAGAGAAAAGCTTGAAATCGACGTTTCAGGAGAGACGACTTTAGATGAGATCATCACCATGTTAAAGAAGGAGCTGCCGGAGCTTAAGGAGTTCTTTGAAAGCAAAACCGCAGTTATTGCCATAAACCAGGAAGTCGCCGAGTTGAAGAGCCGGGTTAAAAATGAGGATGAGATAGCCATATTCCCCCCGGTTTCAGGTGGTTAGATGCCGATAAGAGTGCAAGAAGAGAATTTCTCAGTCGAGGATGAGATAAACCAGATAAAAAAGACATCAAACCGTATAGGTGGGGTTGTTACGTTTCTCGGCACAGCGCGGGACTTCTCCAAGGGACGTAATGTCACAAAACTGGTCTTTGAGCATTACCCTGGGATGGCTGAGAAGAAGCTTGAAGAATTAAGAAGCACTGCGCTTGAAAAATTCGACATAATTGATATGAGCATAATACATCGTGTCGGAGAGATAGGGATAGGGGAGAACATAATCCTTATCATAGCCGCAGCAGAGCACAGAGCAGATGCGTTTAAGGCATGCACGTGGTGCATTGACGAACTAAAAAAGATAGTTCCCATCTGGAAGAAAGAGTTCACAACAGATGGGGAGATTTGGATAGAGGAACATCCATAACCTTTGGCTGCGTTGGAAGGGGGCTTATTACAAGTGCCAGCACGGTTACAGCACTATTTACCGAAGGTTTATATTAACCCCCCCATGCATATTAATAACATGATGAAGGTACTGCATTCAAATTGGTTCGTGAGTTTATGAGACTCAGTAAATTTCAGGGCATATATCTGGCACTTACCACGACATTGATTGTAGTATTTTTCGGCATAAACTTCCAAGGCATTCTAAAAGCCCACGTGGACATTGGGGTGGCGGCATTTATCTTGACGGTAAATTCCGTTGCAATCCTGGCTTTCTTTTACCTGAACAACTCTGAAAATTTTAAGAAAAACGACATGGCAGGTCTAAAATCTGCGTATAAAAAAGAGGCGCCCTCGCATCTATTCTTCGCCCTCATTGTCGGTACGGCCATATACGTACTGCAATATGTCTTAAGCTTCACCATCTACTGCCCGCCCGGAGCTCAGGCATGTGTTCTTGCTTCCGCAAGGTATGATATCCTAACATGGATAGCAGTCACAGGGGTGGTGTTTATAGGGGTAAGCGTTTCTTTCATACTCATAACCATATCCGTTATACTGGCAATATATGTTCCGATTACGATGATCTTAAAAAAGAAACCAAAAAAAATC
>SDBV01011398.1_pt1 | contig 11526 bp, 14 predicted proteins | sample 2277081 | NCBI WGS metagenome assembly SDBV01 (sample SAMN10402039, study PRJNA504765) | marine sediment metagenome | isolation source: marine sediment core GS10_PC15, 223 cmbsf | place: Arctic Ocean: Southern Knipovich Ridge | collected 2010
GTTGTTCTATTTTGAACACCCCCATTGGCTATCTGGCTAGTGGGCAAATCTGCCAGCTTCACCTAGTAGTAAGCTACCACCTAGCTGAGATACTCTAGCCTAGATGGTGCTTCCACTATAGTAGTCGTCAAAAATGCCTTATATCGTTACCCCTGAATTAACCTTATTTGTTTTTGCCGTCTGTATTTACAAAGGTATTTCCTGTCAGCTATGCTTAGGGCTTCCCCTCTTTGTAGCTTGTAGGCTATGTCCACCAGTCTCGGTTTATAGCCTATTTCCCAAGTGCTACTGCTAACCCATCCGTCAAGGTCAAGAGCTTTGTCATCGGCAATCAGTTCTCCGAGTTCGGTCAGGTTTCCCTCACTGTCTATGATGGGCTTGTTAAGGCTCTCCAGCTTGATAGCTTTCGGACACTGGGTATAGAGGTCATCCTCTTTACACTTGTGCTTTTGTGCTTTGCTACAGGTGTGGCAGTCCAATCCGTTATTGATTTTGTAGTAAGTGCGCCAGTAGTCGGCTACAGTTCGGCTGGCTATGCGATACATCACGGCTTCGGTAAACGGCTTGTGTCCGTTATTCCGCTCTACAGCGGCAAGGGTAGCAATTATCGTGTGGAGTATGTCCTCTTTGTCCTGAGCTTTTACTCTACCGGTAAAGCGTGAGGCTACATTATAGTAGGCTAGCCATTCACTCTGTAGCTGGTCATAGCCGTTACCGATGACTGGAGCTTGTCTTTTTGACCCATAAGACCTAGACTTGATATGGTGGGGCTTTGAAGTGGATGTTATACAGCTTGCTGGCTTAAGACACCACTGACAAACGCCCTGCCTCTCTTTTAGAGTCCAGACCCTATGACATCGGCTACAATGACCTTGATGATTGCTTTTGTCGCCGTCTGGTGCTGTTGGTGCGATTACGCTTGAACTCATACTTACCCCCTTTCAAAAAGAGCAAGCGTTCAGGTCAATGCTTTACTCATATTCAATTGTTAAGGTGCTTTTTGTGTTTTCAGTTTCAGTTTTCAAAGCTAAAACTGTTTTATGTTATAGCTAATTATTGAACAATTGGAACGATTGGTCATTATCAGAATGAACCTGCATTTACGTGATTTTTTTATCCAGGGGTAGTGGAGGCGGCTGGCAACATCAAGGCTGACTGCACAATTTTTGACAAAGCGTTTAAGGGTGAAAATGCTCGAGGGTCGTTACAACCCCTCTCAAACGGTAGGACACTGCACTTTCCGTCCTCAGTCAGGGGAATTGTGCAACCGATGAGGGGTATGATGAATTACACTCGTTAAAGCACAAAGAGGCTTCAAAAGCGATTCTGTGGCTTGATATTATGGCCTGCAAACCTAATAGCCGTAGAGGGCTTTGTGGGGATTGGCCCACTGGCTTTCCGGGGCGAACTTACCCTTATCGGTCAGGCGGTAGAAAACACGGGGCTGGCCCTGGGCGTAATTCTCCTGGAAGGCCGATCTTTCGATGATGCCCGACTTCTCCACCCAGGCCAGTTGCTGGGGCATATTGAAATAGTGCACAAATGAATTGTAGCGGCAGCCCCAGGTCTTAAACGGTATTCTCTCCAGGTATTTTGTAGTTAGGGCTTCTATATTATCAGGATTGATCGGGCGACCGGCTTTCTTGGCGCGTTTCTCTTCCTGGCTGGCAGCCCTGTCTTCGGCCGTTATCTGTCGTAACGCTTGTTTATAGTGGTAAAAGATATCTGCCTGGGGAGCTCCAGTAATAGGATTGATAACAGGGGAGCCGAAAGGTCCGGTACCCAGCAAGAAATATTTGATGAAAATGCCGCAGCCGAAGGCTCGTAAGAAACCGCCCCGGGCCGGCATGAGGGGCAGAGTCATGGTTTATCCTTGGGCCAAAGTTTGCCATACCACTCGCGTTGTTCCTCGGTGCCTATTTTTCGATATTTGGCCGTTGTGTTAAAGCTCTGGTGGCCGAGCTGTTCCTGAAGAAATCGCTGACCTTCACCACTGTCGTCAGTTTTGAGGGCGTTAACAGCAAAGGCGTCTCTCAGCTTGTGGGGACTGACATAGTGGACCTTGCCTGTCTCAGGATTTACCAACTTGGGCAGACCGGCTCGCTCGGCACATTCTTTAACGATCTGCCACGCTCTGTGTCTGTTGATACCGAAGATTAACCTTTTACCGTCGCGCGTCACCGGGCCACCCCGGTCAATGAACTCTTTGAGCATTTGCAGAGTTTCTTGATCTATCTGTGGCATCCTCTGGCGTATGTGTTGCTGTTCTTTTCTGATTGCATCGGTCACCGGTCTGCCGCATTTTGGGCAGAATTCGTGTTTTCTGCCAAGCCTGGTACGACAGTGCGGGCATTCAATTCGGACACGAAACTTTAGGTGTTTGATGGTGATAGTGCCGTCCCGGAAATCGATATGCGCCACCTCAAGAGGTAGCGCCTCGCTAATCCGGCAACCAACATGGAACAAAAAGCGTATGAGCAATTTGTCGCGAAGGTTTTTCGCTGCCTTCTCTAGAAGGCTTATCTCTCTTGGTTCAAGATACGTTTTCACCTGTTCTTCACCTCAACCACAAGACACTTTGGTTCGCGAACTGACCGAATATCGTTACACACCGTCATTCTTCGCCGTCTGTCCGGGATTGTTCGGACTTCTGGTACTCTAAAATGGCAGCGTCCCACGCCTCTTGGACCTCTATTGGTTGCTCATCTCTGTTCTCAGTGGTAACAAGTAAACCTGTCTTCTGGAATGGGTAGATGTACATCTCTGGTATCTCCGCCTTTCTCATGATCTTTGTCATATTCTGAATGATAAGTCTCTCCGCTTTCTCACGGTCTTCTTCTTCGGAATAGAAAATATAATCGTGCTCTTGCATTTTTCACCTCCACATTTTTCGATTTGGGAACCCAAATAAATCCATGGACAGAACCATCGCCTGAGAGAATCGGCAACCCTGCCGGGAGACGAGCATAAAAGGGAATTTAGTTCTGAAATATTTTGCTTTGCTTTCAAGCTTGTCAATTTCATCGGGTTCAAGATATGTTTTATACATCTGATAGCTCTTGAGTTAGAGGTAAGGCGTTCATATGATTCGCCGTCTTACTGATATTATTCTCTTCACTGATTTTGGAAGTTTGCTTGGCTATATCGGCAAGGACAAATGATAGCCGCCAGAGTTGCATGTCTGTACGAATCTCTCCAGTGAGAGTTGGCTGAATCATTGATTCTGTCTTGGTACTCGCTCTTTTTGCCCTTGCCATCTTCTTCTCAACTATGTTTAAATCTAGGCTACAAGAAAAAGATCGACATTAGAATGAAAAATGTGAGCAATCATTTTTCAGCAGGAGGCTACGATGAAGGAATTGCCCTCGCACAAGAAAAGGAAGAGAGCTATCTTAAGTGCCTTTAGCCCGGATTTAAAAGCGCGTATCAATGCTGCTCGGTCTGAGTTAGGTATACCACTTGACGGATTTCCAATAGAGACATCTACTGATCCTGAGGAGGCAAGAGGATTTTATCCAAAAGACGCAGTTAGTTGGTATGAAAATCATGTTCAACAATCAGTTGGTAAACAAAAAGAATTGCCTAAATACTATTGGCATTTTCCAGAAGAGTTTGCTGAGCTTATAGATAATTTTGCTTATTCGCCACGACCGTGTAGAGCGGGTTTTCATCCTGAAGTCCCTCTTGACTGCCAAGCGATGGATTTAGTACATGAATTTGGTTTACCTGAAGATGTGGTTAATGAAGTTAAACGACGCATTCTTGTTGAAGAAAGTGGTAGCTTTGCATCGCCTCCTCCGTTACAGCTAATATTCATTCCTGTTAATGAACACGAGGAAGGAATTAAATATTTAGCTTGTATCGCAGGCATTAATGGTGATACCACGCAAAAGGACTGGTTAGATGTCTGGCGTCAGATACGCAAGATTATAAAGATGTCTGATGTGGAAATCTCACCTACCAAAAGAGAAGGGGAAGAAAATCAGCTGCGTGACTTATCATGGTGGAAATGGTCAATGCAAGGTTTGACTAATAAGCAGGTTGCCGACAAATGGGAGGAAGAGAAAGGAGAGTCTTATGCTGAGGATACCATTGGAGCTGCCATCAGGAGGGTAGGGGATGATATGAGTCCGTTATCTAAACATAATAATGATAAATAACGATAAAAGGTAAATTAATTATCTAGGAGAGTCTGCTCTACCCCCGTTTTGCTCTTGATTAATGTCCGTCTTATAGTTTCGTAGGAAACGTCATATCTTTTTGCTAAATCACGAAGGCTTTCGACATTGTGCTGATCATCAACTTCGGTCCATAAAGAGGGAGATAATTTCCCACTCCACTGCATATACAATATATAAGGGGCTTGGACTGGATAGAAACCACAATTGAGATATTGCATGGGATCTTGATCCCCCCCGGGGTCGCCAATAACCTGCGACTCCACACACGAAAGTAATATTTTCCCCACAGTCATGTAACATCACCCTGTACCAATCCTTGTTCCAGCTAATACATTGGGAGAATCGGTATTTCCCATATCCATTGACACCGATAACCCGAAACAAGAAGCCTCTGCATTGCCTGACTTGACCGGCTTGTAGTGGGGTTCTATACTTGGCAAGGCAGGGATTATGCGCTGAAGCAGGAGGTTATTTTGTGATGGAACCGCCAAGTAAGGACCAGAAAAAAGAAATAATGAAGGATATTATCCTCAAGCTGCACGAAGGTTTATCTGCTGAGGCTGCCAGAGAGCGCTTTGAAAAAGAGGTGGGTACGGTCACCTCGACGGAAATTGCTGAAATTGAGCAAGAGCTTAGCAACGAAGGCCTATCCCCGGAAGAGATTAAAAAGTTCTGTAACGTTCATGCCCTGATTTTCCAGGCAGCTCTGGAAGCAGCGCCAGCCCAGGAGACATCTCCTTCTCATCCCGTTTTCCTGTTCAAACTGGAAAATCGCGAGATTGAAGCAATAGTGGATTCTGTGAAAAAGGCAATAGAAATAGAAGGAGACCAGGGATTCCCGGCGCGGAAAAAAACGCTGCAGGAATCGTTAATCAGGTTAAAGGGAATCGTGACCCATTACGAAAGGAAAGAGCAGCTGCTCTTTCCCTTCCTGGAAAAACGGGGTTTTACTGGTCCTTCCAAGGTAATGTGGGAGAAGGATAATGAGGTAAGAGACCTGTTAAAGAAGGCTCTGAACGAGCTTGACGGTGTTGATAATAGGGCAGGGCTGGCCATTTATAACAAAGATGCTCTGGCCCCGCTTTTGGAAGAAGTGCTCGGGATGATTTTCAAGGAGGAAAATATCCTCTTCCCCACTTCTTTGGAAAAACTGGATGCCGCTGACTGGGTAGAAATATTGCGTGATAGCGAAGAAATCGGTTATGTTTTCATCCAGAAGCCGGAAGAAACAGCCGTCCTGGAGAAACACCTGCGGGATTCTCTTATCGAAGAGACCTCGTTTCAGGATAATAATATCTCGTTACCGACGGGGGTAATCGCTCTGGACGAGTTGATGCACCTGCTTAATACTCTGCCCTTAGACATCACCTTTGTCGATAAGGATGATACCGTCAAATACTTTTCTGACAGCCGGGACCGTATCTTCATCCGGACAAAAGCAATCATCGGCCGGAAAGTGCAGAACTGCCACCCGCCACAGAGTTACGATGTTGTTGAAAAGATTCTGGCCTCTTTTAAAGACGGGACTAAAAATTCCTATGATTTCTGGCTTAATCTGCAGGGTAAACTGGTTTATATCAGGTACTTTGCCGTTAGAGATAGAAAAGACCGGTACCTCGGCACACTGGAAGTCACCCAGGACATAACCGGTATCAAGGAACTGGAGGGAGAAAAGAGACTGTTGGATGAAAGAGATTGATTTGAATGATAGCGTTTTTGAGTTGACGGAAGCCTATCCCGAGCTGATTACTATTTTGAAAGACCTGGGATTTTTTGGTGTCGCCAGCGCCGTGGCTCGAAATACTCTGGGTAGAGTAACCACGATACCTCAAGGCTGCCAGAAACAGGGAAAAGAGCTGGCCGAAGTAGTTAGCCAGCTGGAAGCAGCGGGATTCAAGGTGAAGTCCTCGACCTCACCCTAGCCGCCCCCAGGATTTCACAATGTTCAATAAAGGAACGATAATATGATGTCCGGCCAAAAATCCGGCTCGCCCGGCCACTAGTTGTTATTCCTGGCCTATCGGAAAGTTCCAACTGCATTGCCAGCCGTCGCCGCCATGATGAATCGCCTAGCTAGATCGTATCTTCAATAAGTGCAGACGCACGGCGTTAGCTTTGTTTCTCCCGCCAGTGAGTCAGAAGTTGGCTCCGTTCTGCTACCAGTGAGGCAGCGAGACCCGCAACCACCGCCCAGAACGCCGAAGTGATTCCCATGAACGAGAACGGTGTGGCTGCTACCGCAAACCCCACTAGCGCCCCAAATCGTAAGGTGCCGCCGAAAGCTTTCTCAAAAGCATCTTGAAGGGATGCGACGATGGCCAGCCCCGCCAAAGCGAATACATATGCTTTTGGCAGGACAGCAAGAACTGGAATAACCAGTCCTGCAGCTAAGGCGATGGTCAACGTTAGAGGCGCAGCGACAAGGTTGGCCCAGTAGCGTTGCGATTTTGGCCCGGCATCGGGACCTGCCATAATCGCAACCCCGGTGCGGGCTACAATTGCTGGATGTCCTCCCAGCAAAGAGTTTATGATCGAGTTTATTCCCACGACAATCGAGATGGGATTGACCGGCACCTTGTAACCTTGCGCCAGAAGAAAACCTAAGCCCTGAACATTCCCGAGACCGAGAGCGAGTATGACCATAGGCAGGCTGATCGCAGCAATGGCGGACAGCGAGAAGCTTATCTCGGGGACAGCAAGGATTGGTAAGCTCCACGACATGGCTTCCGGAGTGGCCGATCGGCCGATAAGGATGGCGGTCGCTCCGAAAACCACGGCAAGTCCAACGGGAGGTACTCGTGGCTTTCCTATGAAGCGACCCAGTAGGTATCCCGCCACTGCCGGACCAGCCACTAAGAAATCCTCCACCGTGGCGCTAACCAGACGAGTCACATACCTAAAGATACTGCCGGCGAACATGCCCATTACAATTGGCAGTGGTAACCAGGTCATAATCCGTCCACCTACACCCAGCAACCCGAGAACCAGTATCAATAAACCTGCTATAAGGTTGGCACCTACCATCTCGGAGAAAGTGAATTGGCCTGCCAGTGTACCCAGGTATATCAGGCCGGGGATGCTCCAGGTGATTGGTATAGGCAGTCGATAGATTACAGAGAGCACGATGGAAGCGACTGCGCCGCTGGTCCAAATAACGAATATCCAGCTTGACGACTGAGTGGAGTTGAGGCCAAGTTGACCGGCAACAGCAATGTGCAGCGGCACCGCTCCGAAGGCGTACCAGACAAATGCGGTCATCCCTGCCCACATAGCGGAAGTATTGAAGTCCTTGAAAATGCCTGGCAGTTTCATATATGGTACCTGATAATTGGCACTTCTCTCCTAGCAATAAGCGCAAGTCTACTACACCGGGTGAAGGTTGTCCAATCAGCATTGCTTTGGGTAGTTCAATGGCTGGATTTAGGAATCAGCTACGATGGGAGTTATTTAATTATGCTGCTTGGCGATGTGGCGGGAATTCGCGGTTATCTGCGATTTGGTCAATAATGAATACTATGAAAAAAGGAACCATACTGGTAATGATAGGTGCTGACCTGCCTCCAGTTCGGGGTGGCCACTTCATTTACTTTGTACTGTCTGGATGGTGGCCACCAGTCTTTGACACTCAGGCAGGGTGCGGGCAGCAATGCGGACATACTGAGGCAGGCCCAGGGAAGAACAATCGCGCACCAGTATACCGTGTTTCAGTAAAGCCGCCCGAAAGTCCTTAGCATCGGTTACCTTAACCAGGAAAAAGTTTGTGCTTGATGGCACCAGGGTGAAGCCAATCCGGCTGAGCTCGGTCGTCAGGAACTGCTTGGCTTTTCTGATTTCCTGCTGACACCACTCCAGATAATCGGCACCCTCCAGGGCAATAACGCCCGCCTTCTGGGCCACTGCATTAACATTCCACGGTGGTTGCACCCGGTGCAGAGCCTGGATAATTTCTTGGTGGGCGACGGCGTAGCCCAGGCGCAGCCCGGCCAGGGCGTAGTCTTTGGTCATGGAGCGCACAATAACTACATTACCCCGGGAAATCAGGTCGATAGCAGACCAGCCTTCAGCCACGAAGGCGATATAAGCCTCGTCGAGAATGAGCAGCCCATCCCGGCAAACATCCAGGACCATCTCTATGTCTCGCCTGGCCAGGTAGCGGCCGGTAGGATTGTTGGGATTGCAGATAAAAATCCCTCTGGGACGATGCTGCCTGATAAGGCTAGCTGTTTCTGTCATCCTCGGGGTAAAATCATCCTCCTCCTTCCCCCACTGGCTGACCACCCCCGCCCCGCTAATTTGACAGGCAACCTTGTATTCGCCGAAGGTTGGCTCCAGAATCAAGACAGGGTCTCCGGGCCTGAAATAGGTCAGAGCGATAAGGCGGACAAGCTCCACGGCACCGCTGCCCGCCAGGATGTTATCCGGGGTTACTCCCAGTTTTGTCGCCAGAAGCTCTCTAAATTCGGTTACCTCGGAATCAGGGTAGCGTTCGATAGTGACATTGTTAACCGCCTCCCGTAACCCTGGTGGTACCGGGAATGGGTTGGAGTTAACGCTGAAGTCCAGAATCTCATCGGGCTCAAGACCCATCGCCTTCAACTCGGTGTAATTAAGCCCGCCATGGAGACAGGGCTCCAGGTTCTCTATTTCAGGTCTAGGTCTTAACGGCAAACTTAACCACTCCTACTATGAAGCATATCAGCCACCAGGATAGCATAGATATTAGCATTAGCTTTAAAGCAGCATCGATGGTATTCGGGACCAGCGGGGTACCCGTTCTCCCCAGTTTATAGTGCCCCACCTTCTCCAGTTGCACATTGAGCGCGCCGGCAGCTGCTGCCATCGTCCAGCCGGCATTGGGGCTTTCCGTCTTAGAGTGTTCGGTAAGGGCCACCTGCCAGGCATTACGGGCGCTCCTCCCCGATAAGAAACTGGCCAGAACCAGGAGTAACGCGGTCAATCTGGCCGGTATAAAATTAAGCAGGTCATCCAGCCGGCTGGCAAACTTCCCTAAATACTCGTATTTCCCATGATAGCCTACCATAGCATCCAGGGTATTGACCACCCGATAGGCGATAGCTCCGGGGACGCCAAAGAGCAGAAAATAAAACAGGGGAGCGATAAAGCTGTCGCTGGTGTTCTCGGCTAATGACTCCACAGTAGCCGATACTACCAGCGGTTCGGGTAAATCCTGAGTATCCCGACTGACCAGTGAGCGCAGCTCACGGCGTGCCTCGTCCAGCTTCTCGGTTAGCAGCAGTCCTTTAATCCTGATGGCTACCCTGCGCAGTTCCCTTATGGAAAAGGTGGATTTAAGCAGTACCGCCCCGGCAATCACATAGGCCACCGGGCTGAGGCTTTTCAAATAAAAGAGGCTAAAGTATGTAGACGCGGCGAACAGCCCGATAATGATTAAAGTCATACCCGTCCCATAGACAAACTGAGCTAAGCGAGGTTTACCGATGCCTCCCTTTTCCAGGAATGAGGCGGCCTTCCCGATGCCTACCACGGGGTGGATGAAGCGGGGTGGTTCCCCCAGCGCCAGATCAATAACCAGTGCCAGCAACAGTATTACTAAAATATCCACGGCTTTTTAAGGGTTGTGTCCGGTCCCCCTGACCCCCTGATAGGAGCAGTCCAGCGGTTAGATTGCGCTTCACGTGCTTGCACAACAGTTCCATCGGATAAATATAATAAGGTCAAAAGAAATCCCCCTGTTCCGGCGGACAAGGGGATACTCATGTCTCGTTAAACATGTTGCCACCCCCTGCCTCCGCGGAGGTTCAAGGATACCCGGGGACTCGGCGTTCTGACTTCTCGCCTCAGGCGAGTCACAGCAGGCGGGACTGCGTTGGATTCTCACCAACTTGCGCTCCGGTTGTGCCCGGCACGACTCAGGCACTCCCCTGGCTACTTATTCTATTGACCTCATAATATGAGAATCCAACGGGAAAAGCAAGTTGTCGGTAACGATAACCATTCGTCTCACAATAATGTGACTTTTTGGCTCACAATATTAACCCTTGTGTAACTCTTCAAGATAATGTCCAGGTGCGAGAATTAAGTAACCGGGAGAAAGCCGTCAGAGGCAGATGGATGGGAGTACCACGGATGACAATGACAGTTCACCGGAAACTGATTCTGGGATTTATGGGGGTTGCTTTGCTGGTTGTGGTGGTTGGATTTTATGGCTTGAGTGCCAACAACCGCATCACACAACGTTTTGCAGAGGGAGAAGAGCATTTCAGCTCTATCGTAACCGCCGCCACGGAAATGAGCAGCTATGCCAAGAGAGCGGACAGCCACCTGATGTTATATCTGGTATTGCATGATGAAGTGGATAAAGAAAAATATTTAGGGCACTACCTGTCTTTACTTCAGCAAATTGGGATTCTGGATGAGAGCGTAAGGAATCCGGAAGACAGGGCGATATTGGATGAGATTAAGGTTCAGGTAGCTAAAATGGGGGTTACTGGTGAATCTATACTCGAGGTACATGATAGCGACATGGCAGGACACGGAAGATTCGAGTTTGGAAAACACTCTGAATTAATACTGGAGCTTTATGGTGCTGCCTCGAGCATACGCAAAGCCGGGGTTGCGCTGGTAATATTTCACGCTGGTTTGGAGGCTGAGATAAAAGAGACGGCACTACGAGAAGCCGCATCTATTCAACGGAATATATTCATTGTCGTTACCGGTGTTGTTATTTTAGTCCTGATTGGTGGGTATTCAATGTCTCGGATTATAGTTGACCCCGTCAGGAAATTGAGAGACGCCACCATGGAGATTGGTAAAGGTAATTTGACTGAGAGAGTCGATATTAAATCAAAAGATGAAATTGGTGATTTGGCCGGTTCATTTAACCGGATGGCTGATGTTTTACAGGAAAGAAACGAGGCAGTGAGGATTGAAATCAGCGAGCGTAAACGGGCCGAAGAGGCATTACAAAAAACCCACGACGGCTTGGAAACGCTGGTTGAGGAGCGCACTGCTGAACTGCATGGCACTAATGAACGACTGAAGCATTCCAATGCGGAACTGGAACAGTTTGCCTATGTTGCCTCACATGACCTGCAAGAACCGCTGCGTATGGTGACCAGCTATGTCCAGCTGCTGGCACGGCGCTACAAAGGGAAACTTGATGAAGATGCCGATGATTTCATCGCCTACGCTGTAGACGGAGCTCTTCGGATGAAGCGCATGATTAACGATTTACTCATCTATTCACGGGTGAGTACGCAAGCTAAAGAGTTCCAACCGACCAACTGTGAAGATGTCTATAATCAGGTGGTCGCTGACCTGCAGTTAGCTATTGAGGAGAGTGGTGCCGGGATTACTCATGGCC
>SDBV01011399.1_pt1 | contig 11526 bp, 11 predicted proteins | sample 2277081 | NCBI WGS metagenome assembly SDBV01 (sample SAMN10402039, study PRJNA504765) | marine sediment metagenome | isolation source: marine sediment core GS10_PC15, 223 cmbsf | place: Arctic Ocean: Southern Knipovich Ridge | collected 2010
GATCACTTCTTGATCGGAATATGGATCTTTTACCGTGCGGTATTGCGGGTTGGCTCGCTCCAGGTCGCCGGCCGCCGTGGGATTCATAGGCATAAAAGGTAAACCGGCTGCTCCAGCTTGCAATCGTGTGATCATGCTGAAGTGGGAATATTCCTCCCATTCTAAATTGCCAGCCTCGATCTCCCCCCTCACAATGCGCAAGGAACCCACCCCTGGATTGCCCATATAAGAGAAAATCACCTTCCGGGCACAGCCCGCCGCCACAAGCTGGTCGTAGATTAGATCGGGAGTGGCACGAGCTAACACCAGATCTGTCAATCCCTGGCGGATGATCTCATGCCCAGCAGCAAAGGGGATCAAGTGGGTGAAACCAGCTGCATACACGGTGTCACCAGAATTAATATTTTCCTGGATAGCAGCGGAGAGAGAAACTACTTTTTTCATAGCCTAATTAGGTTGTGATCAGAAAGGTAAATGGAGTAGGGAATAGGGCAGTGGCTCTCCCTTATCCCTGTCCAATCTCATCAATAATTCAATGTCCCTCGAGATCGGCTCACTCGACGCTAGTATGAATCTGTTCATGCATATAGAGCGGCAGATAGTAGTGACCACCTGCGTTTTTACCGGATGATCCGGAGCCTTTCCACCCGCCAAAAGGCTGGAATCCAGGCCAGGCACCCGTGGTGGCGCCATGCGGTCGGTTGGCGTAATTTACACCCGCCTGTGTGTTCTCGAAGAACCACTTGGCCTCTTCGGCTGAACCGTAAAAGCCAGCTGTCAAACCGTAGTTGACATCATTTGCTAGTTTCATGGCTTCATCCAGGTTGGAAACCTTGGCAATTGTGGTGATGGGCAGGAACATTTCGTGCTTCCATAGACGGTGATCGAGGGGAACATCAGCAACCAAAGTGGGCGAGCAGAAGTAGCCTTTGGCATATTCACCTTCAGTCAATATCTTTCCTCCAGTCAAGAACCTGCCTGCCTGGGAGAGTTCCTCGGTGTAGTCCTGGTAATCCTGGTAGGAGCTGCGGTTGATCACCGGCCCCAAATAGACTTCACGATCCGTTGGATCACCAACCACGAGTTTATTGGTCAACTCAATGACCCGCTCAACTAGAGTGTCGTAAAGCGGTTCTTCGACAATCACCCGCGAACACGCGGAGCATTTCTGGCCCTGCAAACCAAAAGCTGAGCGAACGATACCGATGGCAGCCCGTTCGACATCCGCATTGCGGGAGACGATGGTCGGGTTTTTACCGCCCAATTCCAAGATAGTTGGGCGCACATAATTTCCCTTGGCGAAGTCGCGGAAAATACCCATCCCGACATCAAAGGAGCCGGTGAAAGTCACGCCATCAACATCTGGATTATCGATCAATGCCTGGCCCAGTGTGCTGCCAGGACCGGTCACGAAATTAAAGACACCCTCGGGCAGTCCCGCATCGCGAAAGCACTCAGCCAGCAGGCGGACAACGAATGGTGTATCGGTGGCTGGTTTGATCACGATCGTGTTCCCGGCTACCAGAGCAGCCCCAGAAGGACCTCCGGTCAGCGCGGCTGGGAAGTTAAATGGGCTGATCACCAGCCACACACCGTATGGACGCAACACAGATGTATTGGTGGCAGTATATCCAACCAGTGGATCACGACCCATCTCGACAATATAACCCTCGTTCTTCTCCATTTGGTGGCAGGAATAGCGGATTAAGTCGGCTGTTTCGGCAATATCACCCAATGATTCCATGCGGTTCTTGCCTACTTCCATAGCCATTACCGCTCCAATTTCGAAAGTCCTCTGATCCATGAGATCGGCCGCTTTACGCAGTAAACTGACCCGCTCTTGCCATTTCGTCCCACTCCACTGGGGAAATGCTTTGCGGGCGGCAGCAATTGCGTCATTGGCATCTTGAGCGCTACCCTTCTGAAAAACACCTAATACCAGGTCGGTATTTGCCGGGGAACGATCTTCGAATTTCTCCTCTGTAAATCGCTCTTCACCATCAATGATCATGCCGTGTTCTTGCCCCAAATTGGCTTTGAGATCAGCTAACACCTGTTCAAAACGTGTGTGCAGCTCTTCGGGTGGGTTGAACATAGTTGCATAAGTTAACTTGAAAGTTGATTCGGTCATAAGCACCATCTCCTTCTGTAAAGTTTTTTGGGATTTCGATATTAAGTATAGTCCAGGCATTCTGACAAGTCAAAGATAGGTTACGTGATCTAAGGATGACAGACTTCCTGATTTGCTTATTGCATCTTATAAACTTTTGCGCTAAACTCTATTCAAAGCAATTATCTCTTTCAATTAATACTCAGGCAGGATGTTTTATAGCAATACGACTTACCTCGGAATAGATCCCACAGCTGGTGACCGGCCTTTCACTTATGCAGCCTTGGATCAAGATCGCAACTTACTGGCGATCGGGCAAGGAGACATGGATGAAGTGCTGGCATTTGTGGCTGGTCAACGCTCAGCAATCGTTGCAGTGAGCGCCCCACGCAGCCCCAATCAAGGCTTTATGGATCGAGCTGAAGTGCGAGACCGCCTTTCTCCCCCCCCCAGACCAGGCCGCTGGAGGAATTTCCGGGTAGTTGAATACCAGCTGCGGCAGCATAACATTTATATGCCGCAAACTTCTGCTCAGGCAGAGACCTGTCCGAGGTGGATGCAGCAGGGTTTCATTCTCTACCAGAGGCTGAAGAGCCTGAATTATCTTGCTTACCCCCAGAAGGACAGTGCTCACCAGTACCTGGAAGTGTACCCACATGCTTGCTTTTCGGTCTTGCTCGAACACTTGCCGCTACACAAACACTCTTTAGAGGGCCGCATCCAGCGCCAGCTGATCCTTTATAAGTACGATCTAAACATTCCTGACCCGATGTATATTTTTGAAGAGATCACTCGCCATCGATTGCTTAATGGAGTCTTGCCCGTCGAGGATCTCTACCAGGTGGAAGAACTCGATGCGCTTGTTGCTGCCTACACTGCCTGGGTGGCAGGAACTCAACCAGATCAGGTCTCGCTTCTAGGAGATTCCCTGGAAGGTCAGATTGTGTTGCCCACCTCAGAAATTCAGCGCAAGTATCCGTAAAAGATATGCACAATACAAAATTGATTATAAATCCCTATGCAGATTTAGGGCGCGCTTGGCGATGGGGATCAGATTTACGTTCTGTTGTTGAGGAGTTCGGTGGAGCGGATTGGGCGGGTACGGTTTACCCGACCCATGCCACAGAACTAGCTCGTCAGGCGGCGGAAGATGGTTATGAGCTGGTGATTTCTGTGGGAGGAGATGGGACTACCCACGAGGTGATCAATGGCCTCATGCAGGTGCCCGCGGAACGCAGGCCGCGCTTGGGCATCGTGCCGGTGGGCACAGGAAATGATTTCGCCAGCAATGTTGGCATTCAAACTCAACCAGCTAAGGCGATGCGCCAGGTCTTCACTGGAGAACCTAAATTTATTGACATCGCCCAAGTCGAAACTGGATCACGCAAGGAATATTGGGACAATACATTGGGCATAGGTTTCGATGCCAAAGCAACCATCCATTCTCGTAATGTGCCCGTACTGAGCGGTTTCTTGGTTTACTTGATCGCCACTATCCAAACCATCATGCTGAATCATGATCCTGCCCTAATCCATTTCGAATCCGATCAGGAAACCTGGCAGGAAAAGAACCTCTTGGTCGTCCTCTGCAATGGCCCCCGCGAGGGTGGTGGTTTTCATGTAGCTCCTGGCGCTCAGGTTGACGATGGATGGTTGGATTACGCGGCCATTAAAAATGTCTCCCGGCTGATGATGTTCCGCCTGATTCCAGAAGTCATGAATGGAACCCACGGGCGCTTCTCTCAGGTGCGACTCAATAAATTCAAGGAACTTAAAATTACATCTGATCGACCACTCGTGATCCACACAGATGGTGAGATCTTTGCTGGTTTTGGCACTGATGTGCGCGAGCTTTCCGTAAAGGTCCTGCCCTCTGCTTTGGAAGTGATTATTTAACTCCTTGTGAAGCGAAATTATGCCTGACCTCGCTCAGAGCCTGGGTAGATATGACCTCGGATATTTACAAATTGTCGCTCAATTGTGGGGAATCGAATTCGCGTCCGCCGAGTTCAGCCAGGGCATAGAAATTCTGCTGCCCATCCTGCTCGACTCTCAGCTGACTGAAGAAATGGTTCAATCTTTACCAGCTGAAGCACAAACTGCTTTAGCTGATTTAGTGCGCAGAGATGGCCGCATGACCTGGTCATTTTTTGCCCGTAATTATGGAGAGATACGTGAGATGGGAGCCGGTCGCAGAGATCGCGCTCGCCCATATCTGGACCCCATTTCAACAGCAGAAATATTGTTCTATCGCGCCCTGATAGGCCGCGCATTTTTTGACTCGCCCAGCGGACCAGAAGAGTTTGCTTATATTCCCGATGACTTGATGCCTCTGCTGGATGCCACTCAAGTGATTTTAGCGCAGAGTTTTGGGCGGGCTGCATCCCCGGCAGAACGAGCATTCACAATTCTAGCTTCCGATCGAATCCTGGAGAATGCCTGCACGATGTTGGCCGCCCTGCGGATGGGATTGCTTGAAGATCAAATCCCTTTGAGTGACTACCCAGAGCCTTACCCTCTTACGCCGCGGTCATTGAAGGCTCTCTTGTCTGCATCTGCCTTGCTGGATGCAGATGGCATACCGATACCTGAACCAACTCGATTGTTCCTCGAAGCAGAGCGTGGGCAGGCTTTGGCTCAGTTAGCGAACAATTGGCAGAACAGCAAGCAGCTGAATGAATTAACCCTATTACCACAGTTGATCCTGGAAGGTGAATGGAGCAACGATCCCCTGCTTGCTCGAGAGGCGATCTTCAAATTCTTGGCGAATATTCCCAAGGGTACCTGGTGGAACATAGAATCATTTATCAACGCTATCCGCCAGCAATTCCCTGATTTTCAGCGTCCCGCCGGGGATTATGATTCATGGTTCATTCGGCATGCTGACCATGGAGAATACCTGCGTGGTTTTGAAAATTGGGATCAAGTCGATGGTGAATTGATCCGCTTCTTGATCACGGGTCCTTTACATTGGCTTGGGATTCTTGATCTGGCAGCCCAAGGTGAGGGTAAACCGCTGACTGCTTTTCGTTTTTCCAGGTGGTCAGACACGCTTCTGCAAGGAGAAGTTCCGCAGGATTTGCCGCTTGAGGATCAAAAAATTGTGGTCCGCTCAGATGCCAGGTTAATGCTGTCAACACGCGTGCCGCGCTCAGTGCGCTACCAAATTGCCAGATTCAGTGAATGGGATGAGCTCGATCGGGAGATTTACAACTACCGGATCACGCCGCCATCATTGAGACGCGCCAGCAAGAGCGGATTACTCACCAGTCATTTGCTGAGCTTACTGCGCAATCACACTGAACAGGTTCCCCCAAATCTGGTTACAGCACTTGAACGGTGGGACGAACACGGCAGACAGGCCCGTATGGAGCAGGTCTTCGTATTGCGCCTAAGTTCTCCGGAAATCCTACAGGAGTTGCGCGCCTCGCGAGCAGCTCGCTTCCTGGGAGATCCATTGGGACCAACCACAGTGATCGTCAAACCCGGGGCGCGGGAGAAGGTGTTGGCGGCCCTGACAGAGATGGGTTACCTGGGGGAGATCGTCTCTGAAGATTGAAGAACCATTTTAAACATAGCGGTCGTCTAGACGAATCTGGACCTCTATGATATACTCGCCACGCTCCCGCCCTAAGGCGGGAGATCTTACGCCCCCAACGGGGTTGATCACATCACACACGCCTCTTGACTTGACCGGGTGTGCCGCTCGCCGGTGCCGGGAAAGGATGATAGAGGCGGAGGCTAAACAAAAGGAGTTTAAAATGGCTATTGTTTCGATGAAAGCGCTCTTAGAAAGCGGGGTGCACTTCGGTCATAGGACCCATAAATGGAATCCCGCGATGAAGCCCTATATCTTCACCGAGCGCAATGGAATCCACATCATCGACCTGCAGAAAACTGTTAAAGCATTAGACAAGGGATACAACCTGGTGAGAGACACCGTAGCCGATGGCGGCACGGTGCTTTTTGTTGGCACGAAACGCCAGGCGCAGGACACCATCAGGGATGAGGCTGAACGGATTGATATGCCCTATGTCACTAATCGCTGGCTGGGAGGCATGCTCACCAATTGGCGCACCATCCGGGAGCGAGTTAATGAGCTTGATCGTCTTGAACGGATGCGCGACCAGGGAGAGTTCGCCCGCATCACCAAGAAAGAAGCCCTGATCTTACAGCGCAAAATGGATCGCTTAGATTATTTCCTGGGTGGTATTCGCAAGATGACCGGTTTGCCGACCATGGTCTTCGTGGTCGATGTCTATCGCGAGGCAACTGCCATCCACGAAGCGAACTTGTTGCAAATCCCGGTGATCGCGATGGTTGATACCAACTGCGACCCGAACACAATTGACCACGTCATTCCTTCCAATGATGATGCCATCCGGTCGATCAAACTTCTCGTTGGAAAGATGGCTGATGCGGTAATGGAAGGGAAAGCCATGCGGAAGGAAGAAGAGATCGAAGCCATGCCGGAAGAAGCGGCCGTAGCAATCTCCGAGGAGCCTGAGCTTTCAGATGAAGAGCTGCTTGGCGAAGCCACTTTGGCGAAACTGCCTTCCAGACAAATGGAGGCCGAAAGTGATAGCGTAGGTGATGAAGTTGTGGCAGAGGTAGATGCGACAGCAGAAGCTGACGCTGAGACAACAGAAGCTGACGCTGAGACAGTAGAAACTGACGCTGAGGCTGAAGAACTGCTTGAGGCTGTGGTCGAAGATGAGATCGTAGTTGAAGAAGAGATTGTTGCAGAGGAAGAGGTAGAAGCTGAGGTTGATGTTGAAAGCACTGAACCTGAAGGTGATCAAGAACAAGAAAACAGCAAAGTAGAAGGTGAGACCGAATAATGACAATCTCAGTAGATCAAATCAAGGCTCTTCGTGAGCAAACTGGGGTGGGAATTCTTGATTGCCGTAAGGCTCTTGAAGACGCAAATGGGGATTACGATTTAGCACTAGAAAAATTACGTGCCAAAGGTCTTGCGATAGCTACCAAGCGCGCCGATCGTGTGGCCTCTGAGGGAATCGTGGAGCTCTACTCCCATGGAGATGGACGTGTTGGAGTCATGGTGGAAATAAATTGCGAAACCGACTTTGTTTCCCGGTCGGAAAAATTTCGGTATTTTGCCCACGAAATTGCCCTCCAGATCGCCGCCTCGGCTCCCAGTTTTATCCGCGCTGAAGATATTCCAGAAGAGACCCTCGAGCTCAAACTGAATCTCGCTCGCGAGCAGGCGCTCAAGGAGGGTAAACCGGAGAATATTGCTGAACGAATCGCTGAAGGGCGGATCAAAAAATATATTAAAGAGGATTCCCTTCTTAATCAGGAATATATCCGAGACGATAATCTCACCATTGAACAGCTGCTGCTTCAAAACATTGCTGCAATTGGTGAAAACATCCTCATCCGGCGCTTCGAGCGTTGGGAATTGGGCGAAAGCACTGCTAGTTGAACATCAAAAAAGTCCAACCAATTGGTTGGACTTTTTATTCTCTAAGGAGAATCAACCATGGTGAATAAACTGAAATTCCAGCGGATATTGCTCAAATTGAGTGGTGAGGCATTGTCGGGGCCGCAAGGTTTTGGTGTTGACCCTCACCAGGCTGATGATATCGCCCACAGGATCGCGGAAATAAAAGAGACTGGGGTGGATGTTGCCATGGTAATTGGGGCTGGTAACTTGTGGCGTGGACGCCGCGGCCTAGAGCACGGTATGGACCGGGCTACTGCTGATTATATGGGCATGTTGGCGACGGTGATGAATGCCCTGGCGTTGATGGATGCTTTGGAAAGGATCGGCATCGTCACCCGTGTCCAATCGGCGATTGAAATGCCCTCTGTGGCAGAACCATATATCCGCCGCCGCGCGATTCGCCACCTGGAGAAGGACCGGGTCGTGATCCTTGGAGGTGGGACGGGCAACCCATACTTCTCCACCGATACCGCCGCTGCTTTACGTGCTATGGAAATTGGTGCCGATGTACTGATTAAAGCCACTAGGGTGGATGGGGTCTACGATAGCGATCCGGAGATCAATCCAGATGCCAAGCTGTTCGATCACCTTACTTACATGGAAGCGATCAATCGCCGGTTGGAAGTGATGGACAGTACAGCCATCTCACTTTGCATGGACAACAACTTGCCCATCCTGGTGCTCAATCTATGGAGCCGGGAAGATCTGCGTGATGCGCTGTGTGGAAAAAAAGTCGGCACTCTAGTGAACGGCATATCTGAGGCTTGATATTACCCTTTCCTCTAGTGCAATTTTCGGGTATCCTATAGATTGCGTGCTGAAATAACGCAAGTTTATTGGAGGCCGATATGCTCAAGGACTTATACAACGAGGCCAATGCCCGGATGAAGGGGGCCATTCAAGCATTAGAAGAAGACCTGGCCGGTATACGCACTGGACGCGCCAGTCCGGCTCTCATCGAACGGCTTTCGATCGACTATTATGGAACTCCGACGCCGCTGATCCAGCTGGCCAGCATTGGCGTTCCGGAACCACGAACTTTGTTGATTCGACCCTTCGATCCCGGAAGTTTAAAAACAATCGAACGGTCGATACTAGCCTCAGACCTGGGTTTAACCCCAAACAACGATGGCAAAACGATTCGCCTCAACCTGCCTCCCCTGACTCAAGAACGGCGAGAAGAACTTAGCAAGATCGTTCACAACCGGGTCGAAGAAGGCCGCATCGCAGTGCGCAACGTTCGCCGTGATGAAATGAAAGACCTGCAGGAATTTGAAAAAGAGAAGATGCTCTCGGAGGATGAGAAAAAACGTGGTGAAGAAGAGCTCCAAAAAATAACCGATCGTTTTATAGACGAGATCAACGCCATCGGCGGACGCAAGGAGAAAGAAATCCTCGAAGTTTGACCATGGTTTTATGAGCAAAAAATCTTCAATTTCACCTGATCAAGCACCCACCCATATCGCTATTATTATGGATGGGAATGGTCGCTGGGCACTATCGCGGGGGTTACCACGCCTGGCTGGACATCGAGCCGGCACAAAAAACTTGCGGCGAGTGATCGAGGCTTGTGTTGAATTCGATATTAAATATCTCACCCTGTACGCCTTTTCAACTGAAAACTGGGGACGCCCGATTGAAGAAGTGCGAGGATTGATGCGAATTCTCGAGGATGTGATCGACCGCGAGCTGCAGGAACTGCACAAGCAAGGCGTCCGCCTCATGCATATTGGGCGCTTGGATAGATTAAAACCATCATTACATCAGAAAGTACTCGAGGCGATCGAATATACCAAAGACAATGATCGCCTGATATTGTGTGTGGCATTTAACTACGGGGGACGGGATGAGATCGTGTGCGCTATCCAGCAAATGATCGAAAACGGTGTCAAACCTGACGAGGTTTCTGATGAATTAGTCAGCAAGTACCTCTTCACTGCTGGCGTACCGGATCCAGATCTGATCATTCGCACTTCGGGCGAATTACGCGGCAGCAATTTCCTGATTTGGCAAGGCGCATATTCCGAATGGTATTTCACGCCAACCTTTTGGCCCGATTTTGATAAAGAAGAGCTGGCTCGCGCTCTGGAAGAGTACAAGCATCGCCAGAGGCGCTACGGCCACGTCCCCCAATCTGTATAAGAGAATTCAACATGCTGAGAACACGAGTCGTCGTGGCAGCCATCCTGCTACCTGTCGGGTTGGTCATTATCTATATTGGCGGCTGGGTCTTTAGTGCTTTCGTCGCTCTGATTGTAGGTCTGGCGGCCTGGGAATACAGCCGGATTTTTCGGGGTAGCGGACTGGAACCTTCTGTCGTCATCGCTGTCGCGGGCGCAGCCGCACTTGCCCTGGGGCGAGCCTGGAATAGTTTTGAAAGCTCACCCTTGTTGATCAGCCTGATCTTGATCATCAGCATGATTTACCACATGGTGGCTTATGAACGCGGCCGGGACCAGGCGGGAACGGATTTCGCGGTGACCTTCTCCGCCGCGTTATATCCCGGCTGGTTAGGTGCCTACTTGATCTCGATCCGTGCGCTTCCTGAAGGGTTTTGGTGGCTGCTGCTGGTCCTGCCCTGTGTTTGGCTGGCCGATTCAGGCGCTTACTTCATCGGGCGTAGGTTCGGAAAACATAAACTCAGCCCTCGATTGAGCCCCAAGAAAACCTGGGAAGGCTATTTGGGTGGTGTTCTGATCGGAACGCTGGGTGCTGTTGGATTGATGTACCTGTGGCAGATCTGGGCTGGCCCGGCATTTTCGATCACTCCTCTCCAGGCAGCCCTGCTGGGCTTTACACTCAGCACCATCACGACTTTAGGTGACCTGGGCGAAAGTATGATCAAGCGTCAAAGTGGTGTCAAGGACTCGAGTAATTTGATCCCGGGTCACGGAGGCGTCTTTGACCGGATTGACTCCTGGTTATGGGCCGCGCTGATCGGTTATTATTTCATCATCTGGGTAGTGGGGTAGATTTCTTGCGGGTTCGTTCTCAACCACTATGCTGGCTTTGGCAATAGATCACCTCCCACCTGCGCGTGGGCTGACTGGGAATGATTACAGACTACCTTAAGCAGATCGGCTGCACATAAAGCCAGCTATCATCATGCATATTAATAATCGTCTGCCCTGAACAATGTCGTTTCCGCTTTTCTTAATGCCCTTTCGACTCTCTTCAATGATTTCCACAGTTCATCCAGATCATCAGGCGTATGAACGGCCGTTTTAGTAAACTCAATACTGGCTCTTACCAAACTAAACGCTGGACTTTGGATTGGTGGAGCCCCACTACTCGACTTAAACTTCTTCACTTCCAGTGAAATTTCATCAACAATTGGCCGCCAATCCTTACTTGATTTCTTTCTTTCTACCCGTTTAACAGGTTCAAAACTATCAATAATTCTCCCATTTTGCTTCGCGGTCATATAGGTCTCTTTGAGATCCGATCTCATTCCCCCCCCAAACGAGATGCTGTAGCCCTGCAATATCCCATCGTAGATTATCTTGCCTTTGAAGGGTAACAACACTGCCTGCGTGTAATATGGGAGCCGCACATAAGATAACACTTCTTCAAATGATTTATACAGTGCCAACACACCATATACATTCTCGTTACCGATAAAAACCGTGTATTTCTTGAGAGATCGTTCGATGAAGAATTCTCCCCGAATGAACCGTTTCCAACTCTTTATAATTTCAAGTTCCTCTTTTGGGAACTGGTGGGGGTTTTTCTGAAGATAAGAATCGATCAGTTCTATGTTGTCATACAGCGCATCTCGAACAGGGATTCTCTCTCTAGAGGTGAGTGTTTGGTATTCCTCGACTGCGGTTATTTGGGGAAGAATTCCCAACTTCAGATTCACATATAACTGAAGTGACACCATCAGCCTGAAGAAAATATCAACATCTTGAATTGTGAGTTTCATGAGATTATTTTACACTCAAAATAC
>SDBV01011400.1_pt1 | contig 11525 bp, 10 predicted proteins | sample 2277081 | NCBI WGS metagenome assembly SDBV01 (sample SAMN10402039, study PRJNA504765) | marine sediment metagenome | isolation source: marine sediment core GS10_PC15, 223 cmbsf | place: Arctic Ocean: Southern Knipovich Ridge | collected 2010
CATGTTAATACAACTGATTCTGCAGTGCGTATTACTCATGTTCCAACAGGTATAGTTGTTAGTTGTCAAGATGAGCGTTCGCAGCATAAAAATAAAACAAAGGCGATGAAGGTTTTGAAATCACGTTTACTTGCAGCGCAAGTTAAACAACAAGAAATGGAACGAAGCAAAAAACGCAAGGAACAAGTAGGTACTGGTATGCGTGCAGAAAAAGTGCGCACCTATAATTTCCCACAGAATCGTGTGACTGATCACCAAGTAAATCTAACATTAAAAAAATTAGATATAGTAATGGAAGGCGATATCGATGAAATTATTCAAGCATTACGCAATAAAGAACGAGAAGAACGTAAGAAGCAACCATTTTTGACCTTTCAATAATATAATTTACTTTCTATCAAAGTGTATCCTTTCATCTTGCAGATATAGTAAAGAAACAGTATTATAGTTTTTTTATCAAGATAAAAACCCTAAAGTAAAAAAATAGTATCAAAACTATTCTAGGCAACTTGTAAGTAATGCATTATTCTTTTTTTATTAATTGTAACGAGATTAATTGTTACTATTAAAGTAGTCGTAGTGGTAATGTTACTTGAATAATAAAGGCAGAAATATGACGAAGTATGTTGTAGTTGCGGGTGGAGTTATATCTGGTGTAGGAAAAGGGGTAACAACTGCAGTCTTAGGAAAGATACTCAAAGAGCATGGTTACAAAATAGCATTAATTAAAATAGATCCTTATATTAATTATGATGCAGGAACATTGCGACCTACTGAACATGGAGAAGTATGGGTTACTGAAGATGGAGGAGAAACAGATCAAGATTTGGGCACTTATGAACGGTTTATGGATGAAGATATTCCAAAACGGAATAATATAACAACGGGGCAAATTTATAAAGCAGTTATTGATAAAGAACGAAAAGGCGAATATCTTGGTCAAACAGTTCAATTTATTCCGCACATTCTTGATGAAATTAAACAGAGAATTAATGAAGTAGCTCATGATCATGAAATTGTTATTATCGAAATCGGCGGCACGGTTGGGGACTATGAAAATGTGCCATTTTTATACGCTCTTAAATCACTTGAACGGGAAATTGGCAAAGATCATATTGCCTATGTTTTAGTGACCTATCTGCCAGTTCCAGAACATATTCAAGAAATGAAAACAAAACCGACACAGCAAGCGATTAAGTTGTTACGGCAAGAAGGTATTTCGCCAGATTTTATCATTTGTAGGTCAAAGTATTCGCTTGATAGTATCAGAAGAAAAAAAATAGAAGCGTATGCAAATATTGCTCCAGATCGTATTATTTCAGAACCAGATATCGAAACAATTTATCAGCTTCCACTTGATTTAGAACAGGAAGGTGTAGGAGAAAAAATATTAAATTTTTTTAATATATCATCACGCCAGCAATCCAATTGGGCTTTATGGCATAATCTTGTCAATAATATTAAACATCCTAAAAAAAAGGTTACTATAGCTATTGTCGGTAAGTATATTGATAGCGGTGATTATAGCCTTACTGATAGTTATCTCAGTATTTATCATGCATTAATACATGCAGGAGCAGCATTGAATATTGGTTTTTCTATAGTCTGGATCGATGCAAAAACATTTGAGCATGATACTAATAACCTTAATACGTTAGATAATTATGATGGTGTGATTATTCCAGGAGGCTTTGGTGATTCAGGTACCGAAGGAAAAATGCGTGCCATAGAATATGTGCGTACTCATGATATACCATACCTTGGTTTATGCTACGGTTTTCAATTAGCAGTGATAGAATTTGCACGCAATGTTTGTTCAATGCAAGGAGCACATACCACAGAAATTGATGAAGATACCTTATTCCCAATCATAACATTGTTACCAATACAATCTAACATTATGAAACAATCCAATTATGGCGGTACCATGCGATTAGGTGCATATCCTGCATTAGTGCAACAAGGAACCAAACTAGATAAATTATATCAAGGAAACCGGCAACATGATTATACCAGTGGCAATAAAATAGTTCTTGAACGACATCGTCATCGTTATGAAGTAAATCCACACTATGTTACACAACTTGAACAACAGGGACTTGTTTTTTCGGGATATCATGAACGGAAAGACGGTACAAAACTTATGGAGTTTCTTGAATTACCGAATCATAGATTTTTTATAGCAACACAAGCGCATCCTGAATTTAAAAGTAGGCTAGGCAAGCCTAGTCCGATTTTTTATGGATTTGTTCAAGCATGTAAAGATTATCAGCAGGTAAAAAAACATGATGAAGATTGCTACAAGCCTTCTCAGCTGCGTAGTGTTGATGAGCTCGTATTGTAAGATGAACAATGCTTCATATTATTAAGATAGGCAATGGTGTTATTATGTATAATTTCAAGGCCCGCTGCACGGTATTCTAATACTTTAGTTGGACGTGCAACCCAATTAATGATATGTGATTCTCTAAAAATAATGCCTGCATCACAGGCAGCAAGATACTGATAGATGTTGTTATGTTCAACGGTGTGTACAATATACATCGAAGAATCAATGTTATTTTTTTGCATCAGTAATTCAAAGGCCGCTTTGTCTTGCGTAAGAACAAGAAAAAAAACATTCTTTGGTTTTTCTGGATAATTCTGAAGTTTTTCTTTAAAAAAGGTGATAACGCTTTGGGGGTATTGCCATGGTTTTATTGAACCATTGTAGCAATAGACATAGGTATCTGCTGCTATGCCTAATTGTGTACGTATCGCAATTCGCCATGATAATCGTTGAGCAGGGGGGATTATTGATGGAATGTCATCTGATGCAATAGTGATGCGGGAAGAATGCGTTTTAAATGTTTGTATTAAATAGTGTTTAAGTGCAGGGCTGACTGCTTCAATAGTAGCATGAGAGAGATTATTTATTTTTTGGTATGGATAATATACAGTTTTTTCTACTGTTTTTAATTGTGATAATCGCCAATAATGCCATATTTTTGTAAAAAGATTATTATTTTGCCGATGAGAATATTCATATTCTGCAGCTAATAATCCACGTGCTTGTATTGTGCATGATCTGTTGTTAAGTGCATACATACAAATCCAACCAGCAAGTGGGCCACGCGCGATAATATGATAACGATTAATTTTTTTGAGTATTCGTTTTAGTTGATATGCAGCATAATATAAACTTATTGTCCCCAAAAATGGCCATCTCTTAAGAATAATGGTTTCTAAGCCGGCAGTTGACGGTGTGTGGCGAGTAATATCTTTTTTATGGAGTCCTGTTTTTTCAAAAGAAACTAAAAAAATATGCTTGTATTGTCCGGTTTTTAATTTGTTGAGCAGTGGCTGGAGTACTTGTCCTGCAAATACTGAATTATTAATACCATCATATATAACAAAAAATAATGGAGAATTATTCACTAATATTTAGTAATCATATTTGTTGCGATTGCGCAGCTCCTGGATCTCCAATTCCATTCTTAGGTGATCTCTTCTGAGATATCTAACTTCTTGTTTAACACGATCACATTCGCGGCTCACCTTTTCATTACGATAATGATCAAGATTTTTAATGGTACTCTTTAGATTTTTTAATGTGCCAATTAATTGTTGTTCCGATCGCTTGAGTTGTTCAATATTATTATACCATGCTTCATATTTTTGCATGAGTACTCTTTTTTCTTCTCCGTTAATATCATCATTATGCAGTAATTTATTTTTACGCGTTAAAAGTTGATAACCTTCTTTTGCTAGTTGCTTATAATATTGTTCATGTTCGTATATATTATTTTTTAGATAGCGTTTGTAGGTTGTACAAGGATGCCTTTTGCTAAATAAGTTTTGATATATTTCCTCTTTAAGTCGAACTGGATTATTACGATAGCTTAATGCATGAGAATAATATTGTTCTGTTTGGTTGCACATCGTTGAAACACGATGATAGAGTTCCTCTGCTTTGATAAGTTCTTCGCTATCTGAAAGTTCGCTCAACAATGTTACCCAACTAATGCCACCTACCAGAGCTCCGGCAAGGCAGCCGAGCAAGGTGTTTCTTTGTTTATCCGATTGCTTGATTTGGTCTTGGTTAAATGCATAATCAGCAAGCATTCCACCTGCTAATGCTCCTCCACCAATGATAGCTATGCCTTTCCATAGTGATGCCTCTGCGGTTGGTTGATAGGTACTTGATAATAAAAGCATGAGCATTATCATAGTATATTTTTTTGGCATTGGTTATCCCTTAACAAAGTATAGTTTAAAATGGTGGGGCACTCGCTTCCTGCTGATTAGGATTAAATTCAGGATTATATGGTGGAGAATTATTATTATTGTAGGAGTTTGAACTGTATTGATCCTGCCATTTTTTTCTTGCCTGCTTATTAAATTGTCGCTGTTCTTGCCAGTCTTTATCTTGTTGCTCTTTAAGTGTAGTTATAATGTTTTGCAGTGAATACACAGCGGTATATAATGCAGCTTGATTATTGCTTACCGCAGCTAACTGATTTTTTGTTTCAGTAAGAAATTTATCTTTTTCTTGCTCATTTTTTAAGTTACTCTCAAAAAGTAGTCGTTCGCGTCGACTTTTTTCATCTTGCCTTTGCTGTTCTTTTTGTTGATATCGCTCTTCAGCAAGTATTTTACCTAGTAGATGATTTTTGCTTTCTCGAATAGAGCTAAGACTATCAATTAAATCTTCCAATTTTTGGTAATCTTGTTCAGTTTTATCAAAAAGTTTTTGGTTATTTTTAAGTTGATTAAGATCATTTTCTAATTTCTTATCATAATAAAAGCAAGGAGCTTGGATGTTACCATATTTTTTGCTCACTATTTCAGCAAGTTTATCTTGTGTAATTTTTTTATTGCGATGTAATGCTATTTCTCGATCATAACATTGGGTAATAGTAATGAACTCTTCTCGTGCATGTACTATTTGCTGTGCACGCTCATCTTCTTCTGCTTGCTTGCGTAATTCTTCTTGTTTTTTCTTATAACTTGCAGAGCACGGTATAAAAACCCATCGATCAAGTGCTACGCCTGCTCCTGCTCCTATCAGGCCCATTGCAACAATACCCTCTTTAGTTAACATTTTTTCTGCTAGATCACTAGGATCTAAAGTTTTAATGATTGATGAATGTAAGCTCACTGTTATTAGTGTTACAGAAAGTAAAATTGTTTGCATTTTTTTATACATAGTTCTTCCTTAAATTAATGTCTTTCATGTACTTATCGAAAATGATGATGACATGTATTCCAATGATGCGAGTCTGATGTCCATTGATTGAATTCAATGCGGGATAATTTGTGTTCTATTTCATCTAAACGAGCTTGCAAGCGTTCTTGTGTATATTCGTTTAAAGTAACAACATGATTTTTTAGATAGGTTGTTTTGTCAATCATTTGCTGCATAACTGGTTCAAGAGCGATTATTTTGTTTTGCATGCACTCATAATCCACAAGATATCGATTGCGTTCTTCCGCAGAAAGCAGTTGATTGTCATGATATTGTAATTTAAATGCTCGTTTGGCAAGATGGTTTCTACGATTAATAAGCTGTTCCACATAGCGTGTCAGTTGATGTGACATGTGCTCCAAACGATTTGCATAGGTCAAAAATGGTCGCACGCGTCTTGTCTGATAAATAAGCTCTCTCAGGTAACTACTTACCTCTCTTTCATCCATATGAGAGCCAAATACCACAAATGCTTTATTACAATCTTGCTTTATCTCATGAATATACTCTATCACACGATTATAAAGTTCTTCGGATTTGATTAACTCTTCAATATCAGAGAGCTCTTTGAAAAAATGATCATATATCCATTTGCCGATGATTCCTCCTCCAACAGCAGTACCTCCAATAAGCGCAAGTTTTTTTAAGCTACAATTGATTGGGAATGTGATACCTAACCATACATCTTCACACTTGAATGGAAATTTAGTACCTGTATCTAGACGCCACGCTGCTGATGCATTATAAGGAAAAAGTGTGCCGATGACTAAAAAAAGAGTAAGCATCATAACGCGCTTATTTGAGTAGATCATAATGTCCCTTTATATACATTGCTTGAAAATAACAAATCATAAATTTATTAATTAGTGTATAACCTTTTCCCGTTTTTGGAAGCAATGATATATTAATTTTTAATTGATTGCAGATAGGAATATTTTTGTGACAGTTACATAGCTCATATTGGTTTTTATAAATATCTTGATGAGATCTTGACAGGAATGTCGCGCATTAAATATAAGATATGAATCTTGATTAAAAGAAGGGGCCTGAAATTAGGCCCCTTCTTTTTGAGTAAGTTATTGTTTATAATCAGTCGCTATATTCTTAAGTTGCCCCCAATCACCATTTAATGCTAATTTCCAGGCGTCAATGCCTTCAAAGAATTCTTTTAAATATTTAGCGAATAATATTGTAAATGTTGCAGTAATTGCAACAGGTCTCATATAGCCGTTTATATAGCCACCGATACCTTTAGGGAATGCACCAGGATGTGCATAAATTCTACCGGTTTCATCTATACGTTGAGAAGGCCGTTTACCTGGATGACCAACAAGCCCATCAATAATAAGATACTTAAAGTTTTCCCATGTTTCTCGTGTAATATTACCTGTTTTTAAATCCTCAAGCAATTTGTCAAGATCATAACGAACCGGATTATTATGTGGTTCAGTAGAATTAAATTTTATTACGCATAGAGCTAAAGCAACTGCCGCAGTTATGAGCATCACCTTTTTATTAGTTAATAATGTTGAAGTAGTGGCTACTCCCAATTCATTATTTGCTCGTGCTGCTGGAATATGTGTAAGCATAAGTGATGTAAGAACAAGAAAAGATAGTGATGCCTTTTTGAATGACATTGACTTCATGAAGTATTACCTTTCGTGAATAAAAAAAGTTTAATAACAGTAACCATATGTTTATATGATATTCAAATTATGTAATAAATCAATAAATAGAAAATGTATTTTCATGCTTGTTATTAAATAAAAATCTATATATAATTCGTAGTAAGGGATAGTTTTTTTGATATCTTTTCATCCGGCAGAAAAAGATGTTTAAGTAAAACTTTTTTACAGGAGACAGCATGAAAAAACATGTTTATATATTATCATTAACCATAGCATTAATTGGAACACACATGCATGCCATGGAATCGAATCAAGAAGAAGCTAAAAAAGGGGAAAGGCTTTATTCGGTACCACGTTCGCTTATTAAAAACAAAGAAGATAGCGAGAAAATAAAAGTAACCGAGGAAGAAGCTAAAAAGATTTTAAGGAGAAAAAGGGAGCAGTGTAATAAAGAAAAAGATTATGGAAGGCCAAAATGTTGGTATGAATTAACAAAATTGAGAACTATTCTATGTGGTATGACATTTTCGGTTGATTTAAGTACAACCGAAGGCTACGAAGTTTATGGGCCTGGTCCGTGTGAAGGTGAGCTGGAGTGACAAGGATAAAAAAATAAGAGAATAATTAAAGATCTAATTTTTTTGAATAGATACTTAGTTTTTTCTTAAATCTTTTAAGCCGCTTCGTATACTTATACTGCCTGTGATTAATGGCAATGGAATATGCATTAGTATTCCCCAATACATTGCAAATAGAAGGTTTTTTTTAGGCTTTAAGGATTTTTGCCCAAGTATGAAAAAATCTCTTATTGCTTTCATGTTATTCGGTTTATCCGTGAGATTTGAACCTTGCAAGGGAAAGAAAGAGTTGAAGATATAGTATTAATCAATATTAAAAGGTAAAAGTTTATGTTGTTTAAAAAATATAGTACTGTTGTGCACTTTTTTGTCTTTATAATGTTTATGTCTACATTATGTGCTAAAAATAAAGATCCTTTTTATCAATGTAATGAGTATTTCAAGGGATCAAATTATGACGAAGCTACTTATTGCTATGGAAGAGTTTTCCCATCTGTTACCGATAAAAATTTTATTGCTCAGGGCCGTTTGAACTATGCAGAAGCATTACTTGGACAAGGAGATTACATAAATGGATTTCGAGAATTAGATCATCGTTTGCAATTTAGGGACTCATTACAAAAGCCATGGGATGGTTCTGATCCAAGAGGCAAGACTATTCTCGTATATGCTGAGCAAGGCCTTGGTGATACATACATGTTTAGCCGTTATCTTGCAATGCTAAAAGAGCTTGGAGCGGCGCGGGTCATTTTGTTAGCGCAATCTTTTCTTAAGCAGTTATTATCAGGTAGTCCATATATTGATGTAGTGATCAAAAAGGGTGATCCTATTCCAGAATTTGATGCGGATGTGTATTTGATGAGCTTGCCACGATATATAGCTCAAGAGAATGGCCAGGCAGTACTTAAACCTACGCAAATAAGTACTATTCCCAAAGTAGGGCAGTATATATTTTCTAATGCTTCGCTTAAGAACCAGTGGCGCAAAAAACTTGCTGTTGATACGAATATTAAAATAGGGATTCGTTGGCGATCGCAAAACTTACCGGCTGGTCAAGTTCGTCGTCTTGAACGTGATATCCCATTAGAAATGCTTGTCGAAGCGTTGAACATTGAAGGAATCAGTTTATATAGTTTTTCAGACTTTAAACATCGCCCAATTCGACAACAAGAATTTGAAGCACTTAAAGCTTCTGGTAATGCAGGTGAATTGGATGAATGGGATGTTATTCCTGATGATTTTCCAATAGTGCATGGTATAGAAGAAAGAAAAGAAAATGGCCCATTTATGGATTTTTCTGCAGCATTAGAGAATATGGATCTTGTTATAAGTGTTGATACGGGAACGCCAAATATGGCAGCAGCTATGTATAAACCTGTTTGGATCTTGCTTCCATATGAATCTGATTGGCGTTGGGGAACAGATCGTAGTAATGTTTCACCATGGCATCCTACAGCGCATCTGTTTTGGCAACAACAACAAGGCGATTGGATTCCAGTTGTCCAAGAAGTTCGCATTGCTCTTATAGAATTTGTGCAGCAATATAACAATAATAGCGGGGGATGGTTTAGTAGAATATTTAGCTAACATTATTAAATTTATTTGATTTAGTTTCTAACTAAAAGAGAGGGCTTCAAAAGAAGCCCTCTCTTTTAGTTACCATATATAACTAATGAGTGTTACAGCAAAGGTAAGTAAAACTGGAATTTTAACCGGTTTAAAACCAAATAATTTATAAGCAATATTTGAAAAGGTGAGTGCAATAAGTACCGGGTAACCAATGTAGGTAAGTGGCCCTGCAGTAAGTTCAAGTACTTTTGTAAGTCCTGCCGTTGATAATGGTATAGATAAAAGGAGTATAATAACGAGTGCAGGTATAAATCCTATTTTATTGTTGCATACAACGCGTTGCAAATAATCGCCAACAACAGCACCGAGTGCAATTGAGGTAGAGAAACATGCCATAAGCACTGCTGTTCCTATGACCGCAGCTCCCTGTGTGCCGAGCACATTAAATGCCAATTCTCTAAATAATTCACCAGGATTGATATGGGTCAAACCGTGACTATGGAATGCACTTAAAAAACTCATACCTATATAGATAATACCAAGAAGTGATGTTCCTATGATACCTGCTTTTAAGCTAAGCAGCGCAAGAAAATGTGGTTTCTGTTCAAATTGTTCTCCTATTTTTTGTTTTAAAGTAGTAAGTATGATTGAGGAAAAGAAAATACCGGCAAGAAGATCTAATGTTTCATAACCAATTCTGAGACTTTCTTTAAAAATGCTGAATGCTGGTATACTGCTTGATGGTGCTCCAGCTCCTCCAATAAACCCTTTTATAATTATGATAATTAATGAAATTAATAAAAGCGGGCTTATAATGTACCCCAAAACATCGATAATTTTGCTTTCACGAAACGCTCCCAAAAAAGTCAATCCAAAAAAAATTATACTAAAGATAAATGATGATAACGGTGTAATTGTTGTTAACAATGGAATTGGGATAAACGGTGCGATCATTGTATGAGATAAGGTAGCAATGCGAGGCATAACGATCATTGGTCCGATAACGAGCATGCACACAAGAATAAAAAGAGATCCAGTTTTTTTGCCGAGGCGATTAAAAAATGCATGGTAATCGCCATCAAAAAGAATCATGCCGATCAAACCTACTACGGGTAGACAGACTGCAGTAAGGATAAATCCTGCTATGCCAAATATTGTTTTATCACCTGCAAGCATACCGACTTGCAAAGGATACATTAAATTTCCTGCACCAAAAAACATGGAAAAAATAGCAAGGCCAACAGGTAAAACATTAGATTTCAATATATTTTTCATAGATATCTTTTTTTAATTTAATATGTACTCAGTTAAATAGTATATAACGTAGATTAATAGAATGATTATAAACAAAAATAAGTAAATGGAACTTATAGTGCAGGAATAAGCATCACACACATGACCATTAATACGGTAATCATGGTGATTAGATAGTGTGAGAAGGATGGGATGAAAGGGATCATTGCGATACTACAGGAAGTAGTATAATTATTATAGTTATAACTTTGCTTACTTGAATAACTCCTCATGAGAGCTCCTTTGTTTAAGTTAACGACTAAAAAATGCCTTTTAGCTTATTCTTATGGCATATTCATTGTTTATGCCTATATTAAACACCTATTTTTATACTAGTATAATTTTATTATTATTGATTTGCAAATGGGGGGGGGCTGGCATTTGGGATATTTTCACTCAAAACTATTGTCTGTCTTCTCTCTGATTTGTATGCTAGAACACATATTTGAAGTATATATTTTGTTACAGGAGTGTGTTGATGAAGAAGCTGCTATTTTTTTTGTCTATCCTACCGATATTTTTTATTCTAAGTTATTGGAAAGGAAAAAAAGTGAATAATCCGCACCCACGTACTATTGTAGTGAGCAGTAGTGCGTTCAAGGCAGGAAAAAGGATACCACCATTATATACATGCAATGGTGAAGATTATTCTCCGCCGCTTTCATGGAAAGGTATTCCAGAAGGAACCAAAAGTATAGCAGTTATTGTTGATAGTCCAGATGCCCCTGAAGATTTGGTTCCTGGAGGTATTTGGATTCATTGGGTTGTTTTTAATTTGCCCCCAGATTTGAAAGGTTTACCTGAACGTGCATCAGTACAAAAATATGGCGCAATAGAAGGGACAAACAGTTGGAGAAAAATAGGCTACGGTGGTCCATGCCCAATGTTTGGCATTCATCGTTACTATTTCAAAGTGTATGCGCTTGACACCAAGCTTGATCTTGATGAAAAAGCAACAAAGGAGGATCTACTCAAGGCAATGGAAGGTCATGTATTGGCGAAAGGGCAAATTATGGGACGATATAAGCTAACAGTTTAATCTATAACTATAAATATATAAATTATGAACTATAAATATATAAAAAAATTTGAAGATTTACGCATTACCGATATACCACTTGTAGGTGGTAAAAATGCTTCGCTTGGACAAATGATAGCAGAGTTGAGTGATAAAGGTGTAGTAATACCAACAGGATTTGCCGTTACTGCACAAGCGTATTGGTATTATCT
>SDBV01011401.1_pt1 | contig 11524 bp, 10 predicted proteins | sample 2277081 | NCBI WGS metagenome assembly SDBV01 (sample SAMN10402039, study PRJNA504765) | marine sediment metagenome | isolation source: marine sediment core GS10_PC15, 223 cmbsf | place: Arctic Ocean: Southern Knipovich Ridge | collected 2010
ATGTCGCGACGGACGGTGCCCGGTCTCAAGTCGCTTTCACTACCTCCTGTGATCTCACCATGCCTTGTCGTGCACACGACCTCGATCTCAATTGTCATCCAGGAGCCGCCTCCCCAGAAGAGTCCGCTGTAGAACCCATTTTCGTCGGTAATGAGCTCCTGCCAAATAGGCGGACGCGCGCAGGGAATGCATGGATCAGGGAGGCGAACGACGGCACCTTCTATGGGCACTCCTGTTTTTCGATTGAAAACGTGCCCTTCGACGAAGGTCTCGTCAAACCCGTGGGCCATCGAGGGGACTACGACTAATGTAACGAGGAGCGTCAAGAGTTGAATGAACATACGCATGGATGTTTCTCCTCCCGTCGGTTGACGCCGAGCCTCAGAGCCGAGGAATGAAGAGCTTGCTGTCGCCCAACTGGAACTGGGTTGCACCCCGTATTATGGCCGATCGGGTCGCTCACAGGCAATGCCAATCGGGGCGACTGGGGGGTGGCTGGCGGCGTTCCGGGCGCGAAACTGCGGGGTTACGGCGCTCGCGCTCGGCTGCCCGCAGCCTATTCCGATCGGGGTGGCGGAGCGGTGCGGTGTCACCCCCCAAGGCCCAGCCGGGCGGCAGCCCTCTGAGGCCACCTCGGCCTCGAGCCGACCCCCGGAAAAGCGGCGGAATTGCCGTCACTAACTCTTATCCCGCGCCTTGCTTGACGGGCTCAAAAGCGTCGAGAACACTCGTGGGCCATGGAGCTGCCGAACCCGGCGTTGATAAGCATCATATGGGTATGGCGCCTGCTCTCAGCGACCTAATCCCAGGAATCAAGCAGGTTGGTGCCTCCCCCCCTCGTGTGCCGTAACAGACCCTCCTCCCTACTCAGTACTGAGAGGTGTGTCAGGAGAACGGGATGGTGGGAGTGGTCCTCAAGACGCCACCCCCCGCGGATTCGAGGGCAGTCAAACTGCCTGTCTGTTCTCAAAATTCATCCGCGACGTCTGATGAGCTGATCGCAGCCGTAGAAGCCGTTGGTCAAGCGGCTTCGCGCCAGACATATTGCTGAGTGCGATTGACCCATCCCGCGATGATCAAGATCAGAAATTGAAACTGGAGAGTGCTCATCCGCGCGAACGTACGCCAGGCAGTAAGTCGGACGCCGGGCCGAAAGCGACGACCGCCCCAGCCTTCAGGACGCTGGAATCATTTACGTTTCGGATCGGCCGACTTTTTGCACACTACGGTGTGTTGAACTTCAAATGTGAAGCTAAGCCGCTTGTTGCCTTCTGAGATCTCGTAGGAGTCGCTCAACCGCGGAACGATACGCGGCCTCCTCTCTCCACAATCGGAAATCCCCAATGTGTCTGTTCTCTCGAATCTTCTCTGCCCACGCAGCGTGGCTCCGCATTACTCCGTCGTCTAGCCTGATCGGAAACACGACCGTGTCGCCGCGATCGCGTTCTTCCGTGAACGCTCGCTCGACTTCGTCCCGTACCCACTCACTATCTACCGAGTGCTCAGAAAGAATCAGGAGTAGCTTCTCGCGCTGACGAATCGCGCCATAGATCGTGTCGAGGATGCGGGCACCGATCGGCATGTCTTTGGGAGCGTACCAACACCGCACCCCTCGCTCTTGGAGATCGTGAAGGAGCTTCTCCGCGAACACCTCGTCCTTCGATGAGTAGGAGATGAAGCAGGAATAGGACTCGCCTTCGCTACCGAGCATCGTGGCCAAGCCGTCTGGATCCCCAGCGTATGTGGCCTTGATCGCTGCCTCGCTTAGACCAGAGCCACGGAGAAACTCCGAAGGCAAGTGCCCGGACTTCATTAGGGTTTCGGTATCGATCATGCTCGGGCCAATGTGCCGGGTGGCAGCGAGGCCCTTGGCGCCCCCGAAATCAGTGTTCAACATTCTGGTGTGCGCAAAGACTGCGGAGTCGAATTCAACCCCCCTGCAATTGGCGTCTTCGAAATTACAGTCGGCTAGGTTGGCTCGTTCCAAACGCGCGCTTACTAGGTCCGCCTTGTGGAAGTCGGCTCTGGAAAGGTTCGCACCCGAGAGATCGGCTCCGATCAGATCGGCCCAGCGGAAGTCGGCCCATTCAAGATTCGCGTCTCGAAGGCTGACCCCGTTCAAGCCCGCTCTGACCAGGTCGGCCCTTCGGAGATTGGTGCCAGTAAGGTCGAGTTGAACTCCGGCGTGTTTTTCGCGCCAGGCTGCGATGGCGCGAGCGCCCTGGAGTACGATGTTCACGTGCTCTTCATCTGCCATCGCGTCTGCCTCCTGCAGACCTCGTGAGTCGCTTCGATGCCATGGACTGAGAGCTTCAAGCTGCCGTGACGGCCTTCTATGTAGGCCGTACTGTCAACCCCCATGGGTCGACTGATTGATTCTACATCGATCTCACTCCCAGATTCACGCTCCAATTTCGCGCTCTCGATCGTGATCTTGGCGGCTTCCTGAAGCGTCGCGGTCTGTGCCGCGTACGACCTTCTATCCGTGTCGATGGCATCGCATCGATCACCTGAGCCTTTGTACGCATGCTGCGTGGGTGAAGCCTCTGGGCAGCCCGCCCCATCTAACGTGCGGGGTCTCTAGGACACCTGGCGGCTTGGCGAGCCGGCTGCACCAAAATCGGATCGGTTGGAGTCCTCCGTGTGTCGACGGCTAGCGGAGCCGAAGATCCGTTTTCAAGAGTGCGCCCTCCGGAACGACCCCCGTCTCGAGGAAGCGCCACAGGGCGATCAAGAGCTTGCGCGCTAGGGCCACGATCCCGATCTTCCGCAGGCGTTTGCTCCCGGAACCAAAGCGACGCTCGTACCACTTCGACAAAGCGCTCTCTGGTTGGAAGCGAAGCCAACCCCACGCCAACTCGATTGCACCGGCACGCATCCACCGGCTGCCGTCCTTCCCGATTCCTTGCTCGCGGTTACGCGCGCCGCTATCGAAGGGCGTCGGTGTGAGGCCCGCCATCGAGCCCACCTGCTTGCCGTTGCGAAAGTCTCGCCATCCGAAGCACTCGGTCGCATACAACCAAGCGCTGTTCATTCCCACCGCACGAAGCGAATACAACTGCAGAACCTTCTCCAGCACCGGGCCTTGCTCTTCCCGAAGGATGCGGCGACGTTCTGCCTCCAGATCCTGGATCCGCTTCGTGAAATAGCGGTACTCCTCGAGATAGCGCTCGAGGCGCCCACGCAAACCAGGTGACAGCGGATTGCCATCCCATTGCCGCATCGCACCGAGCTGCGACTTGAGATCCCCGCGAAGGTTGAGCGTCAGCCCATGGTTGGCGAGCAATCCTTTCATTCGATGGCTCACCCGCGTGCGATCCTTCTTTACCAGTTTGAGTTCGCGGTGCAGGTGGCGCCGGTCTTCATCTTCGACCGAAGGCACCCGCACGACACTCCATATCCGCTTGGCGCTTCCTGCCAGGTGACGCGCCAGCAGATCGAGCAGCGCAACAAGATCGATGCGATCCGTCTTTGCTCGACGCTTCTTGCGGTTCACCTCGATGCTCGCCGAGTCGACGATCAGGCTCTCGACCTCCTGGGCCACCAGGAAGCGGTGCAACCAGAAGCCGTCTCGACCGGCTTCGTAGCAACTCACCACCCGAACTCCCGCCTCCAAACCGAGCTTTGCCTTCGCCCACTCGATCTCGCGCAACAGCGCCTTCCGGTCGCGGGAGGCAATCTTTCGACACAGGGGTTTTTGGCCGTAGGCGCTCGCAAACCCGAGCAACCAGCCCGTCTCGCCGAGTTCCATCGCGAGCATCAGGGTATTGCGGTCTTCGCTAATCTGAATCGTTGAGGTCGTTGCTGTTGACTTGGACATCGTGTCCCTCCTTGGTGTTTGGAATTCAACAAGGAGGTTTACAGCAGCGGCCTTCTCTTTGCGCGAGCCCATGGGGCATAGGCTCTAACGTCTCGGCGCTCAGCCGCACCAAACAGCGCTAACCGTTAGCGCTGGGACAGGAGCGCTCGCCGCCAGAACGGCACCACGAAACGATTGGGTCGAGCGGCTCGGTGCCAGCCGGCAGCGCCTTGTAGCCCGGCAGGCCTGGGCGAGCGCGGGCGGGGGGCGACGGGGCCTTTAAAGATACACGCAAAACCATGCACGAACCGCTCCCCGCGTATGCAGGGGGGTACAAATTGAGCCCTTATCTCTATACCCCTACGCGTGCGGCCCCTGCAACGGCCCCAAGAACAACAAGTTCTTCGTGGTGCGTGACCCGGATGAGAAGATCGTGGACGTCCGCCCGAAGAGGAATCAGCCCGGCCGGGTGTCGGAGGTCGGAACTCAGCCGAGCTCAAGGCCTACGATAGAGATGTGACCGTCCCTCCCTCCCTCAGTCAAAGCCCATCAGCGCCCTTTGCTCCGTCCACGCCAGGGGTAGATCGATCCGCTTTGTCAGCACCTCTGTCGTGAGGTCAACGGGCTGGGCTCCGGAAAGGATCCTCGCGACGATATCGGGCGCCAGGAAAGCCAGTGGGATCAGATGGCCCACATACCGAGCGCTGACGCCTTCGGCCTCGGCGATATCAAGAAGCGATCTGGCGCGGCCGCTTGCGAGATCCTCGAACCATTGTCGCCCACGAACAATTGCCTTGACGAGAGCCGGGTCGACTCGGTCGTCACCGGAGCCATTGTTCCCGCCGTGGAGGACGAGTCGCATCTCGACTCCACGGCGTCGGATGCGGGCCTGGATCACGTGGCGGACGATTGCGTCTTCTTCACCGAGAAATCTCGACAGATCGACGTGCACGGTCATTTCTTCGGCGCCAAGATCGACCCGTTGCACCACCTCCAGTGGCTTTCCACTCCAGCGCCGCACACCCTCGAGCAACTCGGAAACCCGCGCCTCATGGATCTGGACTTCTCGGGCCAAGCGAGCGAGCTCCGCTCGATCCGCGAAGAGCGCTACGACCGCCTCTCCAACGAGGCGCTCGATCTCCCGCGCAGGCAGTCTCCAACGTCGGCTCCGACCGGCCGCCGCGTTCGCCTTGGCGCTCGGAGTTCGGTCGCGCGAGATGTAGTAGCGATAGCGCCGGCCGGACTTGACCGCGTGGCTCGGTGTTAGCAGCGCGCCCGCTTCATCGAAGAGCTTTCCCTGTAGCGGGCTGCGGTTGCTCGCGCCGGCCCGCGCGGGTCGGTCGGGAGTCTGAGCGGCGAGCTGTGTCTGGACCGAGTCCCAAGTTTCCGGACTGATGATCGCCGGATGTTGCCCCTCGTAGCTTTCTCCTTTGTGGGGGATGCGCCCGGCGTAGATTGGGTTGCTGAGCAGGTGGTAGATGTGGCCGCGGCTGAGGGGTTGGCCGCCGCGCATTCGCCGACCCGCGCCGAGGCGGACCTTGGTCGTAAGACCGAGGCTGTCGGCTTTCTCCTTGACCCGCTGCACGGTGCCCAGCTCGAGATAGAGCCGAAAGAGCGTTCGTACGGTCTCTGCCTCGGCCTCGAGGATGGCGAGCGTGCGACCGTTGGGCTCGTAGCCGAGCGGTACGGGGCCTCCCATCCACAGCCCCCTGCGCTTCGAGGCGGCGATCTTGTCACGAATGCGTTCACCCGTGACCTCCCGCTCGAACTGAGCGAACGAGAGGAGCATGTTCAGCGTAAGGCGTCCCATCGAGGTCGTCGTGTTGAACTGCTGGGTCACGGACACGAACGACACGGCGTGTGCGTCCATCACCTCGACGATCTTCGCGAAGTCGGCGAGAGAGCGGGTCAGACGATCGACCTTGTAGACGACGACCGTGTCGATTTTCTTGGCATCGATATCGGCCAAGAGCTGCTCGAGGGCTGGGCGACCGAGTGTTCCGCCTGAATACCCGCCGTCGTCGTAGTGTGTTCGGACGAGGCGCCAACCCTCACCGGCTTGGCTGCGAATGTAGGCCTCGCACGCCTCGCGTTGAGCGTCGAGCGAGTTGAAATTCTGCTCGAGTCCCTCCTCGGAGGACTTGCGTGTGTAGATTGCGCAGCGCATGCGCCGGGCCTCAGCGGCGGTCACCCGCTGCCTCCTTCAGGCCGAAGAACCGAGGTCCCGACCAGCGCGCGCCGGTGATATCGCGCGCGACAGCGGAGAGGGAGGGCCATGTCTGGTCGCGATACTCCACTCCCCGTTCGAGCACAATCACCTCGTGGACGGCCCCCTGCCACTCGCGCAGTAGCCTTGTCCCGGGCTTGATCTTGGGCGCAGGAGCCGCGAGAGGACGTCCGGCGGCAAGGTCCGCTGTGGCCCGGTCGAGGCGACGGAGTGTCGCACGATCGATCCCGCCCAGGGCCCGCTCCTGTATCCGGTAGGCCACCGCTCGTCGCATTAAAGAGCTGCTCATACGTGAAGGGCACGGTGTGCCGTAGAGATCTTCCCACCGCTGTCGTAGCGCTCCGCGAGAGAACTCTTCGAGAGCGGTGAGATCTGCGGCGAGCGTGACGCTTGCTTGTCTCCGGCGTGTCATCAGTGGCCTCCGTCGATCGGTCTCCGGATCTCGCGGCTCCGCAGCGTCTTACGCCGCAAGCGCGGAGCCTAGAGACCATGGGTTTCGGGTCGCCGGGCGCACGGGGCGCACCGTGCATGGACGCTCTGAGCGGCCGCACAGTCAAGTCGGCAGGGCAAGGTTTTGGCGGAATCTCGCGCACACATTCGCCTGGGATTCGCGATCCGGGCGGGCGGAGGACATGGCACCGGTCAGATAGACCCAATGTGGACACGTATCCGAGGCTTTGCGGCCCAGGTCAAGAACTGCGAGAGGCTGTCCACCTGATCGTCGAAACGCCCGTGTGGGAAGGCGAGAACTTCGAGGAGGAAATCGTCGAGCCAGGGCGCCGACCTGGGAAGCAGCACGTGGCCCGCTTCGATTACGGCACTCTGTACTTCGAGGCGAACGATCTTGTCTCCGTCAGGGCGGATCGCGATGGGGCGGATCGTTCCCTCATGCTTAAGATCTTGAATGAGGGCTGCACCCGAACTGGCATCCTCGATCAAGACCGCCTTCGGTTTGTAGGTCGTGGCGTGGGCGAGGATGCGGCGCCGGAGTTCGGGAAACTCGAGTCGTTTGCGCAGCACATCGAGTAGGTAATAGTCAGAGCCCTGTATGAGCCAGGTCGTGCAGACCGAATAATCATTGGTCTTGTTGGCCTGCGAGGCGGTGTCCCAGCTCTGCATGATCCGATCGCGAGGACCAGGTTCGGGACGCCGCGCATAGCTCCGAAACCAAACTCTCTTGATGAGCGCGCCACCGGGGAGCACCGGCGTCTGCTGGTACTGGGCTGAGAACCCCTGGCTCCCCATTGAAGCCTTAAGCTCTTCGAGCACGGCGATCGGCTCGCGTTCCGGATGCAGAACCTCGCCGACTTCGCGTTGGTAGGTCCTGCCGCCCCCGAGCTCGACTTCATGCGACGCTTCTGCGATCGCGGGCAGATTTAGGTGAGTCCACGACGGACCCTTCTCAAGGACGTGGCCGACGAGGTCGTCGACGTGCAGGCGCTGCATGATCAGCACGATCGCGTCCTCGGCCTTGCTATCCAGGCGTGACGAAAGCGTCGTGTCGTACCACTCTGCGACGCCGGCACGCTTCACCTCCGACATCGCTTCGGCCGGCTTGAGCGGGTCATCGATGATGATGAGATTGCCGCCCCGGCCCGTGAGTGTGCCTCCCACGGAGGTGCCGAGCCGGTAGCCCCGTGCCGTCGTCTCGAACTCCGTTTCGGTGTTCTTTCGCGGGTCGATGCGGGTGCGGCGGAAGAGCTGCCGGTACCAGGTGCTCTCCATCACGGTTCGGCAGTCGCGGGCGTGCTTTGTCGTGAGATCCTGCGAGTAGCTGGCGCACACGATCCGCAGCGCAGGGTCGTGGCCCAGCAAGAAGGCCGGAAACGCCACCGAAGCGCAAATCGATTTCAGGTTGCGCGGAGGGAGTGTAATGATCAGTCGACGGATTTCCCCGCGCCGAACACGCTCGAGCTGATGGGTGATGGCGTCGATGTGCCAGTTCGGGAGAAACTGCTGGCCGGGCACGACCGTCTGGAAGCAGCGCTGTGTGAACGCCGTGAGATCGTTTCGCAGTACGGCCTCGAGAAGGTCTCTGTCGTCTCCATTCATGATTCATCCTCCACGGCAGCTGGATCTCCGGCTGGAGCCGCTGCGTTACGGTCAACACCTCGTTTCACCCGATCCTCGAAGCCTCCGAGGATTTCGAGCTCATCGTCGACAAGCGCATCTTCGACGTCGGGCGCGCCCTCGCCTGTCTCGAGCAAGCGCATCATCATTGAGGTCAGCAGGGTGGCAGAGCGTGCGTCGCCCTTGAGCGTACGCGCGACAAGCGTCTTCACGACGGCGCGCTGTTTGCTCACCTTGCGCGCCTGGTCCCCCTCGCGGATGATGATCTTCTCGCCGAGTTCTTCCATGAGATCGGTCTTGAGGTTCTTGGTGCCTTTCGGCCGGCCCCGAGGGTTCCCGGATTGACCGGGTTGGAAGCGCGTTTGCTTCGGCGGCTTGCCGTAACCGACCTCGTAGCTGCGATCGGCTCCGGGATCAGTTCCCTTCTTGTTGTCATCCATCATTAGACCTCACTCGACGCGGCGTCGTTTGCCTCGCTCGCTCGCGACGCTGCGACTTCGTCGAACGTGCGACCACTCTCGATGTGGACGGCCTCAAGGCCCGCGTGTTCGGCGAGCCGTCGAATCGCGGAGTCCACGTAGCGCGGCTCGATCTCGAGCCCATAGCCGATGCGCCCGGTGCGCTCCGCGCCGAGGAGCGTCGTGCCGGAGCCTGCGAAGCCGTCGAGCACGCGGTCGCCCCGCTTGGAGCAATCGAGGATCGCGTCGGCGACCAGCCGTACGGGCTTCACGGTGGGGTGCACCGCAAGCGCCGCATCGCGCTCGGCGCCGAAGCTGTTGACACCCGCGTAACGCCAGACATTGCTGCGGGTGCGTCCGTGGCGCCCAAGCTCGACATTGTTTGTATGCGGGGCCGTCCCTACTTTGAACACATAGATGAGCTCGTGCTGCGACCGGTAGAGCGATCCCATGCCGGCGTTCGTCTTCACCCAGACACACAGATTCTTGCACTCGCTGTAGATCGAGCGGCTCGCGACGAGGATCTCTCCGCTGTGCCGCCAGTCCATACAGACGAAGTGCAGGGCGCCGTCGGTGCTGTGCGCGGCGTGGTGTTTGAGAGCCTTCTCGAGGAAGGCTGTGAACTCGGCCTCGCTCATCTCGCCACTCGCCATTGCGAACTCGGCGTGGCGAGCCCGGCCGAGACCCGAGACGTGTCCGTCGATCGGGACGTTGTAGGGCGGGTCAGCGAAGACGAGCTGTGCTTTCTGGCCTCCCAGCAAGCGGGTGTAGGAGGCGCCGTCGAGGGCGTCTGCGCAGAGAAGCCGGTGCGGGCCGATCTGCCACAAGTCGCCCGGGCGAGAGACGGTGGGGGCGTTGGGATCAAGACCGGTCGAGGCGTCCGCTGGATCCGACTCGCACTCTTCGGCTCCCCCGCCGATCAGCAGGTCGATCTCGGCGGCCTCGAAGCCGATCACCTCCAGGTCGAAGTCGAGGTCGATCTCGGAAAGACCCTGCAGTTCGACGGCGAGTAGATCTTGGTCCCATCCCGCACACTCCGCGAGCTTGTTGTCGGCGATCACGTAGGCGCGCACCTGCTCGTCGGTCAGGTGCTCGAGCTGGACGGTCGGGACCGTGTCCATGCCGAGCTGCTTCGCGGCCCTCACCCGGCCATGGCCCGCGATGACCGTACCGCTGGTGTCGATGAGCACGGGGTTGGTGAAGCCGAACGTCTCGATCGAGGCTGCGATCTGGCGGATCTGCTTCTCGGAGTGCGTGCGCGGGTTGTTCCGGCGCAGGGCGAGCGAGGCGGTGGGGCGTCGCTCGATGCTCAGATCGCGGAGTTCGGGGGGACGGGTGCGGTGGTCATGGTCAGCCATGACCGCAGATCTTTGGTCATCTCAGCCAAGTCGTTGAGTGGATTTAATCGTGCAGAATCGGCGCTACTTCAGTCGTTTCGCGCCACCCCGTCGCTGACCGAACTCCTCATGAGCCTCCCGTGCGAATCGCCGGCCGTTGAAGTCGGGATCGACCAACTTCCCTGCCGCCCTGACGAAGTCTCCGAAGGGATCGCTGCCTCTGGCGGGCTGCCTGGACGTGCCCTTTCCACTGAACTCTTGCCAGATGAAGAGCAGATCTTGTGCGAACGCGCGGCCGGCGCGGTCGAAGCGTTGCCCCGGGTTCTTCTCGGCGTCGAACTCCTTGGACAACGCGGCCGCTGCGATCTGGATCTCTTGGCCGATGCCGAGGATCGTGTCCTGTGCCTCACCAAGGCGCTTGATCCACTTCTGGAGAGGCTTCTCGGGAAGGCACAAGTTCAGGCGCCGGTAGAGGACCGGATTTTCGGTTCGGAGGGACTCCAGGGTGTCGATCATGCGACTAGTGAGCGCCGCCAGCCGTTCGGAATCTGCCGCCTTCGCGAGCTTCCTCAGGTCCTTGCGGTCCTCGCGGACATGCTTGGCATTGAAGGTTCGAGCACGGACCGACTCTAGATCCACGAGTGCTTCGAGGATCCGCTCGCGGGCTGCCGCGATCTGCTCATCGTCTGTGAGCTCGAGCAGGGCGACGACCTTGTCGAGGTCGCTGTCATCCACCTTGATGTCCTGGTCGTAGCCGCCCACGTCTAAGGATTCGAGCTTTCTCGGCATTCGCAACAGTCCTCTCGCAGGACGGCCATGGCTTCACACGGAGCGCCTTCGCTTACCGGACGCGATTTGTCGTGCAACACCTGTGACGCGAATACGATAGGTCACCATTTCCTCGCTCAGAACACGCTTCTTGGCGATTGTCTTGTGCATCATTCGCTTCTTCAGGTCCGCTGCCAGCAGAGCCGTTCCGGAGCCGGTGAAGCCGTCGAGGACACGGTCACCGCGCCGTGAGCAATCGAGGATCGCGTCGGCCACCATTCGCACGGGCTTCACCGTGGGGTGCGTCGCGAGCGCCTCGTCGCTGTGCCTCGTCATTATTGAAAACGGCGGCAACAACGGAGAGAATCAGTGGCAGCTTGAACGGCATCAGGCGGATCATAGCCTCAGCCCCAATGACCGGAAAAAGTCAGCAATTCCGCCGTCGTATTCAATAATGACGAGGCACAAATCACGCGATCTGCTGATCCTCGAAGGGACGCTGCGAAGCGAGCTGGGCGAGCATGCATACGACGCCATGTTGTATTCAACGGGTCGCGACAATAGATTGCTCGTCCGCTCGGTCGCAGACCGATCTCCTGCCGCCGACGCGGGCATCGAGAACGGAGACGTGCTGTTGCGCTACGGCGACCAGCGCCTTTTCGCACTGCCCGATCTGCAGCAGGCCAACCGCTCGGGTCAGTCCGGCGAGTTCGTGGAGGTCGAACTCCTGCGCGGCGGCGAGCGAATCTGGGTGTTCGTGCCGCGAGGGTCGTTGGGCGTCCACGTCGAGGCGGAAAGTAGAGCTCCGCTGCCCGGAAACTAGCAGCCCGACCCCGGCGGATCAGCTCAGGAGCGGGCGCCGACG
>SDBV01011402.1_pt1 | contig 11523 bp, 13 predicted proteins | sample 2277081 | NCBI WGS metagenome assembly SDBV01 (sample SAMN10402039, study PRJNA504765) | marine sediment metagenome | isolation source: marine sediment core GS10_PC15, 223 cmbsf | place: Arctic Ocean: Southern Knipovich Ridge | collected 2010
AAATATATTGAGAAAAAATATTATTGGTAAAAAATGAATAATTCAAACCCATCTTTTTTTGCTGAGTATTGAAGTTTTGTATCATTTTATCCTTGTTAAAAGTAAACTTTTTATTATAATCTCCTATGAGTGGAATTTCGTGATTCCCGAGAGCAAATATCAAGTGAAAATCTTCCATTTGATGTAAAGTCTCGAACTGATCTAAAATGCTTCGATATACCCCAAATTCTAAAAGATCCTCATAAGAATCCATAATTAAGTCAAAGAAATCACCTAATATAATCAACGCTTTTAATTTAGGTAGATCCTCATTTTTAAGTCTATATAATAAACTCGATAAAAATAAATCAAAAAATGACTCTTTCGAATGTATAGCTCCCATATGCACATCCGAGAGAACTACAGCGACAGAATTTGGATTAAATTTTATTCCTAAATCTCTAATGCAAACTCACCTCTTAAAATTAAAATATTTCTAAAAAATCTAATTGGATTTAGATATAATTATATGAACAATATGCAATTCAATATTTAAAGTATTGTGCTCTATCTCCTACTAAATGATTTGAAATAATTAGAAAATTAGGATTTTAACATTTCAACAAATTCAGATTCTGAATTTACCTTACCATATCTAATTATTCACTTTTCTTTTTATTCCCAAAAACTTCATATATATCTCTACAAATTTTCTTAGCAAATCTTCTTGATATATTATTCACTGGCCAAGGAGTCTTCTCCGTTCGTCTATAATTAGTCCCATTTTTCTTATTAATAATAAAGATCTTAATAGGGTTCCCCATTATGAGCTGTTTCGCTTTCTCAGTATAATATAACTCACACTGTTTTAAAATTTCCTTTTTGATTATTCTCTCCATCATTCAATGAATTCTAATTTTGAGTATTTAAATTTCTAGGAGTAGGTAATTAGAATAAAAAAGACTTTCGTCTATAATTCTCACCTTAATTATTTAGAGATCCTTAAAATCAGAGATTATGCATTGACTCGAATTTACAGATAATCATATAGATTTATAAAAGAAAATAATAATTCATGAGCGATAAGTATAATCAGGTTGTATTAGCTGGTCATCTCTTTGAGAAATTGATTTATTCGATTGATAAAGAGCCTGTTCATAAGGTTACTTTCATAACAGAGAAAGAACCTCTTTCTGGGACACCCGAAGCTAAAAAAATACTAAACAAACTTATTAAATTTTCATAGTTATGTTATATCCCTTCATTTTTAAGAACATAAAGATAACTTTCAACATAGTAACCCATTTATTTCAATCTTATAATTAAAATAATAATTTAAAAAGAAAAATTTGTGTAATAATCCACTAATAGTTAATTAATAATTAATTGCAACAGAGAGGAGTGGATTTAAAAACTTCAAATTTATGATATTTATATGAACGAAGACGATATCAGAAACTCTATAATGAAGAAAGCGCACACCTATGCAGAATGGACAATTGGGATAACAGAAAATCCAAAAACACGTAAAAGTGGTCATGGAAATCCTAAAAAATGGTTTCAATGGAGAAGCAATACTGAGGGCGTTGTCAGAAAACTTGAAAAAGACTTCCTTAAAAAAGGGATGAAGGGTGCAACTGGTGGTGGCAAAGAGCCAAAATACATCTATATTTTTAAAAAAAAATGATGAAACAGAGATAAATGCTTTAATTAATCACTTATTTATATTTCATTATATTTCTTATAATTTCATTTAAACCTGTGATAAATGCTGTAATTTCAGAAGTGGGATTGTCTATTTGTTCAAGTTCCTGTCGTTTCTTTGTTAATTGTTTGACAATATTTTTTCTATTTGATATGATCTTCTCTCTTTCTTCCCGGATTAAAATATAATATTCATTTTTTAAAAATCTAAAAAATTGTAAATTATTTTCATCTATAGTTTTAACAATTAAATCAAAGAATTCTCCTAATTTTTTGCATATATAGAGTATTTTGAGAACTTCTAAGTCCCTATTTCCTTTATTATGAGCTTTTTCAATATCAGGAATAATCGTTTCATTAAGTAATAGCCTTGCCTTCTTAGCAGGCGTTAATAAATATAATACATCGATGAATTCAAGATTTAGACTTGAGTCCAAATTAAAGATCATATTATAAGCAAATTCTAAAAATTTCTTTATTATTGGTAATTCTACCTCAGAGATTTTCTTTCTACTAAAAATATCATTAAATTTGTCTCTTATAATATAAATTAAGACATCGTTCTCTGAGGGTTGTACCTCACTCCATATTTCAATTATTTCTTCAATTACATTAAGATTCGGAATTTTTATGTCTAAATTTCGTTCTTTTAATGATAGATATTCAATAAGAGCTTCTTTATCAAATTGTTCATATTTCTCCCTTATTATATTCATCTTTTTTTTAATATCATCTATTTTTTCTCTTATAATTGAAAAATAATGTAAATATGTTTCTAATTCTAAACTTTTTTCCCATTTTTCTCTATTACATTTGTTATGAGAAGGAACTAAGTTAATTATATCATTAATCTTAAAATCAGGTGATAATTTTAATTGTTTTTTAAGGGTTTCATATTCCTTGGGAAAATTTTTTGGCACTACTTGCGCTATAATGTGATCAATGTGAAGATTCGGATATTTTAATATTAGATCTTTACAATAAAAACATTGCTTATTAAATACGTCCCTAATTGCAGCTCTAAATATTGGGTCTTGAATATTTACCATACATTTATTCTATTTTTTTTTTGTAAATAAATTTCATTATTTATTATAGATTCAAGAAATTAAGTTAGGAAAATATTCTAAAATTCCAGATCGGTTGAGATTTTTCCATAAATCACTTCCATGAAATTCCCAATCTTGAGTTTTTTTCCATTCTTCATTAATTCTCATTTCCAGGTTGTTTACATAATATTCTAATTTCTCATCATCAATATCCATTATAGACAATAAATCTCTTATATCAATACCATGAACACCTCCTAAAATACACTCTATAAAATAAGTATCTCGGCCTAAATCTCCCGAATGAATAGCCTTGTTGAAATTCATTAAACGAATATCATTATTTGAATCCTTTTTTGCTCCAATACTCGTATGAATTGAAATCAGACCGTAAATACAATTTGGGTTGTTTTTCATTTTTAATTTAACAGGATGAGGAATGTAACTGTTAGAATTTAATACATCACTATTAATACACCTACCTAGTCTAATTCTATATTCCTGAATCTTTTCCTGGTGGTTTAGATTTTTTTCTTGATATGGATAAAAATTCCAAAGAAATTCACTAATGGTTTTAAATTTATCATTATTTGTGTTGTAGTGGATTAATTCATTTTTAATTCTCTCTATTATGGAACTCGGATAGCCTTCTCTTTGTGCAACTCTTTTTAAACGTTGCATTTTTCGGGGACAATTTAAATCCCCTTTTAGGCTTTAAAGGAATTCTTTTAATCTGCCGATTTTCAGGGAGATACGGCTGTTGCATAAGTTTATATTCGACATATCTTTCTTTAACTTCTACTAAAACTAATACGCCCTAAAAGTGTGTCAAAATTTTTAATATAGGAAAAATAAGGATAAAATAATAATAGAAATTATTACTTCAAAAATGATATGAGGTGTAATTGATATGCCAAAAGAGTCAAAGAAGTCTAAAACTACAGAAAAGATTTGGAATATAAAAATATTTAGACATAAAACTATCACTAAGGAGTTATTTGAAGCAAATAAGGAAGATATTGTAAATATAATGGAAAATTTAGTTATAATTGTAGATGAACCAACAATGTTTGTTTATAAAGTTCATTGTAAAGAATTTGAGCAATTCTTTGAACTATCCACGAAAGTATTAATCTATTTAAATGAAATTGAAAAGAATAAGGTTAAAAAAATCACAAAATTTTATAAAGATAAATGTAAATCATCTTCGTCTGCAAAACCTAGGATTTATGTTGATAAAGATTTTCTGTAGCAATATATTTAACTACCAATTACACAAAGACGCTCTTCTTGATTTTATTAAATCCTATAGTATCAATATAATCCTTTTTTTAGATTGGTTTTAAATCCTATAGTATCAATATAATCCTTTTTTAGATTGGTTAACTTAGGAATTTTCTTACATAGTAAGCTATATCTGATGGTTGTATAACTACTATTTCTTCAGGAAGATTAGTTTCAAGTTGAAGCAGATGATCTCTCACTTCTATTGGACCAATATCGACTATATATATCTCTTCTTCATTCTCACACATGATTAAATCGTTAGACTTTCCCAAACAATAGAGAGCAAAGATTCCTTGATTTAATTCAAATGTTTCTATAAAATCATTAGGTAATGCTTCCTCTAAGATTTTTTTTTTTTTCTGATCCGATGTGGTCGCAACAAGTTCCTTATTTTTATCATAAGTTGCTATGATACCGGCTCTAACATGTTTTAAATAATTTTTATCAACGGGATATCTAGCCATTGTCTTAAAATCATGAGAACCTTCTAATTTAACGCCATAACCATTAAGACGATATTTGGATATTATTTCTTCAATTCTAGATTCTGGTTGAGGTCTCTTGAAAGTAATAGTTGCACCAACATTCTCAAGGTTTTCTGGAAGGCTAATTAAACGTTCATGAGCCCTTTTCATGTAAACTTCAAGGTCTTCTTTGGATTCGACAAGGGGAGTTGAAAAAATACCAACCTTATCAAGCATAATATACGGTCTATTGACTCTTTTTGCGGTTATACTCTCATTTTGAATTTCACGACGTGCAAAATCCATTTTTTCTATATCAGAAACCATATCCTTAACAATACTTTTTTCGATTAACATTTTTTCATCACCTTATGATTGTTCAGTACTTGTGGTCATTATAAACCATTCAAAATCTTGAAATCCATTACAGAACATAAATTGCGGAAAGAATTATCTCGTCTCTTTTTTCAACATTAGACCAATCTCCATCCTCAAAGAGCCGTTCTTTCTTCGCTTTACATTGCAATCCTAAGGCAGCAATTCTGTTGAAAACATGTGAATAAAATGAACAGTATGGGGGGGCATTGCGTATTGAATCTAAAATTTCCTGAGTAAACTGATATCTCTTACGTTCAGTTTCTTTACTTAATATCGTCATTACGTTCGTAGTTGGATTAATCCAATATAAATCAGAAGGGACTTAGGAATTACAGTTTTAAATTAAAGATCATTCTAAAAACAGTAAAAACAGACCATTTTGTAATATTTCGATAACAAGTAGAAATGCTACTTTTTTTACAAATCTGGTGCACTTTTCTGTCCGTAAGAATATATGCTGTTCAATGAATCATACCCCTTTTCAAGTGGAATTATCTTTGATTAAATAATAATTAATTTCTTTATCCCTTTCGTAAGTATTTTTCTACTTCGCGCTTAAGACTATCTTTAAGAGCATTAAACCTGCGTCCTACTTGTCTATGTTTACCTTCGTAAACGTCCAAAAGACGTTTTAACGAACCAATGAGACTTAAATCGTGCTTATATGCCGAATATTTTAAAATTAATCGAATTTCGGTTATACTTATTGCTTTATCAATGTCTGAACAGAATCCTTCATATGATTCCATGTATAGATTACCTAGTTGATCATATAATTATAATAATTGATAAATCTATATTGTATATCTTTTTATAAAATGGAGTTTGGATAAAATTCACAGACAGCTTAAAAAATAAATATCCCTCCGCGTCTATGAGCCAAATAAAAGATCTGGAACTAGATTCCGCCTATATAATAGTTCATGGAAAAGACGGTGAAACAATTATAAATGGTCTTTTCGAGATTAACAATGTAAAAACAAGCCTCCCGAACGAGATCAAGGAGGGATTCTATAGTGAAACTGTCATAGATTCCGAAGTTATTAAAAAGACTTATCACAATGTGTTTGTTAGTGATGCCTATGGGAATTGGCTTTTCAGTAGAATTAAATTCGAATCTCACACTTCCATGGCAAGCGTCGTGGTACGTGATGAAAGATGGCAAGTCCCATTTTCTGACGCAGTTAATGATATCAAAAAAGAAGTGTATATTTCATTTAGTATGACTTCAGGAAAACAATTCACGTGCTTCTTATTTGACACCACTGTCGATATTTTGGCGAAAACATCATTTGACGATTATCTCAAAGGAGAGAAAAAGAGCAGCAACAAGAAGAGAGAATTATTTGACCACGTATATCCGCCTGATTTTGTTTCAGAAGGGATCTTAACGACTAGGGAAGAATTTTTGCGTGATTATTTTCATTACGTTTACCCAAACTATTATGCATCTTCCTCAGGGCAATCCGTATCCATAAATCAATATGCTTCAAAAACATTTGATGAGCAAAATGTACAATATTTGCCTAATGAAGCAAGAGTTGAAATGTCAACAAAAAGAAGTAAAGCTGTTGTTGAAAGTATTGTTAACAATGTTTTCAAATCTGAAAGCGATATGAATACATTCTTGCTTTCCGAAGATATTAGGTCTTCCTCCGGAATTCTAGTCCCTCGATTCGCAACAAGCGCTACTAGTGTTATTAATAAAAAACAATGGTTGAAGTGGATGTTTGATACGCTTACCGACTCTGCCCTACTTGCAAGTCTGCCACCCTTTGGAATTGACTATGCCAGCGACCTACTTCGAGAGGCAATTATTCAACTTAATAGATTAAAAGTTTCAGGTCCCAGCCCAAATCCCCTGGAAGTCGTAATCAATCAAGAAAATTATGCAGACGCCGCCGAGGCGTTAGCTGGATCAAATATTCTCAACATTCTTAACGGGTTATTTGGACATAAAACTATACGGGGAGTTTTTATGCATACTTTTACTTATTACGGCACATACAACGGTTTTGTGTTAGATTCAACGACTTTAAGGCCTAGAACAGAAATGGAAAAACTTTTTAAATTATACGAGTTTATTTTTCCAGGTTACCAAACAGGTTTTTCATGGGCTCCTAATGGCGCGACTCCTAGTGGGGTTACAATTTCGAGTAATATCTTTCATTACCTTTATGGAAATGCATACTTCAGGTTCTCAGTTGTTGGTTCCTCAAGACAATACAAATTCAATCTTGGATACGCCCCAATGACCTTTCTAGAAAGTAGTAAAATTGATCTTCTCTCTTTATCTAGTTTAGACAAGGATCTGCAAAATAAATTTATCGGATATTATAACCAAGAGTACGATAAAAAGCTTAATGAAAATGAAAGAGTAAAAGCCTTTTTAGACAACAGCCAAGAGTTGTTTAAAATATTAGAACCAAAGATCAGGATAGTTCTAAAATATCTTCAATACGATGAGAGATTAGTAAAGGATATCATGTTTAAAGTAATTTCAAGCCTACAAGCAAAATCAAAAACTTCTGTAAGAACTCAAATTGATGACTTGATGACCAGTCCTAAGTCTGGTGGGATTATCACTTTTAATAATATAAAGATTGGTAGTGAGAAACTAAAAATATATCTAGATAAAAGCGAAGATTTGGCAGGGCACGATATATTTACTTTCATACGCGATTGGAGTGAAACAAAGATTATAACTGAAGAAATGATTGAACTAATCAATAGGGAAGCTATTCATGGCAAAATGTCGGTGCTCTGGTCAACTCTAGAAAGTTATTATATTAGAGGTGCGCAGCAAAATGTTAGGTTTAAGTACGTAGAGAATAAGGTGATACAAAAGCCATCAGTTATTCCTAATGGCTGGCAATATATAGGGCTTTCTCCCAGTGCAGCTAGATATGATTTCATTGAACAATCCGAAAGATATTCTATGGGTAATCCCTCGTATATCGAAATATCTCTTGATGGATTATTCAGGAACGATATAAACGAAATGTTAAAATTACTAAAAGTGGTTGAGATTTCAACTGGTATGAAAAAATCAAATATCAATACTCAGTTTGGATTCGTTATGTCAATCATAAACTTTGGGGCGGGTTTTACTTTTGAAGACCATATAGCAATTTTTGACGGCCGCATGTTCCACGAACCTAGTGAAGTTTATTCAGGATCAATCAGCCTTGGAGCCGGAATAAAATACATGCATATTGACCTAGCTACTTTAAATCAAATGGCATCAAACGATCTTGACATCGAAAGAATAAACGAAGAGTGGGACATTCCATTCCTTTATAGTGATTTATCGAAATATTAGCTCTTAAAATTAATTTTTTTATCATTTTTTATATCAAAAAACTCAACATTTTTTAATTGTCTCGGTATGTGTTTAATTCTACTAAAATCAGCAAAAACAATGTGTTTAAGATGTTTAAGTTTGCACAACGCCTTAGGGATAATTTGAATTTCGCTTTCAAATCTTAAAAATGAAATAAATTTATTTTCCAAATCAAAAAAATTCATGGGAACTATCCGAAGCTCATTACTTTGATTATTATATTTGCTCAATATCTCAACGATTCCCTCATATCCGAAATATCCAATTTCAAGGTGCCTATCATAATAAAAACGCTCCCCTATTTCTAATTCTGCTTCTTTTAGGATTTCTAAGTCTTCTGGATCTACAAGTCCCTCCAACAACATTTCATACGATAATAGATATATAAGTTCAGTTTCGTGCAGATAATCAACCACGCTTTGTGACTCACTTTCCAGTCTCTTTGCTATTTCTTCTTTTAAAGTTAGCCTTGCTTGTGGATCTTTTTCGGCTAATTCTTGGAGTAGGCTAAATGATAAGCTATAGTGCAGAATTCGTGAATCATAGCCGTTTTCTGCCCAGGCTTGTAGATTGGAGCAATGTCCAAAAAACTCTTCTTCTGGAGAAATATCATATTTTAATTCCCATCCAGGTTCTTCTGTTGACTTTAATTTTTCTGCGGCTTCCTCTATAGATTTAATATCTTCGAATTTTTCAACCTCATTGACAGGAATATTAAGAATCAAATATTTGCAGTGTATGTAGAGTTTTCCGTTAACATAGAGATTCGTCTTACCATCTTCCAACTTAAGAGTTATCATATTATTAACTACAAACTCCCTAACTGTCATCTCCGTAATAATACAAATTTTTATAGAATATAAAATTAATTACTCTCTTGGTTTTCCAAATAATTTTTTGAATTGAAATTTTTTCAAGATTTTAAGCTTAAAGAAAGCATAAAAATCATCTTAAACAATCTCGTTGTGAGTTCACCATAACGGTCAATCAGAGATTAAACAATATAGACATTACAAATGGACAGAGGATATAAAATTGGAGACATCTTCATGAAAAGAAAAGAGATATATGCAGAAATGCCCTAGAGAAACTTAGGCTGACATACGAAGTTGATAATGAATGCTTCACTAGAGATTGGAAATCTCATTTTAATTAATTTATTTTTTTTTATTTATTTTTTTTAATATAAGAATTATAGAGATTTAACACTCTCCTCACAAATTTTAGTCTATAATTCTACTTCTTATTCATGACATTACAAAACAACGGAGAGATTTCTCCAAATGGGAAACAACATCTTCTTTCTGAATCCATTGACTTTCTTTACATAATAAAAAAACGTGAAATGTGCGAAACATCAATATCAGACCGTATAGCTAAATTGAATTTAGCTCTCCTCATGTTAGCCAAGGAAGAGTTTATTCAAATACAAGGTTTAGACGATGATAACAATATAATATACAAATTCCCTCCCTTCTCAAAAAGAATGTTTGGAAAATCATTAGTTTCAAGAAAGATTAGCAAAAAAGGAAGAAAGATTCTATTTTCATGGGCAGATTTCCAAAGCAAAAATAACAATAATACAGGTACTCCTCTCGAAAAAGTGATTAAAAATATTGTTCAAATTTTCCCAAACCTTAACGAATCAATTTTATTGCATGAATTTAATATCAACAAACTGTATTCTGAAATTATGTTATGGGGAGAAAATCTAGAAATTAAAAACAGCAAGAGAAAATAATCTGGAAACAATTCTTTTATTCTTTTTTTTTATTAAAATTAGTTACAATCACTTCCCAGATCAAGTAATCATCAATATTTTAGTCATAGATCAATCAGACTTTGGAGAGCCCACTCGTAGTTATATGCTAGTTAATAAGTATTCCAAACATAAACAGAGCATAACAAAGCTCAGCAATTTACTAAATCTATTTTCACTCCTTTTTTATATTCACAAAATAACTCCTTTCCATAGGTTAAATAAGAATCTAAACAATAAGATTTTTGTCTTTTTACCACCCTTGGATACTCTTTCTTTCATTTTTTAGATTCTTATAACCTTCTCTTTTTCTACTCCTGCAAAAATAACTTCACTATATCATGAACTTAATCTAATAATTAAAAATCGAAGAATATTAGGGAATTATTTCCTACCCTTCTTTTCTTCAAAAAAATGGTATTAAAAAAATCTTTGTCATTCCTCATTCTAATAAACTGTTCTTTTCATTTTCCTTTTTTTAGAAGCCATCAGGTTATATCAAGAATTTTCCTCTTATTTCTACTCCTAAAAAAATTATCAAACGATTTTGCGTGTTTTAAGCTTTAACAAACTAATCAAAGTCAATTCAAAAATCATTACCCTCCACGACAATAAAACCAAAAGTAAGTTTTAATTAATTATGAAAGTCAAGAACGCCAATTTAGGTCAGAGTTTACATTTTAGCAAATCCAACACGATTTTAAAGTTCAGTGTATATTTTAATTTTTTTGATTAATAACAATTATAATCAATTGTAGATCTTATCCTTTTATGCCATAATACATAAACCAAAAACTAGCGAGATACCCAATTCTTACAAATATTACACCTACTCCCGGTACTATTAGTCCTTCTAACAGTCCAAATACACAAAAACATATTGAACCTGCTGACAAATAGAAAAAATTTCTCCTGATTACCCCAGATGATTGAAATCCTTTATATAAAAATCCAAAACCTAAGAAGATTAATACTGGTAATAATAATCCTCCCATCAACATTCCAGCAAGGGTTGTCAAATTAATATTGTAATCAATTAGGTTCTGTGCCGGTGCGAGTGGGGGATCTGGAATAAAATTGAAAGAACCGAGAGGATCAATCAGCATTACTATTTCAAAAATCACTGATAAGACTATGAAAAATCCCACAACATACCATTTATATTTGGGTACTAAAAGTTCACTGCCAAGATACATAGCTGTTATGATGACTGGGGCAAAAAATATATAACTAAACACACCAACGAAACCATTATTAGCAATATTTTGAGATGTGATAAGTAGGGTTAAAAAATCACTGAAAACACCTAAAAACATAAGACCGGCGAACAAATTTGCTAGACCTAAGGCCGTTAGAAGTTTAGCCCCCGATTTTCTCGCTTTAAAGATAAAGAAAAAACCAAAAATTACACCAAACACTACGACTCCAGTAGCAGTAATTCCATCAATCCAACCATCAAATTCTAATGCCATATTTAAATAATCCCAATTTCTCTAATAATTTCATTAAAGCAATTATTACTATTATATAGTCTTTCAAATTTTTAAATAATGAGATAGA
>SDBV01011403.1_pt1 | contig 11523 bp, 11 predicted proteins | sample 2277081 | NCBI WGS metagenome assembly SDBV01 (sample SAMN10402039, study PRJNA504765) | marine sediment metagenome | isolation source: marine sediment core GS10_PC15, 223 cmbsf | place: Arctic Ocean: Southern Knipovich Ridge | collected 2010
AAGTGACCGACTTCTATATCGTAAATGAAAACATACTGAAAAATAAATCCAACGGCTTTTGAATGAGATAATTCCGGTCAAGTAAAATGGGATTCGCCGGTCAAGTTTGTGGGATTATGCAAACAAGACTGGAGTGCTTTCAACTTATTATGGGATATCATGAAATTACACTAAAGCTGCCTACTAACTATGTGGATGGTATGCTTAGAGAAGAGATAGAAAAAGAGCTGAAGATCAGCAATTTTTCCTTTCAGATAGCGCATAAAAGCCTTGATGCCAGAAACAAAAGGAAAATACACTGGCTCCTTCGCGTCTCTGTTATATCGGATGAACTAAAAGGCGACAGACCGGCCCAGGCCCCGTCTCTGGAAATTGCCGTTGGCAAAAGGAAAGAAAAGGCTCTCGTCATCGGCAGCGGACCGGCAGGCTTTTTTTGCGCCTTTGTGCTGCAGAAGGCTGGAATAAATACAACGATTATCGAGCGGGGTTCTGAAGTCAGAAAACGGGCCGAAGGCATTCAGCGCTTTGAAACTGAAGGCATATTCAGTACCGTCAGCAACTATGCTTTTGGTGAAGGAGGAGCAGGGACATTCTCAGACGGTAAACTCACTTCCAGAACAAAGCGCATTGCGCAGGAAAAACAGTTCATTCTGTCGAGCTATATAGAAGCGGGCGCGCCGGAAGAGATCGCTTACCTTGCCCATCCCCACCTCGGCAGTGACAACCTGAGAGTGATCGTCAGAAATTTGAGAACAGCCTTTCTAGATATTGGCGGGACAATCCATTTCGAGACATTTCTTCAAGACTTGCAGCTGCGCTCCGGGAGAGTGAGCAGTGCAGTTACGACTGCCGGTGCCATTGATGCCGATTATTTCATTATAGCTCCCGGCCATTCGGCCCATGATACCTACAGAATGCTTATCAGCAGAGGGGTGAAATTTAGCACTAAGAATTTTGCCATAGGGTCCCGCGTTGAGCATCGGCAGGAGCTTATCAACACTGCCCAGTGGGGAAAGCCCAATCTGGCCGGTGTCAAGGCGGCTGATTACCGGCTGACAGCAAATATTGAAGGCAGTCTTCCGGTGTTTACATTCTGCATGTGCCCCGGCGGGACTATTGTGCCGGCATCTGCCTTTGAGAACACAAATGTCGTAAACGGCATGAGCCGCTACAGGAGGAATGGACCCTATGCCAATTCGGCCTGCGTTGCAGCACTGAACCTGAACAGGCTCCTTGGCAGAGAGACAGACCCTCTCGAGGCGCTTGAGTGGGTAAGTGGTCTTGAGGAGAGCTTTTACAAATTTGCCATGGGCTATAAGGCGCCCTATTCAACTATTAATAATTTTATACATAACAAGCCCCAGTCCGGCATGGCAGACTCTAGCTATTCCATAGGACTGATACCTGCCCATTTGCGTGACATGCTGCCTCAGAGCATAGGCAGCTCCATTGCAGAGGGGCTGAAGGTCTTCGCCCGAAAGGTGGTGGGCTTTGAAGAAGGGATTATCCTGGGACTGGAGAGCAAGACATCTTCCCCTGTTCAGGCCGTTCGCGGGCCCGGAGGCCGCTCCGTGGGAATCGAAAACCTCTATATTGCCGGAGAAGGCAGCGGTCATGCCGGCGGTATCATATCAAGCGGAGCAGACGGCATAAAAGCTGCAATGGATATTATCGGCAGAATCGCCTGAATGTCCATGGTCAAAATTTATAAAGACTTGAAATGATAAAGTGGGTGGTGTCGCGTCTACGCAGGCTATAGCCGAAACCTTTTTCAAGTTATTCAGAATTTAAACTCTTTGTTGCTTTTATCATCCTTACACAGTTCCGCCGTTCAGTCTAAAACAAAGACAATTGTTACTCACAATATCAAAGATTTCAGAGGAATCAATAAATTTGGAATAAGGGCAATAACTCCGAAAATATTATTGGAGGAAATGAAATGAGTGCTATAACATACCCAACTAAAACAAAATATAGCCGCTTGAGTCAACACGGTCAATTACTTGCTAAGTAATTAAAAAATCTTTGGAAACATCAAAGCAATAGGTTGCATATTGATAATATATGTAGCAATTTGCTACAATTAAAGCAAGATAGGACACATAGAAGGAGGAAACAATGAAAAGCACTGCAGTCAGCGCCATAAGATTGGACCCTAAATTAGTTGAGCTCGCAAAAAAAGAAGGGGTAATAAAGAGAAGGTCGGCCCCTAAGCAAATTGAATATTGGGCAGAACTTGGAAAAGCAATCGAATCTGTAATAGACTTGAAAGACGCTTATGAAATTATCCAGGGTTTCATGAAACTTACTGTCGAATCGTTGGAGTCAAAGGCCGTAGACCCAAAAGATGTTTTTAATTCTCTAGAGAAAAAACGCAAAAGCGGAGAACTATCGGAAATGGTGACAACTTCTTTAATATATTTTGAAGCAAGCAAAACAAGGCCGGGACTTCTTGATAGGGTAAATCTTATTACAGGTGAAAGACAAACTGGCAAATTTCATAACGGAAATTTTGAGACCCAGGAATGACTGATTCAAAACAATTATGGGTTTTGGCAGGGGGAAATGGATCAGGGAAAACAACATTTTATAAGAACTTTCTGGCTTCTGAAGGCATTAAACTTGTTAACGCCGATTTGATTGCCAAGGTAATTAACCCAGACCACCCAGAAGAAGTCAGCTATGAATCAGCAGAGCGAGCCCGCAAAATACGCGAAGACCTTCTCAATCGAGGAGTCTCATTTTGTTTTGAAACAGTATTTTCCCATGTGTCAAAGGTAGACTTCATTGCAAAAACAAAAGCAATGGGATATGAAATTATCCTCGTCTATATACATCTGGCAACTACGAACTTAAATGAAGCCAGAGTTTATCAACGTATTGAAAGCGGTGGACACAGTGTACCTATCGCAAAAATACATAGCCGAATACCACGCACAATGAAAAATATTTCGTTAGCATTGCCATTAACAGATGAGACACGTCTGTTAGATAATTCCTCAAAAGACAATCCATTCCAACAAGTAGCTATCGTGAGGAGAGGCCTCTGCAAATGGCTGATTAATCCACGGCCCACGTGGGCAATCAAAATTATAAATGAAGCAAACAGGGGTCAGGCTTGAAATGTGTCTATTAAACCGGGGGAACTCCAAAGTGCCAAATCGCGAACCTCTTGATGCGGACGAACTATAGAAATGGGCAACAAGGCGTTGCAAGTCTTGCAATATCTTTCTGGATAAAATAAAATGGTCAAAAGATCCGGGTCCGGAGTTAATTTCATATAAATCTAAAAACAAAGGAGTCAAAAAATGGCAGAAGCAAAAGGATTGAGCAAACCGGTAAAGCTGAAAAGTGAACTGGCGGATTTTCTGGGAGCAGCAGAACTTCCAAGGACAGAGATCACCAAAAAACTATGGGATTATATTAAGGCGAATAAACTTCAGACAAAGACTGAAAATGGAAAGCCCGAGAACGCAGGCAAGTTCATTGTGGCTGATGCTAAATTACTCACGATCTTCAAGAAAACAAAATCCAAGAGCAAATCAGGCAAGCTCACCGACCTTACAAACCTGAAAGAAGGCCAGACGATCAACATGATGCAGATGGCCGCTGTTGTCGGCGCTAATATAGAATAAGAAAGCGTGAAAGCGGGGAAGTGGGTAAGTGGGAAAGTATGGACGGAAAAAAGAGATCGGATATAAAGCAGGGCCTTAAAGTCAGGATAGTATTAAAACAGGACCAGAGAAGCGGCAAATTAACCGAAGGAGTTGTCAAAGATATTCTGACAAAGTCTCCTTCTCATCCTCATGGCATAAAAGTAAGATTAACCAGTGGAGATGTAGGGCGAGTCAAAGAGATTTGCAGTTGAAGCTTTTATGCTAATATAAATCACTATGTCACAGATAAAAATATGCCCGGACTGCAATACTGAATATTTCGCTCATATCGAGTTATGCGCGGACTGCGGCACGGCTCTTCTTCTGCCTGAGGAAAACAGAACGGCGCAGGAGGAAAGGGAACGGACAAGGGCCGGTGCACTGAAAAACGCTGTCGTTGCCAGGGAGGGCGAACTGGACTGGATCAATGAACTTTATAATGTTCTTCTTGATTCAGGTATTACGTGCGCTGTCAGCGCCGATGACGGGTGCAGCAAGGGATGCTGCGGTAATACCTGTCGTTTGATGGTTTCATCAAATGATGCTGAAAGGGCAACCGAGCGCATTGAGGAATACTACATGGAAATTCATCCCGAGATCAGGGCCTCCAGGGAAATGATGAGCCAGGGGAAATGCCCGGCATGCGGTTCTCCTGTGAATTCTAATGAAGTAGAATGCCAGGACTGCGGACTGACCCTGCTTATTACTGAATAACTCCCCCCTGACTTACTTAACTCTCCGGATGCTGCCTGACAGCACAGCTATCTGGAGGAGAGGTTTCTTCCCCTTTTTTGCTTTCCGTTCCCTGATATAAATATTGATCTTATCTCTTAGAATAACTAATAGTTCTTTCATGAATAATTAAATTTCCTCCTGGTTGTAAATTAACATCTGTACTATATAAGCAAGAATATTGCCAATTGAGCAATTGTAAAATAGCAAGGTAAATACAAGAAATCCTGTAAGTATAGTTATCAAAATATCCATATTTGGCATTATATCTGTTCTCAATGACCCATAATCCTGATATTTGTATTAAGAGAAGTTCCTTGTTGTGTATGATATTTCATACAGTATAGAAAAGATAAATTGCAAAATCATGTGTTATTATTTATCCGTACTTCAAATTTAAAACCTTTTTTCGTAATCTACTTTTAATAAAAATGGCATTCGGGCTATTCAGAAAGAAAATTGAGAGGGTAATTCCCGGCAGGGTATTTACTGACAGGGAAGACCTTTTTTGTTATGGATTTGACGCTTCATCTACAGAGGGCGTTCCCTCTGCTGTTGTCAGGCCGGTAGACACGGAAGAGGTCTCGAAAATTGCCGGTTTTGCTTTTAACAATATGGTCCCTGTTGTACCGAGAGGAGCAGGTACGGGCATGACCGGCGGTTCAGTACCGCTGGAAGGCACGGCGATAATTTCTCTTGAGGGAATGAACAGGATCATTGATATTGATGAAAAAAATATGATCGCCGTTGTTGAGCCGGGGGTCATCAATTTTCATCTGCAGGAGAAACTTGAGGAAACAGGACTTTTTTATCCCCCTGATCCCGCGAGCATGAAATTCTGCACACTCGGCGGGAATGTCGCTGAAAATGCCGGGGGGCCAAGGGCCATAAAATACGGTGTTACAAAGGATTATGTGCTCGGACTCGAAATTGTTCTTCCTGATGGAAGGGTAATGATGACCGGGGGGAAGACTTATAAGGGAGTGGTTGGATATGATCTGACAAGGCTGCTGGTGGGTTCTGAAGGCACACTCGGGATTATCACAAAGATCTTTCTGAAGGTACTGCCGCTGCCGGAAGAAATCATCACTATTTTATGTACTTTTTCCAGAATGGATGATGCTACGCTGGCTGTCAGCAGGATAACATCTTCTTCAATAATACCCAGGACTCTGGAGATTATGGACCATGAGTCGATCAGCGCTGTAGAGAATTACAGGAAATTCGGACTGCCGCTTAACGCTGAAGCCTTGCTGCTGATAGAGGTTGACGGCTCTAATGCAGCAGTTTCAGGGGATGCCGAGAAGATAGCCTCAATTTGCACTTCATGCAATGGAAATGTCAGTGTTGCGTCAGACCAGTTTACAAAACAGCGTGTTTGGGAGGCCCGGAGGGCTGTCTCTCCCGCGCTTTACCGGATAAAGCCGACAAAGATAAACGAAGACATAGTTGTTCCGCGCGGGCGAATTCCTGAAATGTTTTCGTCACTTAGAAAAATAGCGGAAAAATATGGCCTGACAATCGCAAATTTCGGCCATGCGGGTGATGGTAATATTCATGTGAACGTAATGACGGACAAGAACGACCCCGAAGAATACGGAAAAGCTAAAAGAGCGGTTAAAGATATATTTGAAGCTGCCCTTGCACTGGGTGGGACCATATCCGGAGAACATGGTGTCGGCATTACAAAAAAACAGTACGTGGGGATGGAGCTTTCAGACATGAATATTGACGTCATGAAGGAGATAAAGAATATATTTGACCCCAGGGGGATAATGAATCCCGGAAAGATGTTTCCTGATGAGTGAAAAAGCATTTTGGGGCTGAATTTTATTTGACCTTTATTTTTCCTTTATATTGAGCTAAAATATCTGATTATCGAGGATCAATAAATTTACAACTAAAATAGATTGGAGAGCACGAAAATGAAAGTTATTTTAAAAGAAGATGTACAGAATCTTGGTATAATGGGCACTGTCGTAGATGTTGCAAACGGATACGGGAGAAACTATCTCATTCCGCGTAAACTTGCCGTGGAGGCAAACCCTAAAAATATAAATGAGTTTGAACATCAGAAAAATATCATCTTTGCCAAGGCCGAAAAGATCAAAATTGCAGCGGGTGATGTCGCCGATAAAATCTCTGCACTGTCGATCGTCATAGAGGCCAAGGCAGGAGAGGAAGATAAACTCTTCGGTTCAGTAACGACCAAGGACATTGCAGATGAAATTGCAAAGCAGGGGATTGAGATTGACAAACGCAAGATAATTCTTCAGGAGCCTATAAAAAGTCTCGGCACTCATGATGTATCTGTCAAAGTTCATACGGATGTGACCGCAACATTGAAAGTTGAAGTCAAGCCCGAAGCCCCGTCCGAAGAATAGGAACATCTGAATGCTTGAGCCAGTCCGGAATGAAAAGGGATTAAATGCCGGTCCGAAAAAACCGTCTGCCGGCCTTGACAGGCTGCCGCCCCAGAACAATGAGGCCGAGCAGTTCATTCTGGGTGCAGTCCTGCTTGAAAACGAAGCCATCGCAGCGGTGATCGAACGTATCGGCCCGAACGATTTTTATAAAGAGGCCCACAAAAAGATCTTCCTTTCAATGCTTGATCTCTATGAAAAGAATGAACCGATCGATTTAATAACCCTCACTGAACAGCTGAGTAAAAAGGAACATCTTGAAGCAATCGGGGGCGCTTCCTATTTGAGTACGATTGTAAGCCTTGTCCCGACAGCGGCCAACGCGAGATATCATTCAAAGATCGTAAAAGAGAAGTCTGTTTTAAGGAGCCTCATTCATACAGCAACGGAAATTGTGGCAATGAGTTATGATGCCGAGCAGGACGTTAACGAACTTCTTGACAAGGCCGAGACGAAGATATTTGCCATTTCCGAAACAGCTATAGGGCAGACATATGTACACATAAAAGAAGTCGTGAAAGACACCATTGATCTTGTTGATAAACTATTTAACAAGAAGGAGCGTATTACCGGTCTTTCAACCGGTTTTTTTGGTCTTGATGAAGCGACAACAGGGTTCCATCCCGGGGACCTGATAGTTATAGGGGCAAGGCCGGGAATGGGCAAGACCGCTTTCTGCCTGAACATCGTTACCCATGCTGCAATTGAAGAAAAAAGACCGATAGCTGTTTTCAGCCTGGAGATGACAAAGGAGCAGATTGTTTTGAGAATGCTCTGCTCCGAGGCCGAGGTTGACTCAAAGGCAGTGCGTTCAGGGTATCACAGTAAAGAAGATTACAGAAAACTGGTTAATGCTGCCGGAAGACTTTCCGAGGCCCCCATATATATTGACGATACATTTAACTCAATTCTTGACATAAGGGCAAAAGCAAGGCGTCTCAAGGCTGAACACGGACTGGGTCTTGTAGTCATTGATTACCTACAGCTCATGAGCGGGGTCGGCTCATATACAGCGAGGGAGCAGGTTATTTCAGAGATTTCGCGTTCATTAAAGGCGCTGGCCAAGGACCTGAAGGTTCCGGTAATCGTTGTCAGCCAGCTCAACAGGAGCTGCGAACAGAGGGGTGATGACAAACACCCGATTATAGCAGACCTTAGGGAGTCCGGTGCCATAGAACAGGATGCTGATACAATATTGTTTCTTTACAGAGAGGATTATTATAAAAAAGACGAACCGCCGAAGGGTATTGCAGACCTGGATATAGCCAAGCAGAGGAACGGGCCGACAAAGAGAATTCAGCTTGCGTTTATTGACAAGTATACAAGGTTCAGGAACCTTTCTGACCATGATTACAGCGGAGAGTATTAGTAATGATCGTCCCCCTTTGGAAAAGTCGTAGATCCGATTCCCGGGGGGGATTTAGGGGGATTTTTCAAAAAGTTTATTAATCGATTAAATATTTTTTAGACAGGATGTTAATATGATCCGTAAACCAGCAGTTGCCGGTCAGTTTTATGACGCCTCTCCTTCAAAACTCTCCAAAGAGATCAAGGGATATATTGCGAATGATGTGAAAAAGGAAAATGCAATCGGCATTGTCTCTCCTCATGCCGGGATCATGTATTCGGGAAGAGTTGCGGGCGCTATTTTTTCGGCAGTTGAATTTCCCAAAACATTTATTCTTATCGGCCCTAACCATACAGGCCTCGGGAACTCTGTCGCCATAATGTCTTCAGGAGTTTGGCAGATTCCTACAGGGGAAGTTCAGATAGATGAAGAACTCGCAAATAATTTAAAAATGAAAAGCGATATTTTCAGAGAAGATAAACTGGCCCATACCATGGAACACTCACTGGAGGTCCAGCTTCCTTTTATAATTCATTTTTCTTCTGACGTCAGTATTGTCCCTGTTGCCATGATGACTGACTCGGTGGAAGACTGCAGGCTGGTTGGAGAGGCGATTGCCGATGTGGTAAAAGATGCCGGCTACCCGGTCGTAATCGCTGCAAGTTCTGACATGAGTCACTATGTCAGTGATTCTGCGGCCAGATCAAGAGATAAAATGGCGATTGATAAAATTATAGACCTGGATCCCGAGGGCCTCTATAAAACTGTCAGAAGCAATGAAATAAGCATGTGCGGGGTCATACCGGTAACGACAATGCTTTTTGCGGCCAAAAAACTGGGGGCAAAAGAGGCCGGGGTTGTTAAATATATGACTTCGGGTGAAGTCAGCGGCGATAAAGACTCTGTCGTAGGATACGCCGGGATTCTGGTGAAATGATTTAATAAATATGCCTGTCTTTGCCAAATTGACAAAATAATTGTCAATTTGATCATATTGGAGCATTCCAGGGGGATTCAACTTACTGTTTTTTAATTGTATTTTAATTGGCACGACTTTTGCGGTTATAATATGTTTATAATAATTCCTAATCACCTTGTTAAGCATAGTTTTTTCGAAAAAGATTGAGGCAAGACGCTAATATCATGTTTTCCTGAAGGTGATAAAAGTAGCATTCAGAGTTGTTTCAGTAAATACACTTGAAAAAATCAGAAACATAAAATATAGTGAAAAACTTTTAATTTTCAAAATATACAATACTATTGAGGAGGAGTGATGAGTAAAAAAGCTGTTCTGTTAATGTCATTAATTATTTTTATTACCCTGTTGCTGTCTGGATTAACGGAGAATAAATCATTTGCGAAACAGGAAACTCCCGGCAAGACAGCAGTTAAAAAAAAGGCTGCTAAAAAACCAAAAGACTCATGTATTACATCAAAATGCCATGCCAAAATAGAAAAAAGTAAATATGTCCATGGACCGATAGCTGCAGGAGAATGCACAGTATGCCATGGAAAATCCGACAGGCATAAAGATAAACCTGAGAAATATAAATTTAAGGCAGTTGAAGATGTAGCAAATAAATGTTATTCATGCCACGACAAATTCAAGCCCAAAAAGGTCACTCATACACCGGTCGAAGAAGGTGAATGTGTAGCCTGCCACAGTCCGCACGGGTCCCCCAATAAGTTTCAGCTTGTAGCAAAGGGCGGGGATCTCTGTTTTAACTGCCATGATGATGAGATCCTGGCGGCAAAATACGTGCATGGGCCTGCCGCTGTGGGCGGATGTATTGCATGTCACGAACCTCATACTGCCGATCATGAAAAGAACCTGAGAGCAAAACCGCCTGAATTATGTTATATGTGTCACACTGACATGGCTGAAGTCATTAGTAAAGCGGAATTCGTTCATACGCCTGTTTCTGAAAACTGCGCATTATGCCATAACCCGCACTCTGCCCCTGAACAGTTTATGCTGCAGTCCCAGGCGCCTAAATTGTGTCTGGATTGCCATAATGAAAAAAAGGAGCAGCTGGCCAAGGTATCGGTAAAACATGGTGCACTTGAGGTAGATAGGTCATGCCTTAACTGTCATGACGCTCACATGTCAAATATCGGCAAGAACCTCCGTATGGAACCCCTGGACCTCTGTTTAAGCTGTCATGACAGGGAATATAAGAAGGCAAACGGAAAGAATCTTATGAATATGAAAAAGTGGCTGAAAGAAAATAAAGACCATCACGGACCGATCAAACAGAAAGACTGCTCGGGCTGCCATGACCCGCACGGTTCACAGAACTTCAGAATATTAAGACATTTTTATCCTCCTTCTTTTTACAAGGCGTTTGCACCGGAAAATTACAACCTCTGTTTCAGCTGCCATGAGAAGTCACTTGTTCTGAACCCGAAGACCGTTAAGTTGACGAACTTCAGAAACGGATCTATGAACCTTCACTTTAAACATGTAAACAAACCGGTAAAGGGCAGGACATGCAGGGCATGCCATGAAACACACGCAAGTAATTTCCCCAAGCATATAAGAGAGGGCGTACCTTTCGGGGGATGGCAGCTTCCGGTCAATTTTCAGAAAACCGAGACCGGCGGAAGCTGCACACCCGGCTGCCATAAAATCAAAAAGTACGATAGAATTAATGAAGAGCACAACGAATGAGATTTCTTCTGTTTCTTCTAGTTTCAGTACTTTTTTTCAGCCCTTTTGCAGAGGCGGTCAGTATTTCCGCTGGAGGAGACGCGCCTGATTTTACTCTGGGATCGACTGAGGGGCAGTCCTTTTCGCTGAGTGAATACAGGGACCGGCCGGTTGTCGTTATTTACTGGAGAACAGGACAGAAACGTTCTCTGCTTGCCTTAAAAGAGGCGAATGATATTCTCAGGGAACTTCGCAAAAAGGATATCAAAATAGTAAGCGTAATTGCCGACAGTGATGATAAAGATAAAGCAGAAGAGACGTTCAGGGAGAATGAAATTGAATATCCGCTCTTTGTAGACAATGGGAGGCAGATGTACAGTGATTACGGTATACGGGTGTATCCTACGACAATTGTTATCGGTAAGGAGGGTAAGTTAGCCCACGTTATTCCGAGTCATCCGCTTACATACAAAAAGTTCCTCAAGGCATATATACGAAAGGCACTTGGAGAAATTGACGATGAAGGCCTGAAAGAGGCCATTTCGATTAAACAAGAAGTGCGGGATAAGCCGACTCTTGAGGCATTGAGGCTTTATAACCTGGCCCTGAAGTTTACTCAATCCAGCATGTATGACCTGGCCATAAACACACTCGATAAATCTGTCACGGCCAAGCCTGAAATGCTGAAATCACATATTCTCCTTGGTTTTTTGT
>SDBV01011404.1_pt1 | contig 11522 bp, 10 predicted proteins | sample 2277081 | NCBI WGS metagenome assembly SDBV01 (sample SAMN10402039, study PRJNA504765) | marine sediment metagenome | isolation source: marine sediment core GS10_PC15, 223 cmbsf | place: Arctic Ocean: Southern Knipovich Ridge | collected 2010
GAGGCGGCAGGTTTGTTCCCTTGCTAGGCTGCACGGGAGCACGCTCTGCTACTCTTACTCGCGGTGTCGCAACCGCTCCGTTGGGTGGCAATGAGTTGTGCTCCCTTTTTTTCTGGCAAAGGGAAAGCCTATGAAGCACCATGAATATGAAGTCTTCTCAGAGCTTGAGTGGGAAGACATTATCAAAGAGCTGGCATTATCACCACGCCAAGCCCAAATCACCCGCCATCTGTTTTCAGGTCTTAGTGACAAGCAAATTGCCCTCACACTTGGGATAAGCAATCCAACTGTCCGAACACATCTGACAAGACTATTTGGACGCCTGAATGTTGAAGATAGAAACGGCGTCATTCGTGAAATCCTGCGTTGCTTTCGCACCTCCTGCCTGAAAAAAGGCTGCCCAAGAAGACGTAGTCAATCCTGATGACATCAAAGTTGATAGAAGGATTGACGAATTGCAGGAATCCAAATTTATCGTAAAGTAGTAGTTGCTCTAGCCTGATTTGGGGGCAGAGCTATGTTCAACTTGGGCCAGTTGAATTCAGTATGAGGGCAAGGGCGAATCTTGCTTCTTCAATCCTGTCTAAGGCTGATGTCCCTGATTTACTGGAGTAATACAGCTGAGTTCCCAAGAACTGTTTACGACGCCAGCAATGTGCTGGCACGGTTTTCTCATAACGAGGTAGAAAGGAGAGTCGAATGTTACGATTTACGAAAACTGTTGTTGGCTTGATTGTCTTGCTGTTGGCAGGAAGCAGTGTTTTGCATGCTGTTCCGGTGCAGTGGAGTACTGGAGATGGAGGCAATGGACATTACTACGAAGTGATTGTTGACCTAGGCGGAATCAACTGGTGGGAAGCCAAACTTGCGGCTGAAGACAGCAATTACCTTGGCGTGAATGGGTATCTGGCAACTATCACGTCAACAGAGGAGAATGTTTTTGTGGCCGACACCATGGTTAGCATAGAAGACCAAGCTTGGATTGGTGGATTTCAGCCACTTGGAAGCCCAGAACCGGACGGCAGCTGGGAGTGGGTCACAGGGGAAACATGGAGCTATTCAAATTGGCGTTCAGGCGAGCCAAACAACAACGGCGACGAGAATGCTCTTGAATTACTTTCTTCTGACCACGCTATTTGGCCTCAGGTCTGGAACGATCTTTCTGCTGATTTGAATATTACTGCCTACGTAGTTGAATATGTCCCTGAACCTCTGACGCTGTCATTGCTGGCAGTCGGCGGGTTGGCTCTGATTCACCGCAAGAGAAACTAATCGCGTCAGGCGTTCTTCAGAATAGTATTAACCCGTCGGATTGGGGTCGGTTATAAGCAACAGGCAGCCAGAAATGGTTGCCTGTTTTAATTTACAACCATCCGCGTCGGCACCGGAGCCACAGCAGCGAGAACGTTACCCATGCAGACGGTTCCACCTTATTCCAGGCCGGAATCTATCCAGCGCATGGGGACAAGCTTAGACGACCGATATTCTTATCAAAGCAACAACCCTCTTGATCCAATACACTTGGCACACACACCAGAAGACATAAAGAATTAGACTTGTAGCAAAAAATGAATCAACTACTTTGCTTGTAGTGTCGCCATTCGAAATTGATTGAAACAAATAACTATTATCGCTGTAATCAATATTCACCATTGAGAAGGTCGCCCCTGCGAGATAGACGGAAGTAATGAAAGAGAACTGGAAAAAATTAAAAGCCACCTCTTCTTCTTCCTTGAATAACCTAGCTGCTGAATAGACAGTGAACACAGCCAACTGAAACAGACAGATAAAATAGTTCCAGTTAAACAAAAGTCCCATCTGAGTGCCTGCAAGCTGTCTTGAACCAAAGACTAAACACATCAATGCCGTAGCGATGCTTATTGCTCTAGAAAAGCGTAATTGTCCTTCTTGCTGTTTCAGATTATGTTCATCACGGCCGTAATAAGCAAATAGGGTGAATATTATTAGCGCAAGAACTTGTGGGACGGCTAACATTAGCCATTCGGGCTTGGCATTGAAGAACCCCCCAGTCACAACAATCCCGGCGGTACCAAATATAACCATCAACAAATACGGGGATTTCGCAGGACGGAGATATTCGATAAATGGGCCAAGAGCCGCAATAGCTCCAGCACCTAATATTGTCATAATCCACTCTCCTTTACAGTAGCGTTCCTAGTATGGCAGCGGCTGCCCATGTCGTTCTCCTGCGAGCAGTGTCTACCCAACACCCAAGACTCCTGTCCATGCCTCGAAAGGTCGGCCTTTTCGTTCACCATCTTTGAAGAACGCCAGATACGTCATGACATGGTTGGTGACGAACTCTAATTGGTCTGGCTTATTCCTGGCTAATCGGTGGACCCTCCGCCACGTCCCGCTATTCAGATAAACCTGCTCGGCAGTAACTCCATTATTAGTGACAATGTCGTGCGGCACAATCTCGGGATGGTGTGAATGGCCGTAGACCACATACCTGGCTAACTGGTCTTTGAAGGCTCTCTCTCGGGATGCGTCCTCGTAGCAGGACTTATTCATCGTGAAACGGCTGGCTGTCTTACCCAGTCCCCTCAGTGTTAAAAGCTGCGATATCCTAAGAAGACTTCCAAGTTTGTCGACGGTCTCGAAGGGGTTCCACCAAGTGTCATGTGCTTTCACAAAGGAAATCTTGAGGAATCTGTCCACCATCTGATTCCATACTTCCTTGACCCGTCTCTGCTGCTCGCTGTTTGCCCCAGTACGGTTCAGGAGACCTTGTATCCACAAAGGGACGAGAGTGTGACGGGCCGGACATTGTCAATCTCCTTGAGACCCTCAATGCAACTCTGGGGCAACTGCAGGTTTGGCTCCTTCTTCACAGCCTCTGGGAAGTGATTAATGAGTTCCACAACTATCACGTCACCCAGAGAGGACGCATCACGAGTCAGGTCTGCATTGTAGTTGAATCCATCGTAAATATCCCCATGTTGCGCATACACGCCGTGGTCATCAAGCACCTTCGACACAACATCGGACTCGTCTGGTCGATGAGGGAAAGGGCTCGGGGAGGTGTGTGCCAGACCCATCTCTTCGATAACCTTACTCCGAATATTGTCGTAGGCAGGGCCGGCCAAGTGGTAGAACCAATCGTGATTCCCCACCATGTAGTGAATCTGCACCTTCACCGTCTTTCGCAGATCAGCTGCGTACGAGGCTGGTATTGGTTTACCGTCCTTCGCCTTGGGAATAGTTGTTCCGTCCTTTCCCAGTTTCTTGAGGATGCCAAGCGAGCCCTTGTTATTGAGCAGAATTGACTCCGTTATGTCTGATATAACTTCGGGGAACCTAGCCTCCACACTGCTCCTGTCAGACCACGGCCTCACATAGTCTTTGTCCTTGGGCTTAGTGCCAGGCCACTTCGGGGACCGGATGGGGTCTAGGATGTCTCCGAGCAACAGCACGTCCAGCTGTTGGATGGGGTCGTATTTGTCGCCGTCACGCCAGGAGGCGTCGTAGGCCAGGTCGCTGAGACGCTCACGAAAAACTCTGAAGGCTCCTTCTTTGACGTTGGTACTGTACGGATCGTCGGTCAGGTGCAAGTCGCTTACGATTATCAGCATGGCTGAATCCTCCTAAAGGTTAAGGCTGACCCGCGGCCGCCATTGTCGGATTCCTAACGAATGCGAGCACGATAGACTTGCCTGACCCCGTGCCCCACAGTAGCGGATACTCTAGCGACAGTGCTCACAGAGTGCAAAGTTCTATTCTGAGGAAAACTCCTGCTCGCCCGATAGGTTTTGCATCGGCTGCCAGATGGGCTTCCCTTGGCCTGAGAGGGTAGCCTCTCCTCCAAACGCCTTCGCGACCTGAGGGATAGCACAACAACGCCATGCACACGGACGTGAATTCGCTCCGATCCCTTCCCGCCGGTTATTACCACTTTGTCTGCCAAGAGCCGCAGGAAGCCCGCCTGACCAATAGGCAGGGAGCCAAGAACGATTGACACCCTGCATCGAGCAAGCAATAGTACAATCCACGAGGCAGTAGTCCATCACTTTCTGGCAATTTCCTGCACGCCATTCCTTATGCTGTTTCAGGGCGACGCAGCCACGTTATCCCCGTGGTTGACGCTGTCGCGCCAAATCATGCCACCCTCCCAATGGCGAAGAACTCAAGCTGATAATCTAACGGTTACCTCTCGACCCGATACCGACATCGTACTATGTGGAGGCCACCACTTGATCCATGCATCGGACCGCATGCGTTACGATGGTATAGGTTGGGTTGACCCCCAATGCTCCCGGGATAGCGGACGCATCGACGATGTACAGACCCTCAAGAACGTCGGTGCTGCCCTCCGGCTTGCTGCCGTCAAACACGCGGCCGAATTCATCGACTACCCCGTCTGCCGAGTTGGCGCCAATCGTGCAACCTCCCAGCGGATGTGTGACCGTCACCCGCTTCTCCTTCACCCAGAAGGGCGAGTGCGCGAGCTCGGGATGGCGGTCTCCGCCATCCCCTACGTCTTTCATTTTGTCATGGAGTTTCTGCAATACCAATTCGTGTTTCTCATAGACGCTCCAATCGGCCAGTTTGTTGTCGGCGGCATAGGATAGATCTAATCCAACACCGTCACTCTGAAGCGTGAAAGTGCCTTTTGGCTCATTCGCGGCCGCACCCATCAGATTGTAGAAGAATACATTGGCGAGCAATTCGCGCTCTGTAAGAGAGGCAGCCTGTTCTCTGGCGGCAGTGTCCGGGTCCTCAAGCGTCGTCGAAACGGAGTCAGAAATAATCTCCCACAGTGCTTTGGCTCTGGATATGAACTTGTTCCACGTTTTAAAATAGGGCAGCAAACCATATACGAGTCGCGCAAACGTAGATGGGATTCCGGCATCTTCCACGTTAATGTCCACGCGATCATCTCCATCCCCGAAAACTACGTAAAAGTGGCTGGTATTGGTAGGCCCTGCCGTGGGGTTGGCGTTACCCAGGCGCTTGTTATCGTCCACGTGATTCCGGGTCTTATAGTCGCGAGGCAGGTTATAGGAGAACCCGAAGAAATCTCCGTTGGTTGAGAAATTCTTTCCAACCGAACTGCTCAGGGGTAACCCTTCCTTACCTGCCGATTCATTGAATTTCTCCTGTGAGCGGAGCATGATTTCGGTCGTACCAAGGCATCCGGCTGCCAGGAAGACTTTGGTTGCGGTTGCTCTAGTTTGTTCGCCCTCGTCCTCATCCAGTTCCGATTTGAAGTGAACAACATACGGATTATTCCCGTTACAGTCAATATGTGACACTTTAGTCAAAGGCAGCACTGTGATGTCATTACCCTTCTCTATCTCCTTTTGCAAGGTCTTGTATAGCGTGTGTCGTGCGCTCGGCAGACAACCGAGGATGCACCGGCCTTCCCGGGCGCAAAAGGTATTTCTGCCGGTTGAATCACTATCGTCATCCGTGCGTTTAGCATCGCCGTTTTCTTTGTCGTATTCCACGATTGAAAGGGGTAATGGCCCAAATTCATTTACCCGCACTTTGCCTGGCGGCGTGCCGTCGGAAAAGCCGCTATCCTTCATCACGCGGTCCATAGCCCGTTTTAGGACTCGTGCGCGGTCGAGTAATAGATAGTCCTCATCGGGTTTTCCCTGAAGATCTGGTGTCGGCATCTCGAATTCGAGGGTGCTCTGAACAGGGTCCCTCGATTCTGGGATCGCCCCGAGTTGGAAGAACTTTCCCGGCTTGTCGGCCAGCTGTTCTGACGTCGGCATGTAATGCGGAACTGGTATTTTTGTGTTGATCTTGTTGATTTTACCTCGGAAATCTTTCATCCAGCGGCCCGCCTCCATAAAGTCCTCGATCGTCAGATAGCCAAGACCGATCCGACTGAGAACCGGCTTGTGCGGAATCAAATTGACTCCTGAATAGAATAGTGATCCCCCACCCACCGCACTTCCGGACACTACATCCACGTTGCCATTGTCGTGGCTGAAACGAGTGAGCCGATACATGCCTTTACGGTTCTCCTTGATTCCGAGGTCGTTGTCTTTGAAGAATGGGTTGATTGCATCCCGGATTGGGTTGTGCTCTTTATAGATGGAATTGGCGACGTACTTCAGCCCTTGTGAATCATTGGGTCGAGCCCAGTACTGCCATTTGCCGAGTATATCCATGGATTTCTTTGTCTTTTTGGTACGTAGTCCTGGACCTTCGGGATTTCGCCACCAGGTACCACGTTCGAGTACTAATATCCTAGGCTTGGGTACACCGGGTAATCCTTTTTTCTGGACCATTTTTGTAATCGCCACCGCACCCCCGAAACCACTGCCAATGACGATCGCGTCGAAGTGCTCGTTCCATTGTTCTGTCATGATTGCCTTCTCCTAACGCCTAACCTGAGATTTCCCAGATGAACCCCAGCCCACGACCATCGCGGGACTTTTCATGATATCCACCCGTGTGAGGCACTTTACCCCTTGTATGTTGCTTATATGATCATGGCGATTCGACGGCTTGTCAATAATAATCTGCTCTAACTGAAGTGTTTGTCGAGTACTTCGCGGGTAACGAGCAAACCGAAAAGCATATTGGGCACTTCGCTTGCTCAGCTAACCACATAAGCTCTTCGGCTTTTTTCAGAAACCCCGCCTCTTACGTTTCCCGCCCAAGAAATAGTCGCCAGTTCCCTGAAATCCATAAAAGGCGCTTCCTGAGTCAGCTAACCATTTAAGGCTTTCGCTGATGTTCCAGCACAGGCTCTGGCGTGTCTGAGGCCTTTGGCAATAGTAAGACCCCATAGGTTTAGGGGTCGTAAGGTTCGGCCTCAATCCATAAGAGCTGAAAGGAGGTAAACAAGAAGATGGAAAAAATAGAATACTATGCGTCGTTGCTTGAACAGATAAAGCAAAGAGTCAATGACCCGCAGGTGGCACTGGTCATCTTGCAGCAGATAGGCAAAGACACTCGAATGCAGGCAATTCAGTCTACGCAGGCAAAAGAGAATCCAAAAGACGGTCCAGCAACAGAAAAGCAGATTGGCTTTTTGAAGGACTTGGGTGTTGAGATTAAGCCTGGCTTGAGCAGGAAAGAAGCTTCAGCTTTGATTAGCGAGGCTAATAAGAAGACTTATTAATGATAGCTGGTCAGGGTAATAATGCTTTATTCTTGCTAGAGGGAACTACGTTCCCCGCCTTCTTTTTTCGCTTTGGTTGAAAGGTGACGTCGTTTGCTTCCATTTGTCTGGGGTTTGGTGACCATAGCAGCGTGTCGGCAGATTGTTGGCTTCTAAGTCGAATGGCGATAATTACTATCATAACCGTATTCTATTGTTTCGCGAAAAGCACGTAGTTTCTCATTTGGAACGCCGATGTTGTTAGCGAGGCAAATAAACTTCGACACTTCTTGGGGCGAAGGGGCATAAAAAGACAACACTTTTGTACCTAATGCCTGAAAATCAATCTGTTCAAACAAAGCAAGTATCTTATTGTTTGGAACTCCTGCTGTTACTGCGGCGTCAATAAAGAGATTTATTGATACTTGAGGTGGTACACATTCCTGCACTGCCCTACCTAATGCCTGAAAATCAATCTGTTCAAACAAAGCAAGTATCTTATTGTTTGGAACTCCTACCGCTTGAGCAAGGTATACAAACCACCCCACGTGTATACAGTCTACGTTGATCTTCCACACTTCTTTGCCTAAATTATCAAAGTCTATCTCATCATAAAACGGAAGTATCCGTTCTTTTGGAAGTCCTGCTGCCACAGCAGCGCAAACAACTATCGACGCATCTAGCCAGTGTGCTTCATTCCTCTGCACCTTTTTGCCTAAAGTCCGAAAATCGATTTCACTGCAAAAAGTAAGAAGCTTGTCAACCGGAATTCGTGTTCTAGCGAGCTGCCGAATAAACAGTGATATCTTCTCGAAACTCTTTATGTCTTCCTGGGCATATTTCCCCAAGACCTTAAAGTTTATAGTGTTCATGTCTACTTGTAACGCATCTATGAGTATACATATTAAAGTGATGGAACAGCTATGGATCGCGCCAAAGCCGCTCCCACTTACGCGTTTGAATAATGGTATGAACAGAGTGTCAGTAATCTGTGATCTATCAGCTGCGTGTGTACGATTCATGCCACATATGTAGTACAAAATAGGTAGTTGATTACACTCAATGTAATCCAGAGATTCCTCTTGAATAATCGTCTCTGCTAACTGGAATAAATCAGAATTGTTAATGAGTCTGCCATAGCATTCTCTCTTGTGCTTCAGCCCTTCTAATACGTGAAACACTCCAAAGAAATTAAACGGAGATGTACTCAAATATTCTTCTAAGCATTGCAGTGCAAACTCGTCCACACTCATTGCCCTAAGTTGACCCTTATATGCAGCAGCTTTGAGAAAATATTCCGCAATAGTCGGATGATAAACACGAAGCCAGGAAACATATCTTCCAGTTTCTATTTCAGTGGTTCTGACTAGATGAACTAAGCCATCTGCTTCTAATTCGGTTAAATCCCTCTTGCACCAATTTGAGTCTACATCAATCTCAAATTGCGTCAATGCTGATATCTTCAACAGGACATCCGGATATGGAAACAATTCAATGTAATACTCATAGACATACTGCAGAACCTGTGTATTCTTGATATCTGCTAGTTCCCCTTGGAATCCACCCTTCCTCCAAACTTCAATATAAAATCGTAGAATGTTTAGGTCTGTTCCACAGGAATTCAGAAGTGCGGCGGAGTCACCTACTATTCTTTCATCGCTGGACACACTACTTGAATACCGATTGATTATTTCTTGAAGTGTATCGGAATTAACCTCTAGCTCTTTGCTTTCTTTCTCATTATCAAATACTTCCCAGTAACTAATCTTACAATCACTGCCTTCTGGTTTACTACGTTTGGAGTTTGGATTACTTGTCCTGGACGTTACGAGCAGCACCCCTCTTGGCCTTGCCAATGCAAAGAGCACAGAGTTAATTTCCTCATACTTGATATGGATGTTATCTAGAATCAGAAGAGTTTTTTCATCGCACGATTTGATGAAATCCGTCCATTGACTGGAATCTGACACCGTACTGATGTCGTGATAGTAAACTGAGAAACCTTCCTGCAAGAACTCATAGCCAATGGCTAAGGCAAGCATTGATTTTCCAGTTCCAGGAGTTCCGTGAATCAAAAACCTCCGACGTTCCTTGAGGGATTCGATGATTATGTCTTGGCATTTCCTGCGATAATAACTACCTCCTTCCTTGAAATCGTCCTCGCAAATCCAGCGGCCATGTGGTCTTGGTATGAGCCGTTGTTCCAAGGTCATGAAGGGGGAGCTTCTATGATGAGTGTCATCTTGGACATTACTTGAGGGAGCGGTAGCAGCAGGCCTCCGCTGGACCTTGGGCATGGATGCCAGCGAATCATAGCAGCCGTCTAACCTTGAGATAATTCTATCGGCGTTTTTTTCGGAAGGGAGTTGTTTGGAAAACACTTTGTTAAGGCACGTGTGTAATTCCGTGCCAACAATTACTCCTTCTTTATTCCGGAACTGCACGTCTTCGGGCTGCACATTTAGCCACCATAGCTGATCGATATCTTCGACCTTGCCACCCACGCGCCCTACCCAACAGATGAGATGCCATAATTGTCTCGGCTCAAATAGCATAGCTTTAGCAAGACGAGCCTCCTGAGTCTCTCGGCCCTCAGCATATGCGACAAAACGGTACAATCCCTTGTAGATTGATCCAGTGACGTTCGTTGATTCTTGGCGATGTAATAGTCGAATGTCATCTGTATGTAAGAAGCCCGCTGCATCTGACTTGATATCGTGCAATAAGTCATATTGGTATTTCATTGCCAGAAGTGCAACAAACTCGCCAAGACGACACCTGTCTTTGAAGCAAGTAACATCTGAGGCCTCAACAGGTGGGTTCAAATCTGGGTGGTAGATAATGACGCGTCTTGTGTCCCTATCATTGGTCTCGACTAACATGGAGTTGAAATCGGGCTTAGAAGCATCCGAAGATAGACAAACAGTAATCTTGTATGTACAACGGCTGTACCGTTCCTCGATCTCTGTCAAGTCTAGCCGATGTTCTGTAAAATGAATGGGATAATAACGTTCCTTTGAAAACACGGTTTACTCTCCATAGCATAACAGCTTGGCAACTTCATCCCAATCGTTAGAACGGCCATCTACCGCGTCTAGGATATATCGTGTAGCAAACTCCCAATACTTGCCGTTGGTTACAGTGGCAGACATTGCCCTCAGTTCCTTCATGTATCTCGATGGGCCAGAATCCATAATCTCCAAGGCGTTCTCGTGCCACCCAAGAGCCGAATACATCCTGCCCCACATATGATGCTCCTCAGTATTGCAGTCTTCCGGAAACATAGCGAGTGTTACGCCAATGTCATGGAAATTCTTTACGAGTACAGCTAAGTCATTGAAGCCTCTTGGAGAAGACTGTTGAGCTTCTTCTTCTGCGAGGCTCTCAACAAGGCCAAGACCGAAATGGACCAAGCACTCAAATGACTGAGGCGGTCGCATATTACGCGGAGTTTCGCGTAATCCCTCGGTAACTCTTCTAAAGTGCTGCATTGCCAGTTCATAGTGTTCTTCCTTCGCACTAGAGATACCTTTCTCCAGTTCTTGTTGCAACTCCTCAACAGCGAATCCCATCGCTCAAGAAGATTGCCAATCGTTATAAACCTATGGATTTAATATTGTTACGTATGCTCAAGGGGATTCTTGCTTTGAGCATGCTCAAGAGCACTGGCCCTTAGCATGCTTTCACGCCTATGGTCACGATGATGCAAGGGACGTTCTGCTGGAATGGCAACGATAGGTGAGAAGAACGCAGACAAGATGAACGACATCAAACAACAGAGCATTATGCGAAAGGAAGCCTAATGACAAAGGAAGGCCCAGGCAGAAGACGTTGGTGGCCAGCAGAAACAACCTCCACCGGAAAGCCTCTTGAGGAAATCGAGGTGCTCGAATCTGAGCATGGGCCGAAGATCGAGTTGCTGTGGCGACGTTGCCCCTTTCCTGGGCGGGGGGATATTCGGCCATATGTGCGGGTTCTCTTGCATGTTCACGTGATTGACAAAAACGGAAGGCAGATGAAACCATGATAAACACGCGACAAACACAACGGGAAGATTGGTGGACAAAGATTTCGGCTCTGATGCGATTTGCAGCAAAACTTCCGCTCATTGTTTTAGCGATTGTTGCGACGGCAATGGCAAGCTGGCTGGCGTTCTGGTTCATCATCAGGTTGTGCGTATTCTGCTACACGACATGGCTGAGTGAGCCTTGGAACTGAACTGCTGAGGATTAGCGAAATGACTTTCTTACCAGACAATAGTGAAGGCGAAGAAATGCTTCGGGACATCCTGACGCCTGAGGGAAGAGTAATTCGAGAGATCCTTATACCCAATCCTTATACGGGTGAAGTTCATCGAATCGCGATGATAAGCGACGTTCGATATAACCCTGCAACCGACAGACCTGAGAGCGTCACCCAGGAAATTATGCCTGTCGGT
>SDBV01011405.1_pt1 | contig 11522 bp, 4 predicted proteins | sample 2277081 | NCBI WGS metagenome assembly SDBV01 (sample SAMN10402039, study PRJNA504765) | marine sediment metagenome | isolation source: marine sediment core GS10_PC15, 223 cmbsf | place: Arctic Ocean: Southern Knipovich Ridge | collected 2010
TGGTTTCCTACTCTAAACCCATCACAATCAAAATTAATTGCTCTGTTTGGAACCTCAACTACAGAAGAAGTTCCTGTACTTACATATGAACTACTAAATATGGCCTGTAAATCAGTTTGGATAGTGCCTGCTATGCTTTCTTCAGAATGTTCTTTTTGTTTCTGAACAATTGCAATAAAAAACATCAAAAGTATACCACCAATTATTAAAATTAATATCCAATTGAACTGGAATGAAATCTGGGATTTTTTCATATTTTTATTATATAACATTTTATTTTGATAGTTTATTCCCATCCAGAAACCCAGACATGATTTCCCATGCTTTCTAATTTCAACGTTACTTTTCCATTTATTATAGTAACACAAACTGTTTTGTTTACTCCTTCTTCTACTTTAATATCTCCAATGTTAAAACTTACATCTCCTGGTGGAGCTAAAAACATATTTTTATCGTCTGCTTCACTCGCTATATGATCATTTACTAAAGGATATTGTGTTGAAATACTTGAAGGAAATGAGGGAAATGATTCAACAAAACAAACACGATCATAACTTCCAGGTATTGTTAAAACCTTTTTCTTTATAGTTCCTTTTGTATCTCCCTGAACTTTTTCAACTTCGTTTTTTATATCACTTTCTAACTGTAAATAAGATATTTCAGAACTTCTTTCATTAAAATAGTTTATTGCTTTATAACCATACAATAAAGTCATAGAAAACACAATTATTGCAAGAATATACATAAATATCTGACCAACCATCTGGGCTTGTTTATTTTTCATTTTCTTTTGCCTTTTGCTTTTTCTTTCTTAGCCCCTTCTTTAAGACCTTTTAATGTTTCAAATACATCTCCACTTGGTTTTTTGCCCTTGGTTATTCCTTTTAATTTTGCAAAAGCATCTTCTTTTCATTTTTTTTTAACTTCTTAAAGAGGCATCCATTCCTTTGTTGGTTTAGAAGGCTTAGTAACTCTTTTTATTTCTCTTTTTGTTTCTGGTGCTTCTTTTTTCTTTTCCAATAGTTCTGGTATTTCTTTTTCAAAAGCTGTAAAAACCCCTTTTCTTTTTTCTTCTTTTTTCTTCTTTCTTCTTTCAATCAACCCTTTTAATTGTTTATCTACTTTAATTGGCTTAACAACAGGAGCTTTTGGTCTTCCAACCTGAGTTGGAGTTACAAGAGATGGTTTTTTTGCAGGTTTTTTGCCTTTTTTTCTCATATAATCCATATACATTGGATATCCAAAATATACTCCAACTGCAATTAATATAATTAAGAACACTATCCAGAAGAATGTCCACCATACTGAACCTGGCTTGGAATTTGCATCTAAAGGATCTGTTCCTTTTTCTATCTCTCTTTTATCAATAAATCCATCTCCATCTGTATCTGAATTTAATGGGTTTGTTCCTAATTGGTTTTCTTCAAAATTAGTTAAGCCATCCCCATCATCATCCTCATCACCATCTAATATTCCATCACCATCACTATCAGGAGAATAAGGATCTAGGTTATACATTTGTTCAAATTCGTTGCTTAAACCATCCCCATCAATATCATCATCACAAGCATCGCCTAACCCATCTCCATCCATATCTAACTGATCTAAATTAAGTTCATAAGGACAATTATCATCTTGGTCTAATATTCCATCACCATCACTATCTGCTTTACAAATTCCTTCAATACATCTTAAACCACTTAAACAATTATCATCTATATCACAAAAATCTCCTTCACCACAACCATCACAAGGACCTCCGCAATCTACTCCAGTCTCTCCGTTATCTAAAATATTATTATGGCATTTATCTGGTGGAGAGCATTTGCCTGTTACAACATTACAATAACCCGATTTACAATTACTATCTTTATTTTCACATTCTTCTCCATTTTCACATTTTGGGCAGTTGCCTCCACAATCAACATCTGATTCTATGCCATTCTCCGCACCATCATAACAAGTAGGGTCTGCACAAAAACCTTCAATACAAAAACCAGACGCACAATCCATATTTTCATTACATTGAGGTTGTTCAACCTGGCACATACTTGTATCAAATTCACAATCACTATCACAACCTAGTGTTCCGTTTATAAAATCATCAAAATCAGTACAATCAGTAAAGTCTCCCCAATCATAACCATCACATTGTTCTCCTGCATTAATTTCATTATCTCCACACACACCAGAAGTTCCTCCTGTACATTCACTTACATCAAAGCTACAATCATTACCACATGTTAAGGTTCCTCCTGTATAACCCAAATCAGAACATTCTGTAATATCGCCCCATTCGCTTCCATCACATGTTTCTCCTGCATCTATTATATCATCTCCACAATAGCTTCCTTCTCCACCTGTACAAGTACTTGTGTCAAATTCACAATCACTACTACAGGTTAAAGTGCCCCCAGTAAAGTCATCAAAATCAGAACAGCCAGTGAAATTTCCCCATTCGCTTCCATCACATGTTTCTCCTGCATCTATTACACCATCTCCACAATAGCTTCCTTCTCCACCTGTACACGTACTTGTGTCAAATTCACAATTATTACAACTCAAGGTTCCGTCTGTAAAGTCCCCAAAATCAGAACAGCTTGTAATATCGCCCCATTCATTGCCGTCGCATGTTTCTCCTGCATCTATGATATTATTGCCACAGTATCCTTGATCAGGACTACATGGAGCACAACTTCCTCCACAATCTATATCTGTTTCATCTTCATTTTTAATTCCATCATCACAATGTGCTGGTTTAGCACTAACATCAATAGTTATACCATCACTTGACATAACATCTCCTTCTAATCCATATGCATTTTCTGGTTTTACATCAAATTGGTATTTTTGTTTATCTATAAGATTTATATTATCTGCAATTACCCATTCATCTTCTCTTGTTTCCTCTATCCAATCAAATATAAAACTATCTGTTGAAGCAAACTCTCTTAACCTATAATAATACTGAGCAATTCTTGTATCAGTATCTTCTCCCAACCATTTAACTCTTAATCTATAATTTTTCCAAGTAATTTCTGGATTTGGTTCATTACTTGAATCATCCACATAAAGCATTATTGGTGGAGTAGTATCTACACTAAAGCTTATTTCATAAGGTATTGAAGGCAGCCAATTAGGTATTCTACTATCATAGCATTTTACATAATATCTATAATCCCCATTGCTAGGAACATTAACTGTTGCTTCATGATTTAAAGTAGTTTGTCTCATAAAAGGGAGCCATGTAGAAATTAAAGAACTAGAATCCAAACTATATTTACAATTAGTATCTATATTAACCTTTATTCTTAAATTTACACTATTAGTTGTAAAATAAGGGTTTGTTATACTAATAATAGATAATGGAGCATTATCACTAACCTCAAACGATATAGGTATTGTACTTTTAAGTTCTGCCATATTCATACATTCTATTGTATATGTCCTCATAACATTTCCATAAGGAGGGTAAACCTCTTTACTATGTGTTGTTTCAAATCTTTCACTATCATAACCAGGGAAATTCCCATTATCATTAGAACCACTATAACTGCATATTGTTTTATCATCTGTAGTAACCTTTAAACTTGTAAATGGGGGATCTGTAGCAACAAGTGATGGGTCTGCTCCTGTGAAAGGTATATATGTAGGGGGAGATGTATCAACAGATAAATCAAATTCTTTAGAAGTAATTGAATTATAATAAACATCTTTACATTTAACATATAAAGTATGTTGCATTCCTTCTGATATACTTGATAATTGTTCACTATGTACTATACTATTTGTTATATCAAATTGTAATGAATGAGCATAGTCTACTGCATCATTATCCAAAGCATACTTACATATTGCAGTATTATCTGTTTTTAGTTCTAAATTAAATGACCTGGTTGGTGAAACTCCATATGATGGTTTAACTAATGTTATATCTAATGGTGATTCTACTGCATTAACTTCAAAACTACCTGAATCTGTAATGCTGTTTCCTGCATAATCACTAGCATCTACTTCTATAGTGTAAACTCCCTCTAAAAATTGCATAGAAGTTATTTGAAATACTTTATTATCTGTTGTTTCAAAATTATCTGTTATATCTACTCCATCTAAAGAAACCTGATTTAATAAAACAGGCTCATCAAACACTAAACTTATAACAACACTGGAATAATTAATTACTTCATTGCTTGGTTGTATAGTTAAACTAGGTGGTTTTGTATCTACAACAAAAGTAAATTGTTTATTAGCAACCATCCTCCTTCCAAACCTGTTTTCAGCATTAAAAAAGAATTTATATGAATCATCTGGAAGATAAGAATAATCACTTAAAAGATCTCCTATCTTTATCTCATGATTTTGTTGAGAATATGATATTAAACCAACCAACAATAATGGGTCTCCTGTTGAACCTTCTAATCTATAATAAACGATCTTTGCATTATTAGAAAAATTAATTGCTACTATAGGCAATGGACTCTTTGTATAATAAACACCATTTACATAATTTGCATTTTTAATATAATAAGCATAAGCATTTGGTCTAATATCTGTTGATGCTATAAAAGATAATTGTTTAACAAGACCTATATTTTTTGAAAGATCTTCTGAATAATATTTAAGAGTAGTCATTCCTGGTATTAGTGTAGATGAGCCTGCTGCACAAGGACCTGCACATAATTTTAACTCTCCTTCATACTCTCCTACTGCTAAAGTTCTGTAATTTGTTCTTTTAAAATCACCTGTTCTAGGCATACAAGCACTTGAAGCATCAACACAATAATAGGTCTGATAATCTGGTGATCCTCTGGGTGTAGCTGTTTCTTCTCTCTTAGTTCTATCTATAATCTCTATGTTAAAACCAGTTACAATTCCATCATTATCTTTTATAGGGGTTATTGTTGTGTCAGGTCTAAAATAGTCTTTTTCACATTCAGGGTCTAGGCTTCCCTCACAATCTGGCAACGCAATACCATCTGCATCTTTTAAACACTCTCCATTAACCCACCTGCAAACATTTATTCCACAAGAATCTCCACTAGAATCAATAAATTTATTAAGATTATTCAAAGACACAGGAGTAGAAATTACACTACAATCAGATTGTAGTGTATATATTGGACAACCAACATCACCACAACTATTGCATGTTCCATCTGCTTTAAAGCAAGGATATTTATCAGTTGATAAGGAATTTAATCTTTCTTCTGTAAAAATATCAAAAACAGCATTATATGCCTCAAAATTAATATTCTCCATTCCACTAGATCCTTCTTGTTTGCAGAATTGACAATTATCAGATTCTTCATCAACACAAACACCAATTCCTAATTCATTATAAATTGATTTCCACTTGCATGAAGTTGTTGGGTCTTGAACAGCTCCAACTATACAATTATCTTTTTCACATGCTTGTTGTGACTTATAATCATAACAACTCATAGCATCTCCACCACAATTATAACAAGCATCAACATTTGTTGAAGATCTGTCTAAAAAGCAATATTTATAATTAGTCTCGGTTCCTTCACACAGTTCCCTGATTAAATAATACATTCCAAAAGGATTTCCAAGCTCTTCATTACAATCTGTCTCTTCAATACACATACCTCTAACACAAACATAATTTTCCTGACAAGCTGTTTCACTGTTAAGAGTATTATAAATACTACAAGAATAAGGTTCATTGCCTACACAAAATGTTGTTGGAGTGGTTAATCCCTCACATTCAGAATCTCCAGAATATATTGTTACAATACCACTATCTTTTGGACCTTGGTACTGATAATTTCCTTTAATAACATACCTATACGTGGTTTCCCAACTTACAGTTATATCTGTATATGATTTTTGTGTTGTTTCTCCTACTCTTGAAAATTCAGTACAATCAATTCCACTACATCTTAATATTTCATAACTAGTTGAAGGGCAATTATAATTATCATCCCATGTCAATGTTATTTGTCTATATCCCCTATCATCCCCCCTCATAATATTAGTTGGTTTTATATTAAGATCAGGATCACCACATCCTTGATCACCTACTGCTAAAGAACATGAACCAACACAACATGCCTGGTTTGAAGGGCATGCTCCTCCTCCTGGATTTGAAGAACAAGATTCATAATCAGAACAAGAACCAGATCTACATGTACTACAAATAGCTAATCCACATGTAGTTGCACATTCTTGGTCACTACCTGCTGCCCCCTCTACTACTGTACCTCCACTCCACATACAACTATACTCTATATAAGAAGTAGAAACAATATAAACTGTTCTTTCTAAACAACAACAAGCCGGATAATTTGTTGTGCCTCCAACAAAAAACACACTAAAAAGCAATATAATTAATGATGTTAATCCAATTATTGTTATTTTTAATCTTTTATTCATTCTAACATCCAGTTATAGTAAATTCCACAAATTGCCAATCTCTTGATTTATCAAACCCAGGAACGCAGGAGTAAGGTGAATGGTGTTTATCTGAAACACACACCTCTACTGTAAATGATCCATCTATCCCATTTCCCACAGGAGGATAAGGATCACAAAGTTGGGCTGTTATAGTTTTACTAAAAGAAGTATTCCTTGCTAAACCAAGATCTACAGAAGTATAATATATTGTAATACTTTCTTCATCAGGATCAGAAACATCTGCAATATTAGTAAAATATGTTTCATTAAAAACAGTTCCAACGCTTATATTTCTAGGAGAAGTTATATTTTCTAATGTTGGATATCTATTTTGTCTTCCAAATTGAAACTTAAAAGGAATATTTGAAAAATTATCCTCTATCTTAACAATATTGTCCTCTGAAGGTGCTATTTCATTTCCTTGTTCTCCATGATTTAAAACAGTAACTTCCATATATTCATCAAAAATTCCTGAGAATAGACTTGTCACATCAAATGACTCATTATTTTTATCATAAGTAAGAAGGTCATATGCTATTTCGTGTAATTTTCTTAATCTAACTTGTGTATCATAATAAAAATCTTCTAATGTTGTATATTTTTTTGTTGTTGGGTCAACAATATTCAAAGGGTAATTTATTACAGTAATTACTGTTTCATCAGTTGTATTAACCTCAACTACTAAAGTTCCATTCGCTTCTATTTTAAATCCTTCATCTTCAAAAACTGAAAAATCAAGACATTCCTCAAATTTATTACCTATATAAACCTTTAATTGATTATACATGCTACCATTTCCATCTAAAGGTGGTAAATACAACATATCTCCAAAACACCCTTTAGTGTCTGTACAATTCCTTTCACTTGGCTTTGGAAAACCCATCCATGGATAATGCCCTCCTTTAAAACCTCCTTCTAATACTTCAGAAATATTATTTTTACATACAACACCAGACCCTCCTTCACAAGAATAATTAGATGATGTGGCTCTTTTCAAACCATAACTAACATTAATCTCATTATTCCCTTGTATTAATGTAAGAGAAAGATTAGCAGGTCTTGTACCTCCAACACCAATACCTCCTTGCTCTTCATATATTACACCACCTTGATTACCTAATAACTTCATTCCATCATTAGCTGTTTTTCCTAAGCATGCTGTTATATAAGTCCTTATACTGGTTATATCAAAAGCAGTTTCTTGTGATATTAAGGTTTCTTTTCTTGTTTTATATCCTGTTGTTTGTTTTCCAACATAAAAAACAAGCCCCATAACAATTAATATAACAAAACCAATTAATATAAAGAATGTTAATTGTGCTTTTGTTTGAAATTTAATTTTTTTTCTCATTTTATCCGAACACCCAGTGAGGATATTTGAAAATCATTTGGATTTTCAGTGCACCAAAAATCTTTGATTTTTGTGTGTTTTTGATTTTCATTTTATCCTTAATTTTGGACCTAGATCATTCAACAATTCATAATAACCTTTTGTTAAACCGCCTGTAAATACATAAAAAACATTTCCTTGTTTTACACAATCAAAAGGAACTAACACAGGATTATTAAGCTTATAATTTTCTATCACAGCACAAATATTTGTATCAAAATTAGAATAGGTAGCAGACATGTATTTTTTATTTTTAACTTCCTCAGTTATAATATAAATTGTTTTATCTCCTTTTTTACTTATAAATATCTTATTAAAATCATGAGTTTCATTTACAAACCCATAATCATATGAAGGGGGCGTATTGTATTGTAAATAATAAAGTGTTGGCTCAAATAAGTTTCTTATATAATCAGCTTCGCCTCCTATCAGAACATCACTTATAGATGGTTCACTTCTCGTATAGATTACTGATTTAATTTTATTATTATAGTATACTCCTCCTCCACACACTTCAAAAGTATTTGAATCTAATACACTACTACAATCTCTATTAGTTCCTCCTAATGCTTCTAATATTGAATAAGAAGATGCATCTATATCATGATTAATAGAAGCTCCAATTATAACCTTATTTTCATCATATTTCAAAACACATATATTATTAACACAATCAACTATATTTCCTTTTCCAATCTCACATTGAAATTCTCCTGTTTTGAAATAATTTATAGCAGGGTACCATTCATTTATAACATACCCGTAAAAGTTTAATACATTATCATAACTGTCACAAAACAAACTATAATCAGTTGAACTGCCTGCAATATCCATTAATTGCCTTATCAACAAAGCAGTTCTTGAGGTCCATTCACCATTTCTGCAATAATGATCTCCAATAAATTCTCCATTATTTATACACCTGACTTTGTTAAGGGGATAATGAGTAATGCTTGTCACATCCTCAACAGTTTTATCAAAATCAACCTCATTTGGATTTACAAGACATTGAGTATCGTCTAAACAATAACCACCAGATGTTTTATCCCATGTATAAACTTCTGTTAAACTCCCTACACATTTACCCCCTATAACCCGCATATCTGGTTTATCACAACAAGCATAAGAAGCATATGCTCCTTTTGTAAAGTATTCATTTAAATCATCACCACAACAAGAGCCATTTCCTGCGTTTCCTGTTAAACCCCAATGTGAATAATCTAAAGTGTTATACTCAGAATCATTTACTACTACATCGCAAACAGCAGAAAAAGTATCTCCACTATACCATTGTCCTTGAAAGCAATAATGAACACTAAGGTTATCTCCATGTAAATCTCCACTTTCAACACATTCTCCATTTATAACACAGTCTGTTGGATTTGGGCAACACGCTCTGTCAAAACTTGATTCTGTTTGATAAGCTTCTGTACAATCACTTTCACCTCTTTCATTAACCCCACAAGTTCTATTTCTAATTGGAAATATATATCCTGCAGGAGAACAATCTAAATCAGAACAATCAATAGTATCATCACAATCATTATCATATCCATCAAAACAAAAATCTTGACCTATTGGAATTTGTATGATTATGGGTCCTTCAGGAATTCCACCAGTAACTCCTCCGTCCTCAAGCCAATCTGGTGTATTTGGTTTACAATCACAAAAAGGGCTTAATGAGCCATGATTTATATAAAAAGGATTGAAATTCATAATAAGATCTATACTTCCTGCAGTTCCATTATCAACACAATCTAGATCAATAGAACCCAGCAAACAAGCGTCAGCATTATAAAGGGGGGAAGGTTGAATACCATACCCATCTTCATCTTCATCAATACAAGAAGTAACACAATTACCAGTCCCATTACAATGCATTCCAAATCCTCCTTGTTCATTAGAATTAAACTCATTACATTCCCAATGATTTATTTCTGTATAAGGGTAAGGGTAAGTTTCACCAACTACAAGATAAGGATCACTTCCTATTCCATCTTCAGGAATTATTAAAGGATATTTCCCAGCAGGCAAAGGTTGAGTTACACATCCATTTGAACAGCTGTAATATTCACATATGGGGTCTTCTAGACAACTTGCAACATCTGTTAATCTTGTAGCCCCTAGACTATCTTCTAATATTCTTTCTCCAGTTTCTTGGTTAACCAATACAGGGTCTTCAAAAGGGTCATCAGTTTCATCTCCTTCATAACAATATTCATCTCCTGTATAGGGGTTTGTTGGTCTACAAAAGAAATTTTCTTCTATATCTATATCTCCTTTAACACAATGTCTTTCCCCGTCTCCATCTTCATCCTTGCATTCTTCAGGTGCATCGCAAGGTTGCCCATCTTCAAGTTCTGATGTAATTGAACAACAAACTTTATATTGAAAATTGTCATCACTACACCTTGAAACATGAGCATTATCTATATCAGATAAAGAAAACAAACAAAAAGAGGTATCACCACTACATACCTGTCCTTCATTAATACCACACTCAATTTTAACATCATCTAAGGTTGTTTTTAAACAGATTTCCTCATGATAATACCCCTCCTCTGTTGAAACATGGGCATTAGTATTATCTGATAGATATATTATATTAGTAACACCATCTCCTGAACCACAATTGCTACCTTTTTCTGAACTAATAGATTTAAAATCTTCATTAAAACTGCAACATAGAATCCTGTTGTTATCGTTAGTTGGTTGCCAAGAGTATGGCATAATCGTTGAAGCATGAGCATTATATTCATCTGACAAAGACATAATAAAATGTTCTCCTTCATCACATTCTTCTGCTGTTTTTAAAGTACATACTCCTTCACTATTTAAACCATCTCCTGTGTAATCATCACAATCTGGATTCTCATCTACAGAACCATCACAATCATTATCTAATCCATCACATCTTGTTTCAGGAGTTTGATATGTTGCTCCTACTATACTACTATAATCATCACTACTATAATCATCACACTCCGACCAAGACCCATCAGTACAGGTTTTTTGTGTTCCAGCACAAACTCCATCTAGGTCAGGACAATCTGGACGGGGATCTGTGGAAAGACATTCAACCCATGTACACCCAAGAACAACTATACATTCTTCATCATCTAAATCTTCACAATAATTTGGTACTATGTCTCCAACACACAATCCATCTACCCTACTCACAACCACAAAACTAACCAAAACAACAAAAATCAAAAAGATTGGTTTTAGTTTAGGTTTCATTTTTTTTGCATTAAATATTTAAGTGGAACTTATTAATTGTATTATCTTTACACATACGCGCTTAGCACTTTTTCCACATATTTCATCTTTTATACAAATCTGAAGCAGGTTACTTCACACTTATAACTAAATTGTTCGGGCCCAGAAACGGATTCTTTTAATTCCATCTCCCATTTCCCATCAGACATCACCATAACCCGACACCCAGCCTCCCCACTCCGACCACTACCCCCACTATGTAAAACTTCTGCTAGAGTTTTAGTTATTGAACAATATGCCCAACTTCCAAGATTTAGGGGCCCGTTATCATCATACATATACCATTTTTCAATTTCAATAGCAAGCCCCGGAATATTTGCGTTTTCTGTGACAGTTAAACCTCCTGTAACTTCTAATCCTTGCACGTCATCTATTTTTACAGGGTTTTCATCTGTTCTACTTGTTATAGTATTTGCATACAATGTTTCATGATATG
>SDBV01011406.1_pt1 | contig 11521 bp, 10 predicted proteins | sample 2277081 | NCBI WGS metagenome assembly SDBV01 (sample SAMN10402039, study PRJNA504765) | marine sediment metagenome | isolation source: marine sediment core GS10_PC15, 223 cmbsf | place: Arctic Ocean: Southern Knipovich Ridge | collected 2010
GCAGCAAAGTTGTGCGCCAGAGTTGTGCTGATACTTTGGCTACCGAGGAACCGGATGACACGAATTGGTCACGTCCGGATCTGTGGGGGGCCTGGCTGGGTAACCGCCGGGCCTACCCGGAATATTGCCGACATCTCGCAGGTTTCTAATCATTGGGAAATATCATAAATCTACTGCACGAAGAGCGGAAACAGCATCTTTGCAGATGAAGCCGAGACTGCGACAACTGCAGAAGCATGCCTTGTACCTTCATGCCAGACTAGCTGCAGCTATTGATCTGGTCGCATGAGTGGAAATAGTACAACATCTCGAAGCGTCTCCGAGTCTGTCAGCAGCGCGCACTACGCGATCTACGCCCATGCCCCAACCGGACATAGGGGGCATCCCGTGTTCCATGCACAAAATGAAGTCATCGTCCATCTCCATCGCCTGCTGGTCACCGGTACGACGAGCCTCCATCTGGCGATTGAGCCGCTCACGTTGCTCTTCTGGATCGATCAACTCCGAATATGCATTGACCACTTCCCAGCCATTGACAACAAGCTGGAATCTGTCCGCTATGCTTGGATTCGCAGTATTGCTGCGAGCCAGTGGAGATACGTCTACTGGATGTTCAACCAGAAACACCGGATCGACGATTTTTGGACGAGAGACTTTCTTGTAAAGAAGATCGATCAGCGTCCCGTACCCGATGTTGTCCATTTCTATCTCAAGATCGAGAGAAATATTTTGTTCCGAAATGGCTGCTTTGAGAGTCTCTTTCGTGGTGTGCTCACGAATATCTATGCCGGCGTCGTTCCGTATCAGCTCACGGAATGACACACGGGGCCAGTCGCCCTCGAAGGAGATACGTTGGCCTTGATAAGTGAGGCTCAGATCACCATGAATCTCCAGGACTAAATCTTTGACCAGCGTTTCGGTGAACGCCATGTTGTCCACATAGTTCCAGTAGGCGACGTAGTATTCGAGCATAGTGAAGTCCGGCAGGTGGGACGGGTCCATGCCTTCGTTCCTGAAGCATCTCGCGATTTCGAAAACCCGATCGAATCCGCCGGCAACGGCTCTTTTCAGGTATGTTTCCGGCGCAATTCGAAGATAGACATCGAGGTCCAGAGCGTTGTGGTGAGTCTTGAATGGCGTAGCGAGGGCTCCCGAGGCTTTGTTAATCAATACCGGAGTATCGATCTCGAGAAAGCCATTTACGTGCAAATACTCTCTGAGGAAACGAATGATACGCGACCGAGTCTGGAAACGAGAGACCGTATCGGTTGACATCACGAGATCCAGGTAGCGTCGACGAAGTATCTGTTCCTTGTCGACCATGCCGTGGAACTTCTCGGGAAGCGGGCGTAGCGCTTTCGACAGGATAGTCCAGGTAGCAACGTTAAGAGTCTTTTCACGCGTCCTTGTCGTAAACATCTCCCCACGAAGACCAACATAGTCACCCACATTCACAAACTTTCGGAAACGAGCGAAGTCGTCGGGGAGAACATTCTTCTGTACCGCGAATTGGAGCCGTCCGGCCGCAGAAGAGATGTGCCCGAAAATCAGCTTCCCGAGAACCCGCAGCGCAACTACACGACCAGCCACTGAAATTTGTTTAGTGCCGTCTGGAAGGCCGGCAGCATCGGGAAGATCGTGGGTGATTTCGAATCTTTCTGCGTAGGGTTCAACCCCGCTTGCCCGGAGCTCACCTACCTTCTCGTGCCGAACGACCGACTCGCCGCTATTTCTATGTTGATCCATATCGATTATCTTGGACTAAAATCCTATCTTTTGCATCCAAACGTGTGCTTTGGCTCGCTGGGCGATGACCACCTCACTTACCTGGAAATCATGACTTGTCAACAGCATGCGCTCGCGTTAGCTCAATTTCCGCTGTGACGAAGTAATGGTCACTTGGATACCGTCCATCTATTGCATCTCTTACCACAGCTGCCCCAATCACGGCAGCCTCCCCGCGGACAAAGATGAAGTCGATTCTCCCTCTTGTGGCAACCCATTCAGGGCCAAGGAAACCATGATAGGTGTTGCTCGGGATAGATTCCTGAGAAGCTTCCTCATAGGTATCCCGAAAGCCGCTAGCTTTAACGGCGCGGACTACACGGGTTTGAGAATCCGAATTGAAATCTCCGGTCAACACTTGTGGATAATTCGCCGGATAGCTGAGAGCGTCGCGAAGGATAACGCGCATTTGCCCCAACCGAGCACGACGGCTCACGTTGTCTAGATGTGTGTTAATCAATCTAAACTCAATGCAAGTGCATTTTTCGGTAAAACGGATCCAGTTGGCAGTTCGCGGGTATCCGCTGCCCCATGATTTGGATTGCGGAATATGGGGAGTTTTGGAGATCCAGTAACCGCTCGCAGCTATTAGCTGCAGAGCCTTCTTGCGGTAGAAAATGCAATTCAGCGGATCGTGCCCGAGCGCCCTGTCTGTAATACCGAACTGACCAAAGCCCGGAAGAGCATCCTTCAGATAGTGATACTGTTCCTCTGCCATCTCCTGGAAGCACACTACATCAGGGCGCTGCTCTGTTATTATCCGGGCACACGTACCCCTTCTTTTATCCCAGGAGTTCTCACCATCTTGGGCTGCGGCGTAGCGGATATTAGCCGTGAGTATTCGCAGTATCTTTTCTCCCTAGTGTCATATGCCGAATTATTGTCAGAAACAATATGGCTTGTTGCCCAACCAAAGGCGTTTGGTGATTTGTCGCAAATCGGATTCTACCGTCTTGCGGCAAAGCCAAGTCTGTTGCCATCTGGATCTCGAATCACGAACTTCAGCGACCCCCACGGAGTTTTTTCTAGTGGTGCTTCCACCTCGACATGGTCTTTTATCGCCCTCTAGTCATCCTCGATATTGTCGGCGTCGAAGTTGATGATACTGCTTGATTTAAGCTGACGATAGTTTGGTACCTCGGCGATTCCCAGATAGGCTCGACCTTCCGAGTGGTAACACTGCCAACGATTCGGCTCATAATAGGAATCCGGTTCGAAGCCGAGGATATCTTCATAGAATCGCTTACTCTGCGTGATGTCCGAAACAGATATGGTTACCGCTTGTATCGTTAGTTTCATCTTCGGCCTCCTCTTTCCCTCGAGTCGCTTGCTGCCTATATTCCCTGCGATCTGATTGTTTGAAAGCGCCTGTCAGTTAAGGTAGCGCCGCTAAATGGTACCCAGACACCCTGATACTCGATTAGGGTCAGGAAAGCCCCGGTAAATCGCCCCATCACCTACTTAAAACGCCTATAAAACAGGTTCTTTTTCTAGGGCCAGGCCCATAATACGCGCCCGCATTTTAATGATTGCCACGATTTCCTGAGCTGCAATCTAAAAGCCCTACATCGTTTTGTCATATCACTTATCTACAAGCGCCCGGCTCCCGAGCTCCGTCGAACTCAGGATACCGCAAATACATCTCTTTTAGAACATATCTACTTATATATGCCGTTTCTCACGGCAAAGTTCCCAACTTCTCGAATCCCATTAGTTCTATCGGGCTAAAGGAATTGAACGCCCTCTGGGGTACTCTAAGTTTCTGTTCTTGAAAAGCCTTCGCCAGTGGAGCCAAATCCTCTTTTGTTTCAATATCGAAGACTTGCTTGAGATTCTCGAAGTACGTGGCCGACTGACTTCGCGCAAACACCTCAAACGGGCCATATTGTCGGCTGGCATACAGCAAAGTTTCTGGCCACCAGTGTTGCTCACGTTCCGACCGCAGGCAATCCAGGCAGTCACGGATGAACAGTGTAAAATCAGCCTGCATGAGGTGCTGAAATGATAAGATATAGAGCTTCGAGCGTTTCTCCAGGAGATCAGCATGAAGAGATAGGCGGCGTAGCTGGAGCCTTTTGTTTCTGTATACAAGTGATGGGAGATGATGAGGAAACTCTGAAAAAGGAACCATCGCATCTCGCCCCTGCATAGCTTTCTCGGCCACGTAGTAGTGTTGCCGAATGAGATGGGAAACACCGTCAAAACACTCCGAACGAATTAGTGAAGCAATAGCGTATAGAAAGAGTTCGTGGACAATAAATTTCAGGTTGTCAAAATCCCAGTCTTGGTATTTGGATACTTCCTCTGGGCGGTCAAGGTACGGAATAAGCTGTTCAAAAAACCTGTGAAGCGCCTCCCATGAGTCCTGCGTGGCTCGATACTTTGCAAGCGCGACGAATATCTCAACGGCTTCATTCCTGTATGGAAGGAATTCCTCGATGTTTCGGACGACCTTTTCATCAAATTCCTCATCGTCCTTGGTGATCCGAAACCGCTCAAGGTTCCCAGAAAAGACTTCAAAGTACTCAGTGAGTGCACCCCGACAGTACGGGCGATTTTCGCGAACGGCATATATAACACGCCGGAACTGCACCGTTGTTTTAAGGGAAATGCTCGCGTCATCAGTCAAGAACGTAGGTGTTTTACCAAGTTCAGGCTTTACATGGAGCGGTTTGTCATAAATCCAACGCAACAACTGCTCGAAGTTCTTACTATATAAATCTGGGCTACTTAAGTCTATATAGACACGTGACTTGTAATACGCGGGAAGGAATGGCTTACCCTCTTCATCTCGCTCCGGAAGCACGGCCACGAACTTTGTCTGGTCTTGCTTGGTGTAAACCTTTGGCGAGATGATCTGTGTTTCGGTACCGACACCACCACTTCGGCCGTCTGCCTTTTCGGCATACAGATGGTCACAGATTATGACCACCTTTTTAATCTTCGGATCAGTGACCATCTTCTCCATGAAAGCATACGCATCTTGCCCTTCCTGCAAGTCCCACTTGTCCAGAATCACATCGACGCTACTTTCTCTGAGTTCGGTTGCAAAGGAAAGAACCCACTCTTCGTGTGATTGTGATGTCCAACTGTAGGAAACAAACAGTTTTGGTGGCTTTGAGGTCATATCATTATCTCGTCTTCACTCTTGTCGGCATAGCAAAGAGATAACCCGCCCGACGTCCTCGTGCAGCCCTTGTTATGCCTTTTTTCATTTCCGGCTCATTCGTTCACGTGCCTCTGAGCAGACAGTCTCGCCAATCCGTTGAAGGATCTCCACAAGCACGTCGTGAGTCATGCTTTCCCTGCAGACTGGTTCAAGATCTTGCGTAGATGCCTCCTGCCCAGCTTCAGATTCATTATAAACAGCGATAAGGTCTTGATTAGAGAGGTCATTCAAAGCAGTCTCAATTATGGACTGAGCTTCCATCATAATCAATCCATCGCAGCTCATGGCGTTTGTCGATACGGCACTCTTAATGAGAGCTTCGTATTTGCTCACGCGTCCTTTGTGCTTTGTCTTGGAGAGTCTGTCAATGACTTGGTCTTCGATTTCAAAAAGGGAAGCCATTATAGCACCACCATCTTCTTGGTTTTCAGGCATGACGTCAAGATGAGTGGCGACGCCGAATGGACTATTCCGTAAATCGCACACGTTCATTCAGCCAGGTCAGTATGGCTTTTCTAGTCCTTTCGTGAGATTTCAGAATGACGTTAAAGGTTATATGACGCCCGGGATTGGCGATGAACGCATCGCTGAAGTCCATTTCGCTGAGAACAAGCGCACCTGAGTGCCAATGCGCTGACCTGACTTTAGAGTATATGAAATCGTAGAAATCGCGATCTTCGCCAGCGTAGTTATTCATGAATTCCGTGAAATTTCCCACTGGCGTACCTTTCCGTTCAATAATGGCCTCAACCGCAGCAACTTCGTACGAAAGCCTAGCCGTCGGATATTCCCTTCCCGCGATTTGTCCGAGCCGATACAGAACAGAGCAATACAGAAACGAATCCTTTATCGTCTGGTCAGCGTTCTGGATGCATCTCAATATCTTGCGCGTTTCCTTCGGGCAAATCAAATACTGATTTGTCGCGCGCACCGGATTGAATACGCTATCTCGTAATTCGCCCAATCTGCAGACCGTGCCTTTGCGTGGCATCACATTCGCTCCGGTGTCATCAACGAGTTGCGTTGATCTTCTGACCATTCTTGGGTTTTTCCCGTCCTCATCGTTGAGAAAATACAGCTCGCGATGCCTCGGCTGTTCCAGCGGTATATTCAAAATGAAAGACAAATATGCGGAATACTTCATTGCGTTTTCCCGCGCCACTTCGTCGGCATGTCGGGCATCAACAGCATCAACGTTTTGATCTATCACAACGATCCGCTCAGCGTTTATCAGTCGTGATGTGTCTTCAGGGTACAACGGAGCAAAACGAAATCCCGGCAGCCAATACTCACACGGGAGGTTGCATCCCGATATCACATTGTAGTACGTCCTACGGAAGAACCGCTGAGTTTTCTTTGCGATAATTCGCAAAAGTATGCTGTTGATGAATTCTGACAGTAGCAGTTCGTCCGCATTCTCGCCGTTGTCTACGGTTTCTATCGACAGCATTTTCCCATCTTCGCTCTGAATGGTTTTCCATATTACGTTAATCTTTACTTCTCGGAACACGAAAGTCACTGAAAGCTCACTTACATATTTTCCGGCCTCGAAGCAACTGCTACCATTTGCCTCCATGAATCCGTGTTTCGGGTTCCGCATTGCGGAATAGAAGTATCGCAAGAACACACGGGATTGCTCGACGTCTAGGTCAAACAACGTTTTCATCGATTACGGAACTCCCGAGTCCATCTAACTCTTAGGCGAGCAGCTGACCCGCTAGCTTTCTATGGCGATTCAATTCAGCGCGGATTTCAACAACGGCAATATTATACACGTTGCGATCCCATTTTCACAGGTAGGTTTTTCATATTAATGGTCCATTTTTCCATTCAAGCGGCATTCTTTTCCCGACATGGGTTCCGTCAACATCGAGATCGAGCATAATTCTCTGCGAACACTCTCATTCCGGCTATTTGTCATTATTCTGTTTCGTAACCCAGCTGCAATATTCTGATTTCTGAGCTCATTCCTTTCTGCAAAATCTTGATAAAGGTCTACAGCTATACAGGAACACCCTCGACCACATTCATTGGCGAATCGGGTGAAATGATCCTCGTCAGCTTCAAGCCACTCGCATCGAAGAGTGCCCTAAGCTCAACTTCGGTGCGCATATGACCGTCTGCCATTACCAGCATTAATATATCTCCAAATATCCCTTCGAAAGGCTCATTGCGAGGAGGGATAACCTTTTCTGCGATTAGGAGTCTGCCATTACTTAGCATCGCCCGTCGGCAGTTCTCGAGGATTGTGACAGCCCGATCATCATCACACGTATGGATAATATGCTTCAGAATGTAGGCATCGCCACCCTCCGGGACTGACTCAAACATATCGCCCGAGACTATTCTACAACGGTCTGCGATTCCTTCTGCTTCAATCAGACGCCGCGCGTTCTCGGTAACATTGGGCACGTCGAACAGAATCCCGTGCGCCTGAGAATGCATCTTCAAGATGGCTGTGATAAGCGAGCCATTTCCACCACCCACATCGATGATCTGCTCCATCCCTGAGAAGTCACAGGCCTCGATAACTGCACTGGCTTCTAAACCGGTAAGATTGGTCATTGCCTCATTAAAGACCGCGTCAGCTTCAGGATGACGCGATAAGTACTCAAAGGGTCCCATGCCGAAGACATGATTGAAGGCGGGCTTGCCAGTTCTGACGCTGTAAAGAATCTCCCCCCACGGTTTCCAGTGGAATTCTTCACCCGTTAGAATTGTCCATGCTCTTATCGAGCCAGCAACCCCCGTTTGAAGAGTCTCAGCGAGAGGCGTAAGCTCAAATATACCGTCTTCAGTCTCCGCGAATATGCCTCGACTTGTTAGCGCTCGAAGCACGCGGTAAAGTGCACGAGGATGTACCCCGACAAACCTTGCTATTTCGTCACTGCTTTTCGGGCCATCTTTGAGCAAGTCGGCAATGCCGAGCTTGGCAGCGACATAAATAGCCCGTGAGATCCAGCAATAATTTGTCATTTCTCGCATTTTGGCTGTTGGAAGAATTCGGTTTGTGTCTTTAAGGCTGTCTTGTTCGGACATAATTATCCTCCAATAAATATTTCATTCAAAATCAAGCCTCGTAACCGCAGAGCAGCATAACGCAAAATCTAAACGGCGCGGCTTGTCCGCTACTCATTACTCCCCCTTCGGAAGGTGCGGTATCTTTTCCGCTATCAAAACTCCAAACCCGAGAAGCAAGCTTTGTGAGATTCTACACCAGCAGCATCAATCCTACTGCAGTATCGACCTTCACGCAAGATCGATCTATGTCTGCGAGTGTCCTCATGAGTCGGTAGGCATGTGCATGCAAGAACGCCAAGATCATCATCGTGCTCCAACCTCGGGCTGCGAAGTCGGTCGGAAACGAATACTGGAAAAAAAGGTTACCAGGGGAAGAGGGGAAGTATTATGCCTTGACCTGGGGGGGCCTCCTATGCTAGTTAGCTGGCTGTTCGACATATGGCAGGACCGTCATTTCTTCATTGTGCCAATCGAAGTATTGCCCGCGATAGTCCAAGAGTGCCAATACAATCTTGTCGTTTAGCGCTATTAGAATCCGGTATTTACCCCAATTCGATTTTTCAATCTCATTTTCAAAGGTCAGACTATAAACAAGTGAGTTGCGGATAATGACTGCTTGATGAAGTTGACTCTTGTTTGGCCTTATTCCCAACGCTTTGTGCATTTCCTTCAGGGAGCTCTGGAACGTTTTTCGGTTTATTCCCTGTATCTTACGGCACATGTATCTTATGGTATCCTTGCTGGCCATATCGAAGACCCGCTCGAGCACTTCACCGATCTGTTCCTGTAATAGCTCTTCATTGGCCTGGAATGTGTCGGGGTCGAGCTCGAAGCCCGTGGAGTTCTCTTTTTGAAAAATCGAATTTAGAAATTCAAGCACCGCAACCGACTTCAAAGCTCTGTTCTCCAGGAAATCCCCCTCCTGTTTGCTGTCACATACCGCGTCAATCACCCTGTCGATCTTCCAGCTCTCCCGTTTCTCACGGTACAATCCATGACTCTTCTCCAAGAAACTGACCAGATCTGTATCCGGTTTGTGCTGTATGGCGAAGAGGATAGAATACCGTTTCGTGATTCTATTTTGACGTCTGACTTCTGCTATTCTCTTCCCCGAATAGACATTGTAGTAAATCCAGTTGACTTTCGTACCCCTGGCAAGTGACAGCATCTCGAGAATGCTCCCTGCAATATCCTGCGCCCGGTCGAGTTCATTCTCATCGATAATCGAGAATTCCATTGTCGATGTAATCCTGGTGTCTTTGTTTCTCTTGAGCGATTTCTCGATGCTTTCGTATCTTGGCACCGGCCTGAATATGACTTCTTTGGTGTCAATATTGGCGCATAACTCATGCTTGTAGTACTTCGTGCTTTTCGTCGCCTTTGACACGTAGCTTCTATTCCCAAGGAATAAGAAGTTCGTTAAGAAGAATTTCACTCTCGTCTTGTCATGTTTCACATTCTCCTTCACCAAACCTATTTGTTTAGCATAGAAATACGCCTTGCTCATTCCGAGTTTATTGATCTCCACCGATTCGATCACGGGATCAGCAACTGAAACACTGAACTCGTCCTCCGTCTTTCCTGAGAACATTTCAATGGCAGGAAAGTCCTCTACGAAACCGAATCGGGCCTCTATGTCGATCACTCCGCCAATCTTCCCTGACGAGTCTTGACTGATGGTGAAGCGGTGGTCCTGTTCCGCGGATCCCTCGAATCTTATTTTTGCTGTGCCTTTTATTTCGTACACTTCCGAATCCTATGGCTATCTAGCGACGCGGATGAGTTACCGCGCCGAAGATGCTATCAGCAATTCTCTTATTGAAGTGGCCTGCTTACTTGCAGAAGCGTGCTCGCGGTCAACTCGATCCGCATGTTAGGCTCTATCCATTTCCCATATTGCAGATGCACCGGTCGAAGCCTTAGTCCATGTTTCCAACAAAGTAAGCAGTCTGCCATGTCTATCCGTCGATGAATCTGTGGGTCCGTACCGAACTACTCGAACCCCTAGCTCGCGAAGGTCCTTATCGAATAGGGCGTCAAACATCGTGTTCCGCGTGCCAGCAGGCATAGATATTGGCAGAAACGCAAAATGCGTTATATGATGCGTTGTCCTTGATAGACGTAGTAGCCTCCTGAGGGCAGTATCCCTCATGGAGGCGCCAATGAAAACACACGAACACTTTGAGAAAGTCTGTAGTTGCACCAAGTTCGACCATGAGTAAGGCGCGCCAGCATTCATTACGTAGTCCGATTCCGCGAGGACGAACGTGGAATTGGCTGGCCCACCATGCAAAGGAAGATAGCCATGCGGATGGAATACTGGAAGTACACCTACATTCCCACTAGTTGGAGTCGAAAAAACGGCAGCATGACTCACGTGGTCAGCCTTGAGACACATTTCGAATAAATCATCATAGTTGTATGAAACCACAGCGTCGATTGCTGGAAATCTGGATGCACACAGCCGCGACAACATCTTTATCAGTGCAGAGGGGCTCCCATCGTGAGTTACCAAGTCATCAACATCGAATAGAGCCCTTCGGAGAAGCCACTTCCAGTCAACGTCTCTAATGCAATTCTTTATCAATTGGGCGACTATCAATGGGTCGCCAGATGCAAACACATCCGCATTCTCAATCGATTCCTCGCTCCAAAACTTCTGATTTGCGAATGCGATAGATAGATTTCTTGGCGGCTTTTCGATAGTTGTGCGTTTGGTTTTGCATTCAAATTCCCAATGATAAAAGAACGCACCGCATATTCTCCTCAACAGTTGCGGCCAGGCAGGAAGCCCTGCGGAATTTGACACTCCAGCACCTAGCACCAGCGCCATTCTTTGTCTGCTAGATTCGAGCAGCAACTTCATGAAGTTGCTTGCACTATTCCTTGGTAGGTCGGCTAGCGCGGATGGTGGGAAGTGATGAGTTGCCCTTCTACTGCTCATCGATGGACCCCGTATGAGTACACATGAAAGAGTCTGACTAACGCCGAGTTGACCAGTTTGGCGTCAATTGGTCCGCGGCTTGCCGGAGCGAAGTGACATGCAAGCAACGTGACAATAGCCAAATCTGGTCGAACGATATGTTCAAGCAAGTCGCTTCGCGGCTGGCATCCCGTCAACCTCCAATGACTGTATCAAAATAGCAAGGCTCCATCCATGGCTGTATAGAGCGGATTTTTCTCCATCAGGTTATGCTGTTGTTTCTCGACTTTATTTTCCAGGAGGAACTGTGGAAGGTGCTGTTTAGCCGATCGCTGGCTCACCAAGCGGTTAAAATAAACCTTGGGTGGTCGTTCAGTATCGCTCAGTTATGCTGGGTGGCAAGCAACAGCAAGCTGGGTTATTAGAGCGTCGTTTGTGATACGGAAAGGAATCAGAGTCACTTTTGACAGTTTTTGTTTTTTTCCTTGCTCACACACTGTGCACAAAGCTTCCCGTTTTTGGGTTTAGTTTTCCGTTCTTCAAAATTGGTGGTGGGATACCATACACAGTTATTACACCAATGCCATGCATCTTTGCCTTTTCTTTGCCGGTAAGTTGCCATT
>SDBV01011407.1_pt1 | contig 11521 bp, 12 predicted proteins | sample 2277081 | NCBI WGS metagenome assembly SDBV01 (sample SAMN10402039, study PRJNA504765) | marine sediment metagenome | isolation source: marine sediment core GS10_PC15, 223 cmbsf | place: Arctic Ocean: Southern Knipovich Ridge | collected 2010
GCCACAATGCCTGTCGCCGGTTGCCTGACCCCAAACCACCCGACCAGCAACGGCGCCAACGCCACCTTCGGGACCGCCTGAAACGACACCAGAAACGTGTAGATCGTCTTCTCCACCAACGGCGAGTACACGATCGCTACCGCCAGCGAGATCCCCACCGCCACTCCCAGGAAGAACCCCAGCAGCACCTCCGACAGCGTCACCCCCGCATGAAACATCAGCAGCTGCCACCTTACCGCCATCGCCGCCGCGATCGCACTGGGCGTCGGCAAAAGGTAGTCAGGCACTGTCAGCAAGCGCACTCCCACTTCCCACGCGGCGATGATCAGGACCAGCGTCAGCGCTAAAGCACCATTCTCACTCACAAATCGTAAAATGCGTCGCCTCCATGCCGGCGCTCGATTTGCTTCTTCAGTTTGCTCTTGTGCCACTCTTCAATCCTCCAATTCTTCAGCGCCGTGGTATAGCTGTACCCATAAGATGCGGCGGGGCCAACCTTCGGCCCCGCCGCATCTCCTCAAGTTCAATCCCTATCCTTCAGGAATTGGGCAAGAGATATCCGGGTCGATATACTCGTTCGTGTAGTACTCAGAGACCGGATCTCGGCTTTCGATCCCGCCGTTGTCGAACAGCAGCGAGATCGTGCGTTCCGCATCTTCCTCGGCAATCCAGCCACACGGCTCATTCAGCGTGTTTGGCGTGTGGTACAGCTGAATCGTCCTCGCCACTTGCTCGATGGTCACATCTTCAGAGACTAGGTCGCTGTCCCCGATCGAGTCTGCAAAAATCGCGGACAACTGCTTGGCGGCTTCCTCCGGGTTCTCCACCGTCCACGCGGCACCTCGCTGCACCGCATTCGTCATGCAACGCACCGCGTCCGGATTATCTGCCGCAAACTGCTCCGACGTCACGACCCCGTGCGCCAGGATGTTGAACCCATAGTCCGCGATCTTCCACGTGTTCAGGGCCGTATCCAAGTCAACTTCTATCATCACGACGTCGTTCGTTATGTATGACGACATTAACGGCACTTCGCCTTCTAAAAACGCCGGTTGCTTCGCGCCCCAGTCCACTACCAGCAGTTCCGCATCGTCTACTGTTAACCCTTGCGATGCCATGAAGGCCGGCCAGATCATCGCCAGCGTCCCTCCCGGTGTTTCCACGATCGTTTTGCCCACCAGGTCCTGCGGGCCATTGTTCTCCAACGGCGCCAGCGCTGAGATGGACTGTGGACTGGTCTGTAAGAAGCTCGACGTCATGAATAGCGGCATACCTTGCGCTCGACCGCGCGCAACGTCATCCAAGGCAACATACGCAAACTGGTCATCGCCCGAAACGATCAACTGCATCGGCGTCACGTCGGGCGAACCTTCGAGTACACTGACGTCAAGACCACAGTCTTCGAAGAAACCTTGCTCTTTTGCCATATACACGTGCACGAACTCGCCCTTCACAAGCCAGCTGAGCCGGATATTCACCGGCGTTAACTCTACTGGCTCCTCCACAGCTGGCTCCTCGACTGCTGGCTCCTCAGTTGCCTGAGTCCCGCATGCCGCCAGCACCGCCGCGGCCACTACTAAAAGGCTTATCACAAACCACTTCTTGTCACCTACCATTGCCGTTCTCCTCTCATCACCACGAAATTACAGGAACAAACCACCGATACGAAGGACCCACTATTTTGTATTCTTCATGACCATAAGCCCTTCCCTTCCCCAGCTTGTGAAATCTGGACACTTTGTACGAATGAGATGTTTACGCGATTATCCAACCAAAGCTGCACGCGTTCTTCAAGCTGCTGCCTGCTGTTTGTCCCTGAGTGCCTTCAGCACCTTCTCAGGCGTGATGGGAATTTCCCTTATCCTGACCCCTATCGCATCCGAGACGGCATTGGCAATGGCGGGTCCGATCGCCATGATCGGATCCTCACCGACGCCTTTGGCTCCGAACGGACCGCCCGGGTCTGGCGCTTCTTCTAAAATAATGGTTCTTATCTTCGGCATATCCAGCGACAGGGGCATTTTGTAATCGACAAAGCCGGCATTGAGCGCCCGGCCACTTTCCTTATCGATGATCAGATCTTCAGTCAAGCTATGGCCAATACCCTGCTGCAGGCCACCCTCGATCTGCCCCTCCACGCCAATTGGATTAATAGCTTTTCCCACTTCGTGTACAGCCACGACCTGCTCCACTTCGACCTGGCCGGTCTCCGTGTCAACTGCCACCTCAGCGAGGTGCGCGGCAAAAGAGTAAGCAACTTTGGGCTCGTAGGTGGCTTTCCCAATGAGCGTCCGGGGCGGAACCCCTCCTTCCCCTTTTACGACGTCTTTCACTGTGATGGCTCTTTCTGGAACGCCCTTGACCGAAATGCTTCCGTCACGCATTTCCAGATCCTCAACCGATGCTTCCAGCTTAACGCTCGCCAGGTCAAGCACCTGCCGCTTGAGATCGGCAGCTGCCTTCAGTACGGCTCCACCGCCTATGTAGGTAGTGCGGCTGGCATACGCCCCAGTATCGAATGGAACAACGTCGGTATCGCCCGTGATGACGCGGAAACCCTCAAATGGGATCCCCAACTCCTCAGCCGCGATCTGCGCCAGCGCTGTCCGAGCCCCTGTACCCAGGTCAGTGTTTCCAGTTAACAGATGCACGGTACCGTCTTCGTTCATTTTCAGAACAGCAGTAGATTGCTCCTTGATCCCCGGGTAGGCCCCGCTCGAATGCATTTCTGTACCAACGCCCCAGCCCCGCTTGATCGTGCGGCCGTCATCTGAGGATTGATTCCCGCTTTCAAACAACTCGGATTCAGCCCTGACACGTCGGAGACATGCTTCCAACCCATTCCCATGGATCGGATGTCCAGAGGGACTGGTGTCTCCGTCGCCCACAGCATTCCTTAGCCTTAATTCAATCGGATCAATGTCCAATGCCGCAGCGATTTCGTCCATTTGGACGTCTAGCGCGAAGTACGCCTGCACACGCCCGTATCCGCGATAGGCACCCGCTATCGGGGCGTTGGTATAGACGACGCGCCCCTCGGCCTTTACGTTCTCGCAGCGATAAAGGGAGCTAATGTCGTGGCAACCTACAAGCGTGATGCCGCGACCGTGAGAGGCATAGGCTCCGGTATTCGAAATATAACTCGCCTCGCGCGCCGTGAGCGTACCGTCTTTCTTTACGCCTTGCTTTAAATGGATGGTGACAGGATGCCGGGTGCGGCCAGCGAGAAAAGTTTCCTCTCGGGTGTACTCCATCTTGACCGGCCTGCCGGTCTTCTTCGCCAGGAGGGCGCAGATAAACTCATGCTGATAGAGATCCTGCTTTGCTCCAAAGCCGCCGCCCATGTGCTCCACGATTACCCGAATCCGATGTACCGGGATATCGAGCACCTGACTCAGGATTCCCCGCACCATAAATGGGCACTGCGTTGAACTCCAGATGGTCAGCCCACCACTTTTGTCAAACTCGCTGACGCAGGCATTTGGTTCCATATAGCATGGCGCCGGACGACCGGTTGTATACACACCTTCAAAGATGTGATCTGCCTGAGTGAAACCTTCTTCTATATTCCCCCGCTCTACCAGGTACGGAGCATCAACTAGGTTCCCTTCTGCTCCATGGATCTTCGGGGCATCGGGCTGCATCGCTTCATCCGCGTCGAAGACGGCTGGAAGCGGCTCGTATTCCACCTCGATCAGGTCGAGCGCCTCCGCCGCGATTTCTTCGCTGATTGCCGCGATAGCCGCCACGCCATCCCCCACAAATCTAACGGTGTCGTCAAATATGTACTGATCCACGGCCAGCTTATTATCTCGTGGGGGAGGCGCGCCCGCATGAAGCACCCGGGGCACGTCGTCGATGGTGAGAACTGCCTTGACCCCATCCAGTTCGAGTGCCTTCCGCGCATCAATGCTGACCACCCGGGCATGGGCATGCGGACTACGCTTGATCTTCCCGAATAGCATTCCGGGTCGCATGAAGTCAGCGGCGTACTTCGCCGATCCGGTGACCTTTTCAACGCCCTCCACTCTTGGAGGGCTGGTGCCCACTATTGAAAGATCGACAGTCATTTAAAGTTACTCACACTGCGTCCGTAGCCATTATTGCGTCAACAATCTTGACGTAGCCGGTACAACGACAAATATTGCCGGCGATGGCAAATCTGACCTCTTCTTCCGTGGGTAGCGGATTTTCGTCCAGGAGCGCCTTGGCTGCCATGATGAACCCTGGTGTGCAAAATCCACATTGCGCAGCCCCGTACCTGAGGAAGTTTTCCTGCACAGGATGAAGCGCTACCCCATCTTCTGTCATATGCGCCAGTCCTTCAATTGTTAGGATCTCCGAGCCGTCGGCCTCCACACCGAGCACGAGGCAGGAGTTGACGAGCCTATCGTCCATAATTACGGTGCACGCTCCGCAGTCGCCAACATCGCAGCCTTTTTTTGTGCCTGTCAAGCCAGCCTCGTTTCTCAATACGTCTAGGAGACTCCGGAACGGGTGTATCGCTATTTCGCGGGGCTCTCCATTGATTGTTGCCCGTATAAGCCGCTTCTTTTGTGCTATCTGCCGTACCGAAGATGAATCAGTCATATTTTAAACAACGAAACTATCTATCAGTTTGCCCTGGCAATATCAAGCGCTCCGCGTACCGCCCGACGGGTGAGGACCTTCACCATTTCGCGTCGGTATTCGGCGCTGCTACGCACGTCGCTGATTGGATGAGACTCCTCCATCGCTGCCCGGGCGGCCGCCTCGATTGCTTTCTCATCAATCACCGTTCCTCGAAGGGCATATTCAGCTGACCGGGCCCGCATGGGAGTGGGCGCAACCGCGCCAAGCACAATTTGAATTCGGTCACAGACCTCTCCGACAAGGGATAAGGAGACAGCAACTCCCACCGTCGCCAATTCCATAGCTTTCCGGCGTCCGTGTTTGATATAGACCTTACCTGCCCTCGGAAGCGGGCTAGGCACCGCCAGCTCCTTCACGATTTCATCGTAGCCCAACACCGTTTGGCCAGGACCCGTAAAGAAGTCTTCCAAAGGCAGCTCGCGTTCTCCTTTTGGCCCAAATATGGTAACGGTCGCCCCATCTGCGATCAGCGGCGGAGGCGTGTCAGCTGAAGGCGAAGCGCGACAAATATTCCCGACCACGGTCGCGCGGTTGCGCACCTGGATGGAGCCCAGCTCCTTGACGGCCTGTGCCAACCCAGCATATTTGTCGATAGCCACCGGGAACGTCTCCACCGCGCGTGCCGTGGCCAGAGCACCGATTCTCAGACCCACCGGATCCTCATAGGTTAGGTGATCCAGACCGGGGATCTTTTTGATGTTGATCACATAATCGGGAGAGCGGATTTGCTCTTTGATCTCTATCAGCAGGTCCGTACCGCCTGCAAGGACGCTGGCCTGACCGTTGTGCCGTCCGAGTAAGGAGACGGCCTCGCTGAGGGTCTCAGGTTCATAATACTCAAATCGCCGCATCTCCTTCTACTCCTGCTCGTGGAACTGGCTATTGTGGAATACGACCATTTTTTATGATTGGCACAGTCCAAAGTGATCGTTCCGCGGTTTTCTACTCATAGGGGGAGCCCGGCTTGGACGACCTCTTCTCGCACCTCGTCGTACATTTTTTGCCATTCCGCGGTTGGCTCCAATCGTTCCACATCGTAGCATTCCTGAAACCGCTTCCCATCCGGCGGTTCCCTCAACTGCTCCTCATATTTGGGAATGAATTGATTTGCAATTTCGTTGGCTTGCTCCCGCGATATTCCCGCAGCAGCCTTGTACACCTCACCGGCAAACTGATGCTCGAGTGGCGACAGATAATCCGTAAGTCTCCCACCGGCAGAACGGGTACCCACGACATGCGTCACGCCAGAAGCCGCCAGGTTCGTCATACCGACCACGGATTCATACAGCAGCATCTTGGTGCAGGGTCCAGCTACCTGATTATTGACCGCGTGGACGACGAGTTTCGTGTTCCGGCTCAAGGCTTGCATGGCGATACTCATAGCCCACTGCGCTCTGCGGCAGGTGTTGCCCATATATTGCAGGTCAAATGGAAATACTCCTGCGCGGGATGCTTGAAAGGTTGCGAACAGCAAGAGAGAATAAGCAACACAAGCAACTGCACATCCCTCGGGTCCGCCTGCATAGCCACCCAGCATGGACCATGAGCCCGCTGAAATGTTTTCCCCGCCGGCGACGTATGTTTGCGTCAGCTTGAAGATGGATTCGTAGGAGGTCCAAAAATCCGCAATGGAAAGTATCAGCACGATGTCGTTCTGCGGACTATATCCGCCGGGGATGCCATACCCCCCAAGCACACCATATTCGGTCATGGAAGTACCAACTGCGTCCAGGGGAACTCCTTCTCTACCAGCTCGGCGCACGCCTTCCCGCATGATATCGGCCGAATGCCGACCCGCCACGTGCTCGTATGGGGAGCCTGATCGCAATGGTCGACCCCAGAGCGTCTCCAACGACGGGCCTTGCATAGCATCCACCACTGAAAGTCGCGCCAGACCTTCCACCATAGGGACGAACACATCCTCGGATACGGCAATGCTCAGAGGAACCGTCCAGACCGGCGGTGTTGCATCTTCAGGGTCGCGGTGTTGGTAATGAACTTGTTGGTCTCCCTCCCCCAACCAAAATTCTTCCGGAGCTTGCTCAATTGCGCTTTGCAGCTCCTCCGAGCTGAACTTGATCACCCGGTAGGTGTCCCTGCACATTAGCCCGATCTCAACCGCGGTTTCGAAACCAGCTTGATAGTATCGATCCGCTAGTTCATCATCGACGCTGACTGGGGTATCGGGATTGGACGTGTTTGCCAGGCCATATTTCTTGATGCTCTTGGCCAGCGCCTTTGGGATGACCTCTATATTGAAGTCCCGTTCCGTATAAACCGGCCCTTCGTGGGCTTTATCCAAAACGGCCATCATTCTGTCTTGGTCGATGCTCATCTTATCTCTCCTGATAGACGAACTCGGTATTCGATGACTTTCCATTGCTGGAAAGCAGCTGCTCCATGACACGTACCGCTCCGCCAGCGTCGAACGCCCAACCATCGGCGCCTATATTTTCCGCGTATTCGCGAGTTACGGGACCACCGCCGATAACAACCCAGAAATCGTCTCTCTGGTTCAGTTCCGTCAGCAGCAAGATAACTTCCTTTTGGTAGGGCATCGAGGTCGTCATCAGGGCTGAGAGACCAATTACATTCGCCCCGAATTCCTCGGCGGTCTTGATCAGGTCCATCGGTGCCACGTCGACCCCCATATCAATCACATCAAAGCCCGAGGCGCTGAGCATGGTGGCGACAATGCTCTTGCCGATGCTGTGGATGTCGCCCTTAACTGTTCCCACCACAGCCTTTCCAGGAGCGCGCAATTGCGACGCGGTTTCCTCCAGGTATGGCTTAACGATCTTCATGAAGGCCTGCATGGCCTCGGCGGAGATTACCATCTCGGGGAGGAAAATCTCACCAGTCCCAAAACGATCGCCGACAGTCCGGATTACTTCTGTCGCAACGTCAACTGCCTCCAAAAGGTTTGAAGTGTCCTTGACAACTTCCTGGGCCATTTGGGTCGCTAGTTCGTCGTCCCCTTCGAAAATCGCCGTCTGAAGCGTCTCGTACACTTTTTCCTTGTCCATTGCAGTTCCTCCATAAATATCGGTGGGTCTGGCAAGGTCCCCATTAGAGCCTGGGCGTTGAGGGAGGAAAACGTCGCCTCAAACCGATAAGATCAATGGGACTCGGACAAACGCGGATCAAGGAGCGTGAATATCAACTGTATTAATCGGTGTAAATCCGTGTCCGAAATCCCGACTCATTTGCAAAGAATGTGCTCCGGCACTGAGTTTTGTATCGCTCGACGTCCTCCTGCGTGCTTAACACTTGCTGGGCAACAAGGTCATTTCCGTCATCCCCGCCCAATCCCGAAGCCTTTCTAATTATGCAGGTGCCAGTTTCCCTTAACCTCTGTATCCGGCGGCGGTGTTGGTTCCAGTCCCAATAGTTTGGCCGCGTTGTTGCCAAGAAAGCCTTCCAAGTCTTCTTCGCTCAAATTGAGGCCTTGTGGATAATCACCGGCTAATATTTCAAGCATGTGAATCCATACACCTGGCTCGTTCGGGGGGGAGTCAGTACCGAGCATCATGCGATCTTTCGGCATTTGCTCGGCAAATTCGACCAGGCGCGACTGGAGGCACCAGCCCGACTCGACGTAGACGTTGGGATTGTCCATTACCATCCAGAAAGCTTCGAAACTGTAGACACCCCCGGTTTGAACGCCAAAGTGGGCGATGATGAAATTGACCTCCCGGAATTCTTTAATGAGTGGGTAGAACTGTGTTGGGATGCTGTAAGGGCCATCCCCTGTGTGCATCATTACGGGGATGCCAAGCTCAGCCGCCGTCTGGACGGCAGGACGAATCCATTCAAGTGCCCGGTCGGGACGATAGGCGTGCATGTTGGAATGCAGCTTCATCATCTTGTAGCCGTATTCCTTAACGTGGTGCTCGAGCTCGATTACGCCTTCCTCAACCCCAAAGCGGGGATTGTAAACAAAATTACCGATCAAGCGATCGGGGTAGCGCTGAATGAGATCGGTGCAGTAGGCCATATAATCCCGGACCCCCTCTTGACCGCCCCGCATTCCTTCGCTCCATACGGTGTTGCCGGGCGGGGGTTGGATCACGCCATATTCTATGTGTCTCTCCTTCCCATTGACGAGGTAGGGGCCATCCATCAATTTAACGATGCGCTCCCCGGTGAAAGGCGTGCCGCCATGTCGCCATGCCGCATCAACTCGGTCCGTCGGGTGGAAGTGAACGTCGATGATCATTTTTCTGCCTCCTAAATAAGGTGCGCGGAATTTTGGCCACTGAATAGAAGCTCGAGAGCTTCTATTCAGAAATGACGACCATACCTAAGACTAGCGGCGCAATGCCAGTTCTATTGTTGTTTCAGCGAATTGAAAATTCGTAATCCAGGCCTTCTGAGTCTGGGTCGTTCTTTTCAGTGCCATTGCTCGCGATGCTAAGGACCGGCCTTCGAATAAGCCGGAAGCTCACTTGATCTGCGCGGAAGCAATGAATTGCATGGTATAGGGGATCCTGCTCCGGGCTGTAACCAACTTCCTCCAGGGACAGTAAGGGTAGGCCCACCGCGTAATTCAATGTACGAGCGATTGTTTCGTCAGCGAGAACGGCGCGAATCTCACTGGTCTGATGATGGACACTCCGACCGAAACACTCTTCTAGGATGCGGTAGACCGATTTCGCACTGTGTTCTTGTAATGCCTCCAACGTCCGCTTTTCCGGCTCAGCGAGCTCAAGCGGAATGCTTGTCTCCGAAAAGATCACTGGAGTCGTATCTGAATAGAAAACCTTTGCCAACCATAGGACCGGTGCATTGGGTTCTGCGCGGAGTGGCGCAGACGAAGATCCAGCCGTCCTCAGTTCCGACTCGAAAATACGAGTTTCGGCCGTATGATTGGAGCTTCGTATGAGATCTTCGAAGGTGGATGCTTCGTCGAGCCATCCCCAAACTGAACTCGGGGGAATTCCCAGGTCGTTAAGGTAAGTCCCGACCCCATGCCGTCGAGACACAATTCCGGATTCTTCGAGTGAAGTTAGAGCGGAGCGGATCGTCGAGCGGCTAACGCCAAATAGCTTGGAAAGCTCCTCTTCTGAGGGCAGGCGGCGTTCGCCGCCGATAAATTCTTCAGAATCAAATCGAGAAATTATCTCTCGCTTGACTTGGTCGGCGAGGGGGACGTTGCGGCTGATCAATCAGCCTCTCTTTTGACAGTAGAGGGTAGACGTCTGACGTCTGCCATGCTGTAAACATACTATCCGCCGGTTTAGCTGTCAAGATCTTCGAAATGTGTCAACCTCCCCACGCGCGCATTTCGGCAAAGACGGCTTCTTCCATGGCAAGCATTGCTTCACGCTCCCCGGGCACCCATTCGTAACCAAGCGGCAGCAGGCTGACACCGGGATAGGACTGGTCTTTGACCTGCGCAACTTTCAGGTTCCACATTGCTATCTTCATCGGCGCGGCCTCGACCTGTGGCTTTATTTGCGAAACAACTCCCTTAACCAGAAAAACCAAATCCCCGCCACCAATTATCTGCAGTGTACCGTGACCCTCGCGCTCTAGATTGGTGATGGTAGCCGAGCCCAGATCAGCCCCGAATCAGACTTCCATGGAGTCTACGGCTAGCACCCAGGTGAATGCCGTCCCCGGGTAGCCGTCCTCCCCGACGGTCAGCAACAGCGCCGGACCGCCTTTTACCAACGTTGCCATCAGCGATTCGGGCAGTCGGCTGGTGATGCGTGACATCACTTTGCCGCCATGCGCCTACGATCGCACATCGTCCCGGTTCTTCGGCAATTCCACGCCAGCGGTATGCGTCGCTCCTTGCCAGCGCTCGAAGAGATCATGGTCGAGTGAAATGTCAAACAGGTCCAGTACCCGATTGACCGTCTGATTAATAATATCGTCCAGCGTCTTCGGGCGATGGTAGAAGGCCGGCAGGGGAGGTACGATAATTGCGCCCATTTCTGTGACCTGCACCATTAGCTTAAGATGGCCTAAATGAAGCGGTGTTTCGCGCGTGACGAGCACCAGCCGACGGCGGTCTTTGAGCACAACATCGGCGGCGCGCAGCAGTAGGTTGTCGCTATACGAGAGTGCAATTCCGGAGAGAGTCTTCATCGAACAGGGGATAACAACCATACCCATGGTCTTAAATGAGCCCGAAGAAATGGAAGCGCCAATGTCGCGAAATCGGTAGGTCGCAGAGGCCAAGGCCTCGACTTGCTTGATAGTGTTATCTGTTTCTTGCAGGATAGTTTGCCCACCGGCACCGCTTATCACGAGATGTGTTTCAATTTCCGGAACCGACTGCAACACCTGCAGCAGTCGAATCCCATATATGGCGCCTGACGCACCTGACATTCCGACGACCAGCCGCTTTGCTGCCATTAACGAACCCTGAGTGATATTTCCATTGGGTAGCTCCCGCAGCACTCTCTATCTTTAATTCACTGTGAACTTCGCGAGAATATATGCTGCAGCCAGATCTAAGGATACCAGCCGAATCGGTGAAGTCCGATGCGTTAAGCAGCGCCTCTACTTCTTCCCGAGTGAGTGGCTCGACCGGCGCCGGGTGAAACTTGGGCGCGGGCACCCGCCGCATCGGGTTCGGGAGATCGAACTCCTGCACCGCCCAAGTGAAGAACGAGGAGAGGGTTATATAGGCATTTCGGATTGTCTTGGGCGAGAGCGGGCCCCGATCCCCGTTGTAGCGGCGGGGCCGGTACTCCGTTCTCAGCCACACCAGGTATTTCCGGATCGCCTGCGGCGTGACGGTCTCGACGTCTGGATCTCCTGCGAAGTCGATCCATTGCTTAAGGCGGAATTCGTAGTTATTGAGCGTGCGGTCGCTGAGGCCTTCGGCGGCCTTGGCGTTGAGGAAGCCAACGAGGGCTTTGGATAACCACAAACC
>SDBV01011408.1_pt1 | contig 11521 bp, 11 predicted proteins | sample 2277081 | NCBI WGS metagenome assembly SDBV01 (sample SAMN10402039, study PRJNA504765) | marine sediment metagenome | isolation source: marine sediment core GS10_PC15, 223 cmbsf | place: Arctic Ocean: Southern Knipovich Ridge | collected 2010
GAGGAAATTACCCGCCCGCCTCGCCTGAGCCTGACCGCTTGCCAAGGTCTTGCGAGGCAGACGGGCGAGAGCGACCCGCCCGCCTCGCATTGCGAAGCATTGCGGGCAGGTGGCGGGCAGGCACAAACCTTCTTGACATAGGATAATCCTAAACCGCCATATATTGTGATCCCTTTTCCCTTGACACACAAACCCAATTTCGTTATGCTCTGCCGCCGAAAAAGCAACTTCTTATCAATAATTTTAGCAGCATTCTTTTTCTCATCTCTATGATACCCTCACAAGCCAGGATACCGATAAAGGGAGGATTAAAAGATGGATTGAAACGATGCTAAAACCCGGACTTTTTCAAGAGGGTGATTCAGCCCTGTCATACGATAAAGATCTATGGCTAAAAGAGGCCTTTAAAAATTATCAAAAAGAGGAGTTCAACAAAAGAAAGGTGGTTGGAGCCCTGTTAGCTGATAATTTTAACACCTCCAACTGGTACCAGTATTATCTAACTGTCATGTGGTACAAGGAGAGATTCTTTGCTATCTGTAAAAAGCACGGGCTTGCCATACCAGGATAACTTACCAACCCTTTTTAGGTGAGAAAAAAAGTGGATGAGCTTTTGACTAGTATATGCTAATCTATACATTATTGAGATTACAGACTTGGCAAGTAACCCGAATTTTTCACCAAAGCCAAATTATGCACAATCATGTTAGAATGCTATAGTTTTTAGATTGCTGATATGTGGCAGCGTGCAAACCCAAACCAGTGTTGGATATTTTTCCGATAACACAACATTATGGAAATTGAAGGTACTGGCAAGATATCTGACATCTTTAATAATCCAAAAAAAACTTAATAACTTAAGAGTCCCTCTTCACTCTTCATTTTGGAGGGATAAACGAACTGTAGTTCGATTATTTTAAGTTATATGAAATTCCGCCCCCTCGCTTTTTGAAAACAAAAAGAATGGACAAAACCACGGAGGATGTATCAAATGGATAAAATCTCTCAATTAAGACTTCTAATTACCGATAGATGTATTTTCTCTTGCCAATGGTGTCGCCAAGGCGGAGAAGGAGGAGGCATAGGGTACGTAAAACCATCTTTTGAACTCAAGGTTGAACAGATAAAAAAAATGATTTCCTTATTAGTAAACGAGGGAATAAGCCACATCAAAATCAGTGGTGGCGAACCCCTTTTAAGAAGAGATCTAATCGATATTATAAAAGAAGTTAAGTTAATTAATGGGGTGAAGAATATCGAACTTGTCTCAATGAGCCCAAAGTTAAAAGATCTTGGCAATAGTTTATGTAGTGCAGGAGTGGATGGGTTAACTGTAAGTCTTGATACCCTTAATAAAGAAAGATTTAAAGAATCTACAGGCTGTAAGCAGTTAGATGGTTTAGAAGATACAATAGAGGGCATCAAAATAATTCGCAAAAAAGGTGTACCCGTAAAAATAAATATGATCCCCCAACAAAACTTTAATAATGATGAAATAATCGAAATGGTACAATTTGCAGGTGAGAATGGATTATCTTTAAAATTTATTGATCTTATGACTATGAATGTTTCTTGGTGGAGAGAGAGATTTATGCCATTAAGTGAAGTAGAAAAAATCCTTCAGCCAATGATTAAGGATATCGATGAACCGGCATTTCAACCAGGTGGACTTGGGACACCTATGAAACGTTACTTACTTAAAAATGGGGTTGCAGTATTTCTAAGGGATGCAACTATGGGAACACATTATGGTGAAATTTGTAAAACATGCAAAAACTTCCCCTGTCAGGATGGGCTTATGGCTTTAAGATTAACTTGTGATGGTAAACTAAAATTTTGTTTGTATCGGAATGATAATTTAGTGGATTTGTTTTCAGTGGTTGAACTATCTGGCGGTATTGAGAAAACTATTCGAGAAGTTATTGATGTATTCAGAAATTCGGAGTTTAAGAAGGCATGGTCGCCGGAAGTTGAACTGCACAGAATAGCTCAAAAGGATGTTTAATTCATGGAAATAGAATTATTAAAACTAGATATTGTTCCACCCTATAATTTTGGTTTTGCATTGACACATTACAACATTTATCCATGGATTTCTGAGGAAGAAAGACTTATTAGAGTATTGCGGTTACAAAATGGTAAGAAATATGTAGCAGAAATTAAATCATTAGGTACTGTAGATAACCCAAAGCTTGTAATTAGAATTGAACCATCAAAAAATGTAACACCACAAGAAGTTAAGGAAATAAAAGAAACTATATCTTGGTGTTTAGGATTAAAGGAAGATTATAGACCATTTTATGAAATGTGCGAGAATGATAGAGTACTTAAGACAGCAATGGAAGCTCGATATGGTTCGAAAGGTAAAAGTTATCCCACTGTTTTTGAGGCAATAATTGGTGTCATCTGTGCCCAGAATATTCAGTTTAAACGGTTGTATTCTATGATGTATAACTTATGTGCTAATTTCGGAGAAATGCTTAAAGTTAATGGAAAAGATTATTTTAGTTTTCCATCCCCAGAGGGTATTTCAAAAGCTTCTTTGTCAAGCCTAAGACAATGCAAGGTTGGTTATAGAGATAAATTCATAAAAGGTGTGGCAGATACTATAGTGAAGGATAATATTAACTTAGAAAACCTAAAAAAGTTATCTACCGATGAAGCACGCAAAGCACTATTAAAGCTCCCAGGCATAGGTCCTTATACAGCGAATCTAGTACTATCCGTAGGTTTGCGAAAAAAAGATATATTACACTTAGATCGATTTGTCAGAGAAGCAATGTATACTTTCTACTTTGATAGAGAAAAAGTGTCGGATGATATGTTAATTGAATATACTAATCAACACTGGCATGGTTTTCAAAGTTTAGCAGTTGATGCGTTAACTACCAACACGGAAATATGGGCCAAGAAATTAGGGGTAGATTTTAAATTTAAAAGCGGGGCGAAAGGAAAATGAAGGTTTTGATTATAGGTGCCAGCAGTTTCCTCGGAAGGAAGGTAGATATCTATCTATCCAAAGAAGGAATTAGCACAGTAGGGACATATTTTATGAACTCGCTGGAAGGCGAGAAATATAAAAGGTTAAACCTGCTCAATCTTAATGAAATTAAGGGAATCCTATGCGAAGTTGCTCCTGATGTGGTGATTATGTTATCAGCGTTATCGACAGTTGAAGAATGTGAAGAGAAAAAATCTCTTGCCTTAGAAATAAATACATTTTCGGTGGGATGTGTAGCTGAATGGTGTTTAGAAAACAGTAGACACTTGGTTTTTATCTCTTCGGAGTGTGTCTTTGATGGATTGAGCAGCCCATATTACGAATGGAGCCAGCATTCTCCAATAAATTTCTACGGTAAAACAAAAGCTTTGGCCGAAGAAATGATCAAAACAATAAATTGCTCATTTGCAATAATTCGGTTACCTCTTCTTTATGGATATAACTGCGAATTTGATAAAGATACTTTGTTGAGGAGAGTTGTAAAAAACCTATCCAACGAAAGAGAAATATTATTAGATAATAAAAGGATCAAGTATCCTATCCTTATCGATGATGTAACTAAAAGTTTGATAGAAGTTATAAAAGAAAATTTAAGGGGCATATTTCATTTCTCGTCGCAAGATGCACTTACTAAGTTTGAATTTGGATTGGAAGTTGCTAATGTATTTGGGTTTGACAAATCTCTGGTTAAAGGAAGGCCTATAGATGAGAGCAGTTCCATCCCCAAGCCTTATAAGGTGGAACTTGTCAATACCCGTTTCCAAAAATTAAGTGTTGTAGGAGTTAAAAAAGGTTTATCGATAGTGAAAGAACAAATCTTAGAACATTCTGGTGATATAAGGAGGGCTTACGCATGAGAGACACAGTTATTCTATATTATCCCAAGATACGATATCTACCAGAATATAAATTCTTTTGGACACCTTTCTCTTTACTTGCTATTTCCAGATTACTCAAAGACGATTATAAAATAATCATCATAGACGGAAATATTCAGAGAGATTACCATACTTTGGTCAAGGATCATTTGGGACGCTGTATTTGTATCGGTATTAGCACAATGACAGGTGGCAATCAACTTTTAGATGGTATTGAATTTGCTCGATTTATAAGGAATATAAATAAGGATGTACCTATCGTTTGGGGTGGGCCGCATCCTACCTCGTTGCCAGATGAAACTATCAAACATGACATGGTGGATATAGTAGTTCGTGGACAGGGTGAAATTACGTTCAAGGAAGTAGTAAATAGTTTAGAAAAAGGTGGTTCCTTTGATAAAGTTTTAGGAATTACTTACAAACAAAACAACCAAGTTATCCATAATAATGATCGATCGATTTTTGACATAAATAGTTTGCCTAATATGCCTTGGGAATTAGTTAAAATTGATAATTATATTAGAAATGATGTAACCGTAAACATAAGGACGATAAATTTAGTTTCCAGTTATGGCTGCCCTTATGGTTGTAAGTTTTGCTATGAGGTTGTTGCTTACAAGAGAAAATGGACAGGGTTGAAAGCGGAACAAATATTAGATGAAATCAGTGCATTGGTAAACCGATATGATATTAACGGAGTTAAGTTCTATGATGCTAATTTTTTCGTTAATCCTTCGAGGGTTAAGGATTTTTGTGCAGGTGTTGTAGAGAGAAAATTAAAAATAAAATGGGCAGCATCAGCACACCCCAAGGATTTATTAAGGCTGAAGCATGACTTTGGTCTTATTAAAGAAAGTGGTTGTACTCGTATCTTAATTGGTGCGGAATCTGGTTCTCCAGAGGTTTTAAGATTCATTGACAAGAGGGTTACTGTTGATGAGATATTTGAAGCTGCAAGATTATGCAATGAATTTGAAATTATAGGAAGCTTTACCTTTATGGTTGGGTTTCCTATTGATGCAGATAAGAATGGAAAGGAAACAAAAGATTTAATTGAGATAATTCTTGGGAATTACCCAAAACATGAAATTAGAGTGCACTTATGGGCACCTTATCCAGGAACTGAACTTTATCCTGTTGCATTGGAAAGAGGTTTTGAACCACCCAAAACTCTTGAAGAATGGGCTGATTATGAATACTACAAACCTCAAACTCCTTGGATTAATGAAGAATTAGTCAAGATGTTAGAATACACTTCTCAATGGAACTTGAAAAAGGAGGAATTTTAATATGTGTAAGTATGACAAAACAAGGTTTGGAAACATGAGAGCGTTAGAGGCACAAGGAATTGATCCTTACCCGACCATATATAAATACACTTATTCCATAGATGAGGTGGTCGAGAATGAAGAAAGTTATATAAATAAAGAAGTTACCATAATCGGAAGGGTTACAAATAAGCATGTGAATAATGAATTATTAGAGGGAGTTATTACAGGAAGGGAAAGCAAACTTGATTTTAGAATAAGCTCAAATAATAAAATCTGTGGTTATTTGGATGAAGGAGACATCATTCAAATGCTTGGTAAAATTGAAAGAGATGACACATTGCGTTTGAATGCATCCGAGTTTACTATTGTAACGAAATCTCTTCGTGAGTATCCTTCAAAAAATGAATGGTTTCAAGACCTTGATAAACAACGAATTCAATATGAAATTACCTTATTACTAAGCGACGAATTAAAGGACATTTTCGTTAAGCGCTGTAAAACTCTATCGGTTATCCGTAACTTCTTGCAAAAAAAAAGGTTTATAGAAGTAGATACTCCTATCCTTCTGCCATCACCTGTTATGGCTCAAGTAAAAGACTTTGTTACTGCAGGACCCGAATTTAATCCTAAAAGTTACCTCCGTATTAGCAATACTGACCTTATGAGAAGATATCTTATATCAGGACTTGAGCGTATCTTTCATATAGGAAAATTTTTCAGAGATGAACCCTTAACTTTTAAAAGCTATTTTGAATTCACAATGTTGACATTTGGCTTAGCTTATGGAACCTACAACGACATAGCGAATATAATAGAAGAAACTATTCAGGATATAATCGAGAAAGTCTTTAGTGGAAATAAATTGGTGATTTTTAGAAATAAGAGAATAAACTTTGAAAGACCATGGAAAAAGATTACCATGCGAGATGCAATAAACGAATATGCCAATATTGACATTGGAGAATGTTATGATGAAGAATCTCTTAGAGAAAAGATGCGTGAAAAAGGAATAATTATAAAAAGAAAGAATTTATATGCTGAGCTTATTGATATACTACTTGATAGTTATGTACTTCCAAATCTTACTGAGCCAACTTATATCACTGACTTTCCGCATATCTTTGGGGGGCCTGCCAAGGAACTTTCGACAGATCTAAGATTCAAACAAAGATGTGAATTATTTATCAATGGTGTTGAAATCGCTAATATGTCTACACATCAAAACAACCCGATAAAGCTTCGGCAGTGGTTTGAAAAGACTTTGGAAGAAAAAGTTAATAAAGGGTGGAAGCAACAAGAACTCCATGATGATTACTTCTTCCCAATGGAAATTGGTTCTCCACCATGTGCGTCTGGAGCTGTTGGTATTGATAGGTTATTAATGGTTTTAATAAATATTGATAATATTATTGATATAGTTCCATTTCCTTGGAATATCAGACCAAAAACAAAGGGGGACATAAAATGAGAGATAATATTATTAAGCCTAAGCATCTTAAACAAAGAGATACCATTGGGATCGTTACGTGCTCATCGCCAGAACCTATTTGGCATAAAGAGAGATTTGAAAAAGGATTGGATATAATAAAAGAGATGGGATTTAGGGTAGTCATAGGTGAGAATGCTTTCCAGAAACGAACTTATATGGCTGGAACTGGGAGGGAAAGAGCAGAAGACATAAATAAGATGTTTGCTGATCCTAAGATTAATGCAGTTATTTGTGCAGGGGGTGGAGTAAGTGCTAATAGAGTAGTTTCTTATCTCGATTTCGATTTAATTGATAAAAATCCAAAAATCTTCATGGGCATTAGCAATCCTGCTATTCTTCTTAATTCTATTTTTTCTAAAACTGGATTGGTAACATTTCATGGCCCAACTATTATTTGGGATTTTGGAAGTGAAAAAGGACTTAATCAATATACAAAGAAATACTTACTCCGGACGTTAACAGATACAAATGCAATAGGAAGGATTACTCCGTCTTCTGAATGGAAAATTTTTAAAGAAGGTAAAGGGAAAGGCCTGTTGATGGGCGGACACTTGACTACTATTCAAAGCGTTTTAGGCACCGTATATTCTCCCGATTGGGAAAATAGTATCTTTTTCTGGGAAGAAGTTAACAAAGAACCACATATAATCGATGCTATGCTAACCCATTTTAAACTGGCAGGTGTCTTTGACAAAATCTCTGGAATGATAATAGGAGAGCTTGGAAATTGTGAAGAAAAGAAATACCCAGAAACATTAAAAATTGAAGAAATAATTGAAGATATTTGTAGTGACTATGATTTCCCTATTCTATATGGTGTAAAATTGGGTCATACTGTTGAAAAGATCACAATTCCAGTAGGTGTAATGGCAACTTTAGAACTACATAATGAGAAAATTAATTTTTCCATAGATGAATCTGGAGTAGAGTAGATGATAAGAAAAATTAGACATAATGCCAAAAAAGAAATGCTGATTAAAAGAGCTACCCTTTTTAAAGTTATGCGTAGTTTTTTGGAAGATAAAGGTTTTAACGAAATACATACACCTATCCTCCATCATAGACCCGATTATCCAGTTACTTCTCATTTTGCAATAATGGAAAACCAGACAGTTACTTACTTGCGAACTTGTATGGAACTTAGATTGAGGCAAGTTCTGTCAATAGGATTAGAATCTGTATATGAAATTGGTCCGTGTTTTAGAAACGAAATAAATTCACAAAGTCTTTTTGAGTTCTACATGATGGAATGCTTCAAAGAATCAATCAACTTTGAGGAGTTAATATCTTTAACTGAAGACATTTGTAAGTATTGTGCAAAAAGTATAAACATCAACTTGTCAGATGGCAAGTGGCCTCGCATATCTATCTATCAACTTTTTTCAATGGATAAAATTCAAGAAATAAGAGAAAAGTCGTCAGATGTACCCTCATTTATAGAATTGTTTGACAGAACACTTAACAGTAAACTTCATAATGAAATAAATGAATCAGTCTTTTTTCTGACAGATTATCCTGTCGAAACAGTATGTTTGGCAAGACGTAAAGAACATAATTCAAATTTAATAGAAAGATTTGAGCTTTTTATCAACGGAGTGGAAGTTGCCCATGGCTTCATCGATTGTATTGACTATAAAGATGTTAAATCTCGGATGATTGAGATAAACTGGATGGATGAACCACTATTGGAATTATTAAAAAATAAAAAACTTCCACCAAGTGGAGGGGTAGGAATAGGTATGGAAAGATTACTTCAAGCCCTTTGCGGAATTGAGCATATAAACGAGTTTTTTGTTCCCGAAGAAATTGAAGTATAATATAAGGAGGAACAACTATGGAGAAAGATAAAAAAATAAAACCACAAGTTTTAAAACCCGGTGACACAATTGCTGTAGTAGTACTGAGTGCACCAGAAGCGGCTTTAAACCAAGATAATTTTAAAGCTGGGATTTCTTATCTAGAAAACAAAGGTTATAAAGTATTAATTGCCCCTAATGCTCTTAACAAAAAAGGGTATATGGTCGATGATCCAAATATCCAAGCAAATGATTTAGCCTGGGCATTTTCTAATCCCCATGTTAAAGCTATTTTTCTAGCAGGTGGGGGTTATAATGCCAACAGGTTATTGCCTTTTATAGATTACGATCTCATTTGTAAATACCCGAAGATAATTATCGGGATGTCCAATATGTGTGTCATTCTCAATGCTATTTGGGCAAGGACAAAATTAGTTTCGTTTTATGGTCCGTCTGTGATTTGGAATTTAGGTGCATCAGAAGGTATTGATCCCTATTCAGAACAGCTTTTATGGAAAGCTCTCTCTTGTCCCGAACCTATTGGGGAAATCCCAATTTTAACGAAACGTGAGGTTATTTCACCCGGGAAAGCAAGTGGTTTATTAATTGGTGGGAATCTAACATCTATGGAGAGTTTATTAGGAACACATTATGAGCCAGATTGGACTGGGGCGATATTTTTCTGGGAAGATTGTTTTATGGAAATTCACACGGTAGATATGATACTTACCCACTTTGCTCTTTCTGGTGTATTCAATAAAATCTCAGGTATGGTTGTAGGACGCCCTCTTGAAATCCAAGAAAAAGAGTTTAGTGGATCACCTTCATTACCTGAAATAATTTTTGATATATGTGGCCAATATAAAATTCCAACTTTGTACAATGTAGATTTTGGGCATAATATTGAAAAAGCAACTCTCCCCATAGGTATTAAAGCTGAAGTAGACTGTAATAATAAACAAATTAAAATATTAGAGTCTGGCGTGCAACCTTAATGGTGTTAAAATGCTAAAAATAGACTTACATACCCATTCAATATCTAGCGGTCATGCATTCAATACAATCTATGAGTTGGCACAAGCTGCTTCAGAGAAAGGGGCGGAACTTATAGCTATAACAGATCATGGCCCAAACATGATAGGTTCTGCCCATTTAGAATATTTTAGCATGGCAAAAAGAGTTCCAAAGGAACTATTCGGGGTTAAAATCTTATTTGGTTGTGAAGCTAACATTATTGACCATGACGGTACACTTGATATACCTATCGAATACCTAAAATCCTTAGACATTGTTTTAGTCGGGTTTCATAAACTAACGGATTACTCTAAAGATAGCACAAGAGAAGAAAATACAATTACTATGATAAAAGCTATAGAGAAATACCCTGTGAATATTGTTGCCCATCCATACAGATTAGATTTCCCAATTATTGTGGAAGAAGTTGCAAAAGTTGCACTATTACATAATACTTTATTAGAAATCAACAACTCTATATTTAGAACTACAGAGTATAATCGGAACGATGAGCTAATTCTTGAAACACGGAAAATGATAACGGTTTCAAAGCAGAATGGGGGGAAATTTATAGTCGGCAGTGATGCTCATATTGCTTCTGAAGTTGGGGATAATTCAAATATCTTGAAGTATTGGAAAGCATTAGGATTAGATGATAGTTTGATTATAGCATCAGTAAATCAATTACAAGAATTCGTGAATATAATAGAGAGATGATGTGTTTAAGAAGAAATATTGAAAATGAAAGGAGGAATATATATGGAAACAAAACCTGAACCTCAGTTAAGATTGCAAGCACTATTGGCCGAATATGAAAGAATAAAAGACGAGATAATTCGCCACGCGACTACTCAACAAACCATACTAAATTTTGTGATTTTGTTGTTATCAGCTGAGCTTGCCGCACTAGTGCAAATTTTCTTGATGCTCACGCAGCCGTCGCGACCCTTACTTGTAAACCTACTACTCATAATCCCTATTCCTTTCGCCCTTCTTTCACTATATCATTCTGCATACACATTACGAATTCACAAGCTTGGGTCCCATATGGATTGCGAATTAAGAGAGAAGATTGAAACAATTGTTGGAGAAGGGACATTACGCACTCGTTCTTTCTGCCCCACTCCAAATATCCTTGCCTTACCTAAGGCCTTACCAGACGGGAAAATGGCATATCTTGCATTATTTGGCCTAAAAGGATTACCCCAGTTGTTAGCTCTTATAACTTATGTGAGTATAAAAGCATCACCTTGGAGTACTTGGGAATATGTTTTATTTTCAGGTGTTTTGGTACTGATGATTGTCTCAGTGGTTGGTCAACATGATTGAATATTTTTTACCTCATTAAGAAAAGCGTCTGTTTTGTTGTTGAGTAAAATTGTTAAATGACAGCGAGGGGGCGCAACTCTGCGTCGCTTCGCTCCTTGCCTCGCCTTCGTCGAGGTCATATAACACGGTGTTTGTGGTTCGCTTCGCTCACCCAAATTTTGCTTCACAAAACTTCACAAACACCGAAAACGTTAAGAGAAGGCGGGCATCAAAACTATGTGAGGCGTGAAACACATGTTCAGTTTTGACTTTGCTATTCCCTATGCTGGTGAGGAAGAAGGCATAGTGAAAGACTTGGTTCACTTGCTCCATCAGGGGGTCAAATCTTCGGTTGACTTACCTGTATAAATTCATTACCATGCAAAACTATGTCAAGACCACTGAGAATAGAGTACCCTGATGCATGGTATCATGTTATGAGCCGTGCCAGGGCAGGACACGAAGCCTTTCCAGCGAAAGAAGACTATTATAATTTCATTGATCTCCTCAAGGATACATCTGACATGTTTAACATGCGAATCGCAGCTTATTGCTTGATAACGACTCATTATCATCTGCTTATTCAAACCCCTGATGCCAACCTTTCCAGATGTATGAGACATATTCAGGTCGGGCTTGTCTTTTCCCTTGACAGGCCACAGCAGGCCTTCCGGATTCCATTGGTAAGGCTCGATCTCCGGGCGTGTTTCAGGTCGATCGGCCAGATCAAAAGACCAGCATTTTCTGTTGAATGCAAGGCAGGT
>SDBV01011409.1_pt1 | contig 11521 bp, 7 predicted proteins | sample 2277081 | NCBI WGS metagenome assembly SDBV01 (sample SAMN10402039, study PRJNA504765) | marine sediment metagenome | isolation source: marine sediment core GS10_PC15, 223 cmbsf | place: Arctic Ocean: Southern Knipovich Ridge | collected 2010
CCGGCGACCCAAGAAACGAAGACACATTCATAGGTCCAATGATCTCCGAAAAAGAAGCCGAACGCGTTGAGAACTGGATACAGTCCGCCATAGACAACGGCGCAAAACTGCTCTGTGGCGGAGAACGGCAAGGGGCCATGGTTCAAGCTACACTGCTCGAAAAGGTGCCGGGGGCCGAAGCGCTGAACCGAAAAGAAGCATTTGCGCCAGTGGCCATACTCTCATCATTCAGCAACTTCGACCAGGCACTCGACCAGGTCAACGACAGCGACTTTGGACTTCAGGCCGGTGTGTTCACCCGCGACATATATAAAATCCAAGACGCCTGGGACAAACTCGAAGTGGGCGGAGTTATGATAAACGAAGTCCCATCCTGGCGCGTTGACCATATGCCTTATGGAGGTGTAAAAGACAGCGGTTTCGGCCGGGAAGGAATCCGGTTTTCGATGGAAGAAATGACCGAAATGAGACTGATGGTCATTAGGCGGAGGGGTTGACATTTCTTAGGAGCGATGAAAGGCAAAACAGTGGCGGGGCCTTGACACGCTTGTCCTATCGTGCAACTATAGGTGGGGCAGGAGAAACGGTGTGAAAGGACGGGTTTATGAACATTAAGCTTACGATAGCTGCACTTGCTTTGTTGTGCGTTGGACTGATCGGCGGTGCTGTGATAATTCATATTAGTCTTCAACCACAGCTTGATAAGGCGGTTGGCGAAGTGAATGAAGTCAGGCGTGAAAATGCTGTATTTAAGAAAGAGGCGGAGCTTGTCAAGGGTAAATTGGAGGAGTTTATCGTGCAGGAAGCACGTATGCGGGCCGAAATCTCTGAACTTTCGGCGGACTTGGATATGGCCATGTCTGTTGCCGAGGCTGTAACTGAAATTTCGTTGTCGGCGGAGGAGAACGCAGATGTGCAGGACCATGCAGCGCAGTCAGAGGAGCACGTTGGCGCCAATTCGAGGAAGCCGCGCAAGCCGATGACTGATGAGGAACGTGCGCGAATAAAAGAATTGCAGGCGCGGGCGGTCGAAAGACAGCGCGAGAATCTGTGGAATTTCGTGGATGATCGTGTGGAGAAGACTTCCGACCAGAGGGCCAAGACGCGGTTGCAGAACATGGCGGAATACTTAGACGCCAACATTGAGATGCGCACTGAATTGCGGATAACCGAAAACGAGGCCGACCGTAAAGCCCTTATTGAGGCCATGGACGCCAACATGGGTGAAATCCACAGTCTCATAAAGCAGCAACAAGGGTTCATGCTTATGGAACTGGCCGAACGAAGCGGAATCGATAACTTGCAGGACCAGCAAAGATTTGCAAGAATGGCAATGCAAACGCTTCAGGATCCGTTTTTCCATTCCGCGCCAGGTCTGGCAAGCGGACGAGTTCCTGTGCCGCACGGTGACGCGGGTCTTATAAGGCGTGACGCGCCATAGAGCCATGTCTCTGGCGTGTTTGGACGACCGCTGACGCATAATAAGGAGGAGGGCCTGGCCAGCATGCCCTTGACCGACAAGGAGACCGAAGATCTTTTGGTAGAGAACGTAGCAGAATTGGTAAATCGTTGCACTAATGGCGACGATGAGGCCAAAGCGAGTTTTTGCGCCAATTATCACGGATTGGTGCAACGTGCCGTCGGGCGAAAGCTGGGTATGATGACTGGGCAGTCCGCTTATCGATCAGAGATTGACGACATCTGCAACGATGTTTTTGCAAATATTCTTAAGGATGATTGCAGGTTGTTGTCCAAAGTGCGAAAGCCAAGTTCCCTTGACGCCTGGTTGGTTACACTTGCTCAGAACAGTACCGTTGACTTCCTTCGCAAGTGCTCGAGTCGAATTCGCATCAAAGACGGCTTCGCGCGCGAACAACCCGGTGCCTATGCGTCCTCACCAGCATCACCAGCGGACGAAATGGCGGCTAAGGAGAGAAAAGAGTTGGTAAAGAATCTTCTCGATTCATTGCCTTCTTTGGACAGGCTAATCGTCAAAATGTTTTACATTGATGGTCTTAAATACACCGAGATTTCCGAAATTACTGGAATGAATATTAACACCGTGTCCGCCCGGCTTAGAAGGGCCAAGGGCAAAATGCGCAACATGTTGGAAGAAATCCATGGATAGAATCGAGAAAACAGAGGACGGTGGGGCGTGCCCGCACGACAATGTGCTGCAAGAGTACGCTCTTGAGCGGACTTCACCGCAAAGCACGCAACGAGTGAAGTCCCATCTGAACAGTTGCCCATCCTGCGTTCTAATCGTCGAGGAATTACGCAAGGAGGCCGAGGTTATCCGAAACGGGATAATATTGGTCGAAGAGCAAGCGCCCGGTCCATGTCCCGACGACGAAGTGCTGGCCCTTTACTTGGATAAAGCTAGTGATAAGAAGAAGTTACAAGAAACCGAGGAGCACCTCTCGTATTGTGGCAAGTGTCGAACAAAGCTTATTGAGATTTTCAGGGATGTTCAGGAACTTATTGACCCTACGGTGGATGTTAATATATATGAAGGTGTTAGAAAGGAGGACTCTCAACGGATTGAGTTTGCACAGGGGGCGACGGCGATAGAAAAGATGCGCGATGAAGCGGCCAAGAGGAAGGCGGAACAAGAATGCCTTTCAGAAGCCACGAAACGCGAAAAAGGCGATATTCGTCAGAAAAAAGTTTGACAGATAACGTAAAAGAAGTGTATAATATGACTTGAAGGCGTGGATTGTGATAATTATGGCTACGCTTTTTTGTCAAGGATCTTTATTTTGGAGGGGCTGCAGTCTACCGAAACGAAGTTGTTTAGACTGTATCGAGGGCAATTCGTTCGCCAAATGCGGGCGGAGAAGTAATTGAAGAAAACGTGATGTTTTCTTAGGAGGAACAAATACGGTGAGTGACCGCGAACAGAAAGCTTACACGACTTTTGAGGCAGCGAAGATCTGCCACGTGACACATCACAGCATAAAAAACTGGATTAAGCAGGGGCTTATAAAGGCCTCGCGAACGCCAGGCGGACATTACCGCATACTCGAGGAGGATCTCGACCGGTTTCGCGAAGAGTATGACATGTTCCCTCGCGACAAAAAGTCGTCAAAGAAGCGGGTCATGATAGTTGATGACGACCCGGACGCACTGGCCATGATGGAGAAAATCCTGAGCGAAGAAGGTTTCGAGCTGATAAAGGTCAGCAACGCCACAGAGGTTGGACTGAAAGCCGCACAATTGGCGCCTGACCTCATTCTCCTGGATTTCCTGATGCCTGAAATCAACGGATTCGAGGTATGCAAGGCACTACGCGAAAACGAGTCGATTCGGAGCACGCCGATCATGGCAGTGACGTGTTTAACCAAGGAAGACGACATAGAGCGTATCTTCTCGTGCGGAGCGGACGAGTACCTGGCGAAACCATTCAAAGTGGAGCAATTATTGGAAAAAGTGCGCGAGTTGATCGGCAAGGGCAGGGTGATAGAGTAATTGACGCCCTGATACATTATGCGTAAGACCGAATCCCATAGGGGAATCGAGCGAAAGATTCTGACTTCAATCCTATGGGTGGGAATACTCCCCATGACATTGTCTCTTGTCGTGGGGTATTTTTCTGCCAGGCAGTGGCAAAACGCCTCGGTGAGGCAGTCGCTTTCCACTGTCGCTGAAAAGACCACCGAAGGATTGAGGCTTTCGCTGAGACCCCAGTTGATTGTCCTCAGAAGGGCTTCGCGAGACAAAGAGATCAGTAGATTTCTGGAATCCGGCTCGCTCAAGAACAGTGTGGCTTTGGAGAATCTGGGGGAGGCTCTAACCCGATCGATATCGGGTGACGTATCGGAAAGCACGTCGCTGAGTGTTTGTGACATTAACGGCAAGCACTTGGTTTCCAATAACGATGTGGATGCCTACGACGTCCCCAAGAATCTTCTGGTGGCGTTTATGGAGGCTGGCGCTCCAACGTATTCATTTTCCCTAAAACGTGTGGACGCGAATCAACAGCCGCAAATCCGCTTGCTTATGCCTGTACTGGCACAACAAAGTCACGAGATTCTGGGCTACGTTTCTGAAACTTTTCCAGGGGACGTGCTGCTGGGATATGCGCTTGATGCCATGCCTCATGACGAGAGCATGGCGTCGGGAAGCGACGTATATCAAATCCTCTTCAAGGCCGAACCTCCTGTAGTGGTCTCACTCGATTTAGATTCTTCCGACGCACGAAAAGCATTACCATTACCGTTAGTGAGCGCTGCCGCGGATGAAAGGCTAATTGAAAGGTTGCGAGAGCCGGAAAAGAGTGATTCGGGAACCCTCAAGCTGTCAAACTACCACTTGACGAACGAGGTGTTTCTGGCATACAGCAGTCTCAACGCCTCGGGCGTATACGTCATCGTATATCGCCCAGCCTCAATAGTCTTCAGAAACATCAACATGTATTCTTCGGGAGTGCTGCTGCTGAGCTTTCTGATAATCACCGTCGTTTTCATAAACGCCTACCGCAATGTGCATAACAACATAGTACGTCCGGTCTCATTGCTGAATGAGGGCGCGCAGATAGTCCGCCAGGGCGACCTTGAGTTGAAACTAGTGATAGGAACCGGCGACGAGATCGAGGAGTTGGCGTCCTCATTCAACAAGATGGCGCTGGCGCTCAAACACAACATCAACCAATTGGCGGAGTCCGAAGAAAACTACCGAAGCCTTGTTACGTCTATGCGCGACGGACTTTATAAGACTGAACCCGATGGCACGATAAGTTTCATGAATCCCGCGGGAGTGAGCATCTTCGGATACGACAAAGTTGAAGACGTTATCGGTCAAAACCTGCGCGAGCTTTTTCTTGACGAAATGGATTATGCGCGCCTTTCAAGTGAACTCTACAGCCACGGATTTGTTGAACGTTCACGTGTGTGGATGAAGCAAAAAGATGGAAGGACTATATGCGCGGAAATCTCTGGAAACCGGGTTCATGATAGTGAAGGGGCGGCAATCGGAGCGGAAGGGACTTTCTGCGACGTGACCGCCAGCGTAAGGCTTGAACAAGAGGCCAGAGAACGTTCAGAACGAATCAGCGCCATCAACAAGATCGCCAATGTAATAAATTCCAGCCTTGAAGCTGGCCGGCTCTACGAAAGCCTCGTTGTTGAGGTAAAAAAGCTGGTCAATTTCGACTATGCGGGACTCGCCCTGCTGGATGACTTGGGAGAACGCTTCGAGGCTAAGCAACTTTGGGCTGAACGGACACAAGGCTGGAAGCAACCGTCTACACTTGACGGGGAGCATTCATGTTCAGCATGGGTCGCTCGAGAGCGAAAATGTCTGATAGTGGATGATCTGGCAAAAGACAAGCGGCAATTTCAGGAGAACTTTCCGAAACAAACAAGAAGCTGTCTTTGCGTGCCGCTTTATGCTAGCGGCAGAATAACGGGCACACTCAACCTTGGGGCCTTTAGCACGAACGCATTTTCCAAACACGACACGGAAGTGCTGGACCAAATGGCCCCTCACATTGCTGTTGCCATTCGTAACACGCAATTGCTGGACAACTTACAGCTTTCGTTGGAAGAAGTTACGCAGGCCAGAGAAAAACTGCATGCGGCAAACGAAGAACTCAAGAGTTTGGACGAAATGAAGACCAACCTCTTGTCAAATGTCTCTCATGAGCTGCGCACGCCGTTGGTGGCCGTGATGGGTTATACAGACATGATCCTAAACAGCAAAGCGGGCCCTATCAACGAAGTGCAAGAGGAATACCTTGGAATCAGCTTGCGCAACATTGAAAAACTGGTCACGCTTATTGAAAATCTTCTTGATTTCTCACGACTGCATCGCGGCGCCGAGGAACTGGTGTTCGATACATTTGACCTTAGTGACTGTGCGCGTTCGAGTCTCCAAATCATCCAACCCGTCTCCGATAATCGCAAGATAAAGCTAGACCTAATCACACCTGAAGAAAGAGTGCTTGTTGAGGGTGACTCGGGAAAGCTTGGCCAAGTATTTAACAACCTTCTTTCCAATGCTGTGAAGTTCAATGAAAACGGCGGCAGCGTAACAGTCGAAATACGGCACGTTGGGGCGTCGGTGGAGGTAATAGTTAGCGATACCGGTATAGGAATACCCGAGGAGGCCCTTGAGAAAGTTTTCACGCGTTTTTATCAATACGACGGATCATCCACACGAAAGTACGGCGGTACCGGGATAGGCCTGTCGATAGCCATGGATATTGTTCGCCTTCACGGTGGCAGAATCACGGTCACCAGCGAATTCGGCGAGGGGGCGACTTTCAGATTCAGCTTGCCAACGTTAACGCAAGAGCATGAGCAGGGGGATCAGTCCAAAGCGCAGATACTTCCTCTTCCAACGGAGACGAGTCTGTTGATAGAACTTGTCACTCAAGACCGGGCGCTCAGTTCTCAAATTCGCAATACGCTTGTGCCGGAGGGCATGGAAATAATCCATGCTATAGACGACAGGCACGCGATCTCATTGGCTACAAAACACAGCCCTGACTGTATATTGCTTGATTCAGATGTGCGCGGGCAAGAGACAGGGCAGGTTGAATCGCTTCTTGAAGAGCCTATGATAAAAAAACTCCCGATAGTTTTGCTGACGAACGACAACAAACTTTTCGAAGGCTGCAAAGCGATAAGAGAAAACTCATCGAATGGCGCCGGCTTAGTTTCGCAAGTCAAACGCAATTTTCGGAAAAGCGAACTTTTAAGCGGAATCCAGTATGCAGTGGGACAAGATGTTGCCGTTGGTGAACCGCGAGGCAACAGAATACTGTGTGTTGATGACGACCCCGAAGTACTGGTTTTCATGTCAAGATGTCTAGAAAACGAAGGATACGTAGTAGAGAGCTGCAAATCAGGCGAGACCGCGCTCGAGAAACTTCGCGACAGCGAATACGGAATAGTAATGCTGGATATAGCAATGCCCGGCATGGACGGCTGGGAAGTTTGCCGAAGGATCAAGGCAGACCCTGAAATGGCCAGAATCAAGGTATATATGGTAACAGCGAAACCAAGGCTGGAAGACGGTACCCGTCCGAGAGACGCACGTCCGGACGGTTCACTTATTAAACCCTTCAAACCAGAGGACCTGATAGCTCTGGTTCATCGAGCTAGACCACCCTCACCTGTCACGAAAGAATAGACGGTGTATATCCCTTCGCACAAGGCCATCAAAGGACGGCCATTCATGACAATGCTGAAGTATTGCCAGCCGTACTGGCGTTCGTACACGGCAGGATTGGCGCTTTCGGCGGTTTTCGTTTTGGTAAGTCTTATCACACCGCTCATCATACGGCGGGTAGTGAACGAGTTGGAACTGGGGACACTGACGAACACGCTTCTGCTGGCATGCTTCGCCGGATTGCTGGGGGTGTCTACAATTTCCGGCATTGCGCGCTATTTTCAGCGCCGCCTTGTAATTTGCGCCTCGAGAAAGGGTGAATATGACTTGCGAAACGACTATTTCACTCACATCCTGGATCTTTCCCAATCCTTTTTTGACAAGGAAAAGACCGGCGATGTAATGGCGCGTTCGGTAAACGATCTCAATTTCGTGCGAATGTTCATGGGGCCAGGGATTATGTCCACAATGGACATGATGAGAATACCCATGACCCTGCTCGTGATGGCATACCTCAGCGTAAAGCTCACTCTATTCGTTTTGGTCCCTCTTCCCTTCGTGTCAATCGTCTATTACTTCCTGATTTCGTTCATGCACAGGCAGTCAAAAATCACACAGGAACAGTTTTCGGAAGTCACATCCCGCGCACAAGAAAACCTTGCCGGGGCAAGAGTTGTGAAGGCCTACGACGTGGCCAGCCGTGAAATGGACGAATTCAGGAAAGAGTCGAAGCTGTACATGAAGGAAAACATGAAACTTGCCGCGGTCGTATCTTTCGTACGGCCGCTAATCGGCTTTCTCGCGGGCCTGACCGTACTCATAGCACTATGGAAAGGCGGTCAAATGGTGATTGACAGGGCGCCGATGTCGAGATTCATCTTTGAGCAGGGCGCCCTAACGTTAACGCAGTCAAACTTCGGTTTGGGCGACCTCACGGGTTTTATGACATGTTTGCTGTCCATTATGTGGCCACTGGTCCAATTTGCATGGATGATGACACTTTACCAGCGCGGCTCGGCAGGCATGCGTAGAATAAGCGAGATTCTCGAGGTCACGCCGGAAGTGCGCGACACTCAAAGGACAATTAAAGATTTCGGAGAGATTGAAGGACGTATCCGCTTCGACAACGTTTCGTTCAGCTACGATGACAGCCCTGTGTTGAAGAACCTGAGTTTCGATATCCCGCAAGGAGCAACGGCGGCCATAGTTGGTCCGACCGGCTCGGGCAAGACGTCCATCATTTCTCTTCTCGCTCGCGAATATAACCTCAGTTCAGGCAGGATTCTTATTGATGAAACGGAAATCAGCCAAATACCACTGCACGCCATAAGAGGCGCAATTGGCTTTGTTCCACAGGAGACCTTTCTTTTCGCGGACTCGATTCGCAAGAACGTTTCTCTGGGTTGCATTTCGGCCGATGATGAACAAATACATGCAGCCTGCAAGGTGGCCCAATTGACCGAAACTATCGAAGAACTCGAACACGGCATAGATACGCTGCTTGGCGAGCGGGGAGTGAACCTCTCAGGCGGTCAAAAACAACGCCTCGCCATAGCGCGGGCGGTAATTCGCGAACCCAAAATTCTGATTCTGGACGACGCACTGTCAAGCGTCGATACACATACCGAAGAGCAGATCTTGCGGCGCCTCAAAGATGTGGCCGTTGGCAGGACATCAATCATCATATCCCATCGCATTTCAACCATCCGCCATGCCAGCATCATAATCGTAATCGAGGACGGCCGCATAGTGCAAAAAGGCACGCACGATGAACTCGTTGCTGCCGGAGGACTTTACACGAGAATACACGAGCAGCAGCTATTGGAAGAAGAACTCGAAGAAGACAATTTCGACGGCCCGAATAGGATTTCAAGTTGAGCGAGAACTATCACATAGAAGACGAGGCGCAGGACAAGGCGTATGACAGCCAATTGATGAAGCGGCTGCTCCTCTATCTTCTTCCGCACAAGAAACTGATGATCACCGCAACCGTAATACTGGTTTGCGCAACAATTCTGAGCAATGTGGCCCCGCTGCTTTATCGCCACATCTTCGACAATTATATCACCGATCCCCAGCGAATGGCGCTGCAAAGCGATGTGATCGAAGCAAGCTCAAACGGAAATACAACAATTCCGGAATCCGTGGCCCGGTTAAAAGAGATCATCGCCGTGGACAAGCGCAGTCTCCTGGTATTGATAGTCGCTATCTTGATATGCCGAATTGTCGAATCTCTACTCATATACTCTCAGGCCCTGATTGTTGCCTACGTTGGGCAAGAGGCACTGCTGGAAATGAGAATGGGAATCTTTTCCCACTTGCAGAAAATGTCCCTGCGATATCTGGACAAGAATCCCGTCGGAAGGCTCATGACAAGGGTTACCAACGACGTGGAGAACATTCAGCAAACCATAACAACTGCCTTGGTACAAGCAATCAGCGAGCTTCTAATGATATTTGGAGCGCTTGCATTTATGTTCTGGCTGAACTGGCGCCTGGCTTTGGTCGCAATCTGCACCGTACCCTTCGTATTCGTGATAAGTTTTGTGTTCAGAAGGTTTGCGCGTCGAACCTATCTTGAAATCCGCAAGAAACTCGCTTCGCTCAATGCCTACATGCAAGAAAACATCACAGGCGTGCGCGAGGTGCAGGCCTTCGGAAGGGAAGAGGAAAACTTCAAAGAGTTTTGCCGGCGCAACGCCGAACTTCGCGATGCATGGTTCCGGCAAATCGGATACTTCGCGCTGTATTTTCCGTCAGTTGAGTTCATTGGCGCACTGGCTGTTGCGCTCATAGTGCTCGTTTGCGGACACAACATGCTGTCAGGGGCCTATCAACACGCCAGCATAGGGATGATGTTCGCCTTCATACTTTACACAGAACGAATGTTCCAACCCATTCGCACACTGGCCGACAAATACAACATGCTTCAATCGGCAATGGCTTCTTCCGAACGGATTTTCGAGCTGCTTGATACGCCGGAAGAGATACAGAATAAACCAGATGCTTTCGTGCCTACGCAAAATGATTCAATCCAGGGCTCAATTGTATTCGATGACGTCTGGTTCTCATACGACGATAATGATGGGGAATCTCAGGACAATTGGGTGCTTAAGGGGATAAACCTGAGCATTGAACCGGGGGAAAGCGTGGCCATAGTGGGCCATACGGGAGCTGGGAAGACCACCATCACAAATCTTCTAAGCCGCTTTTATGACATACAGCGCGGATCGATTAAGGTCGACGGAAGAGACGTCCGGGATTTCAACAAGAACAGTCTGCGGAGGAATATCGGAATCGTTTTGCAGGACGTGTTTCTGTTTTCCGGTGATATTCGGCAGAATATCCAACTTGGAAATGACGAGATCAGTGAAGAGAAGGTCGTTGCCTGCGCTGAATACGTGAACGCTACGAAGTTTATCGAGAAACTTTCTGATGGTTACGATCACGACGTGGGGGAGCGCGGCCGAAACCTGTCCGCCGGACAACGGCAGTTAGTCGCGTTTGCGCGTGCCTTGGCACACGATCCTCGAATCTTGGTTTTGGACGAGGCGACATCAAGCGTGGATACCGAAACCGAGTTGCTAATCCAGGACGCGATCACAAAGCTGATGGCGTCAAGAACCTGTATAGTTATAGCGCACCGACTGTCGACGGTGAAAAACGCGGATCGAATTATCGTAATGCACCACGGCAAGATTCGGGAAACAGGCACGCATCAGGAATTGCTGGCCAAACGCGGGATTTATTATAGACTGTATGAGCTTCAGTACAAAGAATGACCAGATCCCCATTCCACATGGCACCCTTGCTCCTGCTATACTCTGAGGCGAGGAAACAACTATAAATGATCCAGGCTGAACATCTAAGAAAAGTGTTCTCGTTGCCAAAAGGGAAAACTGTTGAGGCTGTTGTTGACGCCTCCTTTTACGTTGACGATGGAGAAGTGCTCGGCCTGCTGGGTCCAAATGGGGCCGGCAAAACTACGCTTCTGAGAATGTTGGGGACAATTATCGAACCCACGTCGGGTACATGCGTGATTGCAGGCGTGAGAGCGGATGAGTCTCCGGAGGCGGTGCGGCATAAAATTGGTTTCCTCTCCGGTAACACAAAACTTTATGGCCGGTTGACCGCGCGGGAAGTCTTACGGTATTTTGGACGCCTTTATGGTTTGACTGATAAACACATCGCAACCAGGACCGATGAATTGTCCAGCATGCTGGGCATGGGGAAGCTTCTCGACCGGCGTTGCGACAGTTTCTCCACAGGCCAAGCACAGAAGGTCTCGATAGCGCGTGCGATAGTTCATGATCCGCAAGTGCTGATTCTCGATGAGCCTACGCTGGGGCTCGACATAATGACCAGTAAGACAATTCTTGATTTTATAATTGACGCACGTGGGAAAGGG
>SDBV01011410.1_pt1 | contig 11521 bp, 8 predicted proteins | sample 2277081 | NCBI WGS metagenome assembly SDBV01 (sample SAMN10402039, study PRJNA504765) | marine sediment metagenome | isolation source: marine sediment core GS10_PC15, 223 cmbsf | place: Arctic Ocean: Southern Knipovich Ridge | collected 2010
CAGGGAAGGCTTTATAATCTTACGAGATATCGAAAAGCTCGTGATAGAGGATGAATACAGTAAGGACGAATGGGATGCGCTCACAGAGATCGAGTATAACTTTTTCAAAGGATCATTGCTTCCCGAAACCCCAATCACAATCTCAAAAAAGGAGATCGATGCGAAAAAGGACCTGTTAGTTATCGTGGATTTCGAGAACATGTATGTGCTCGTTGGTTTCAAAGAGAAGATTCCAATTCTCGAGAGAGAGGAGCTGATAAAAAAGGTAGTATCAAAACTAGCGCCAACTAAAACACCTTCAAAAAAGACCGCGGTAACCAAACAACCCAGCATCTTTGATCTGTTCTCCAAAAAGCAATTAAAATGAAAAGCCTCTGTTTCCTTTTAAGCCTTGTCTTCCTCGTCCTGATGAGCGCCGCCGCTCAAGATAGAGGGCTAAGAACGGTCAACAAGGTGAAGATAAAGGAGCTAAAAGGAAACACGGGGAAAAGGTATGCGGTCTGTATCGGAATCAACGGTTATGAGCACGCGGATATTCAGGATTTAAGAAAAGCACGTAACGACGCGAAAGCCCTGGGTGAAATACTCGCGAAATACGGTCAATTCGACAAAGTATTCGTCATGACTGACGACATCGACCCACGCTACGATAAGATGCAGAGCTATCCCAGATTGAGAAACATAACCGCTAGACTGGATTTTTTGAAAGGCTTTATCAGACCCAACGATTTGCTTTTGTTTTCTTTCTCAGGCCATGGTATATCGAACAGTGATAACGAGGGGTATCTGCTTCCAACCGACACGGATTACAACGATGTTTTCGGAAGCAGCTACCCGATCAGGGAGTTGATAGATTGGATTGTTGGCTTGGGACTCAAAAAAACTCTACTGCTCATTGACGCCTGTCGCGAAAAGGTTACCGAAAGCGCCAGCCGGGGGTTTTCCAAAAACAATCTGAAAGCCGCAAGATTCGAAAAGGCCGAGGTATCCGCCGTATTTTACGCAACAAAATCCGGATGGTACAGCTATGAAGATCAGAACTCTGACTATGGAGTGTTCACCAAGTACGTGCTCGAGGGCTTGAAGGGCAAAGCAGATTATCAGTACGGCAACAGAGACGGTATTGTGACATTCAGAGAGCTGTCTACGTACGTCGAGGAGGCGGTGACCAATTACGCAATGCAGATGGGTCTGAAACAAAAACCTTACACAAGGATCAATGGAGAGGCATATGGAGATCTGGCGATCTCGTCATACAGCGCCAGCATCAACGAGAGAACGAGGAGGTCGACGGAAAATACGCTGGTAGAGGAGAATCCCAATGCCTTCGGATGGCTGGAGTTATATTCCAATGTAGCGGGAGTGGTAAAAATCGATGGAGAAGATTTCCGAAGGATCGAGCGAGGAAGCACCTTAAGAATCGAAGATATCAACGTGGGAAGCCATTTCATCGAAGTCGCGCATAAATACGGCGTGTACAGAAACGAATTCGTCATCAGGGAGGACAGGACATCATATCTGTCGAACATTGTTATAGCGAATAATAGAGATATTCGAACAATCCGGGGGATGAACTTTGTTTTCATCAAGGGCAACTCGAGTATCGAAGACTTCTGGATCAGTGAGACAGAGGTATCCTTTGGGCAGTTCATTAGTTTTGTTTCTGATATCAATTACGAATCGAAAAATGAGTGGCAGAAGAGCTATCGCGAAAACTACGACTTCTATCCAGTACACAATGTCAGCCGAGACGACTGTATGGCTTTCGTGAAATGGTTTTCAAAAAAAACAGGAAAAAAGGCCAGTCTACCTACTGCGAAACAGTGGCAGTATGCAGCCGGTAAAAAAAATAAATCCCTCTATCCTTGGGGTAACAAATGGATAAAAACCAACCCTAACAGCAAGCATTCCGATCCAAAGGGCATGCTTCCAATAATCGGCGACCGGGGTCCAATTCAAATACAGTATTTCTTGAAAGATATAACGATAGATGGTGTCACGAATATGGCTGGTAACGTGCGGGAGTGGTGTCTGGATGAAAAGAAAAACAGCCAAGGAAATATGGTAGGTACAATTGCAGGGGGGAGCTGGAAGCTGTCCAAATCGAAGCAGTTCAAGTCAGGCTACGTCACCTCTAAACTCACGTACCTTGCGGCTGAGGATGTTGGATTCAGAATCGTTATAAAAGATTAAATGGGTTATACCAAATAAATTGTGGTATTTCGCATCTAGCATCATAGCTTTAGCTTTATATTAGAAAAAATGGAAGCACAGATCAAAGCAGCAAGGGCTATGAAAAGATACTATACTCAAATTCTTGATACAGCTTTACGTTCCAGAGCGATTCCTTCATCCTGCCTGCGGACGATGATGTTTTTGAGCCAGTTTCTATTATCCTCTTCAGAGCAGTCTTCTCGATAGTGCGCGCCCCGACTCTCTGTTCTCAAAAGAGCTGCCCGGCATACCATCTCACTCACAAGGAGCATGTGCTTCAGTTCTTCGGCCCGCATCAGGTCTCTGATGCTTTCGATCCGAATGCGGGTAGCAGCGGATCCGAGCTCTTTAAGCAGCAAGAGGGCTTTGTCCAGAGAATCTCTGCTCCGAAGAATTCCGACCATCCTCCACATTACCCCCTTCAGCCTGCGGCTCAACTCCCCTGTCTCAGCTCCCCGATGTTTAAAAAGCGATTCCAGTCGGTTCTTTTCACGCTCTATCGCTTTGGTGCATACAGGCCGAAGTGAAACCTGTCGTGCTCTAAGGGCTGCAGATCTTCCCGCTCGGGCTCCCATCGCAAAGACCTCTGACAGGGAGTTGGCACCAAGCCGATTTGCTCCGTGGGCCCCACCGCAGACCTCACCTGCAGCGAACAGACCGGGCACCTCTGTTTCGGCGTTCGCACCGATCGCTATACCTCCCATACAGAAGTGGGCCGTGGGAGAAACGAGAAATCGTTTTCTGGTATCGCGCCCGTCACCTTTTTGATACGCTCCGGGAATCAGGTGGGAGAATGCCTGTAGTTTTTCGGCCTGCACATTGCTGATGTCCAAGCATACGCATCCCTGTACATCCCTGCCCTCGATGATCTCCCTCATTACGGCCCGGCTAAGAAGATCCCGCGTCATGGCCATCGTGTCCCCTAAACCATATCTTTGGAGGATGTCCTGGCCTTCTGAGTTTCTGAGCACGGCTCCGGCATCAGAGACAAAGACTTCGTAGAGAAGGATGCGGGTCCCCAATAGACCGAGGGCCGTCGGATAGAACTGTACGAACTCCATGTCTTGCAGATGAACACCGATGTCAAACGCCAACGCCTGCCCGTCGCCCGTCGCACCCCGAGCGTTGTCCGTGTTCAGATAGACCCGGGCGAATCCTCCTGTCGCGAGCACGGCACATCGGGCTGTAAAAACCACAAACCGACCATCCGAAGCTATGCCAACGGCACCGGCAAAGTCCTCCTCATGTTCTAGGAGTTTGCTAACGAATGTGTTTTCAACAAAGCGGACACCAACAGCAAGAGCGTGATTTCTGAGGGGGAAGGTAAAATCACGTCCCCTCTGTGTCGCCCCGGAAACGCGTCTGGCATATCGGTGACCCGGCGTTTGTTTGACGGAGATCTCGCCGTCACTGTCTTTTAGGAACGTGACCCCGCAGCGTTCGAGGAACCGAATCTCATCGCAGATCCCATTCGTCACCTGCGCTGCGAGCTCAGGGTTGTTGATGGACCGACCGCCCCGGAGGGTATCTTCATAGTGAATGCCCGGGTTGTCTCGAAGATCGGGTCTGCCAATAGCTGCGGCAAGGTTTCCCTTTGAGAGAAAGGTGTTGCTCCCGTATCCGACTCGTGATTTGGACACGAGCAGCACATCGGATCCCTGCTCTCTCGCCTCTATCGCAGCTCTCAGCCCGGCTCCCCCGCCGCCTATCACTAACACATCACAGGAGATGACCTCGGTCTCTGCCAATCTCACCATAGAACTCCACCAAACAAAACTGCTATTCTGTATTTCTCAAAAACATTATATACTCATCCTTTGGAGGTGACAGCATGAATACATCGATGAACAGGAAGGAACTTCTTGAAAAACTGCGCAATAGCGCGAATTCTCTCGATCGGTTAGCCACACCCGACACACCGTCAGAGCTTCTCAACTTCCGCCCCTCCCTGCAAGACGCCTGGACAATTCAGGAACACTTGATCCATATCCTGGACAGTGAAATGTCTCTCTTCCTACGGATCAGACAGGCCGTTGCGGAACCGGGACTGGAGGTCCGTACCGGAAGCTCTCTCGAAAACTGGAAGCAGAAATTCGATCATTCCGAGCAGTCTGCTGAAGATTCTATCGAGGCTTTTAAAAGGATCCACTCCATAGCTTGCAAGTTACTGAAAGGCTTCGAGGACCGGGATTGGAGCGAGTTTTTTGTCCAACATCCTAAAAGGGGAAAACAGAATCTCGATGACATTGCTGGTATCGTTGCCGAACATATCGATTTCCATCTCGAGCTCATCGAGAGAAATGAAAAGCTGTGGCAAGAATCGAAGGGGCAGTGAAAAGGAATCGAAGCCATGGAACACTCGCACTCGCGAACGAAGAGAGGACTGATCGAAGAGGTTTTGCACACCTTTATCAGAGTCAAGGTTGCAGAAAAAAACAGGAAAACTATGTGCGCCGTTTGAATGATATCCGAGCTCGACTCGCCGGGCTGAAACTTCGCCAAAGCCCGGCGGAGCTTCTGCGGGAGGACAGAGACCGCCGACGAGGGGCTACGTACTGGATACGAACGTAGCTGCAGCATGGTATCTGCCGGAGGAATTCACACCTGCGGCGCGCAAATGGCAGCAAGAGATGCTGTAAGAACGTATCGCATTGATCGCCCCATCGCTTCACTTGCAGGAGTTTGCAAACGTGTTGAGAACCTATGTAGTTCGAGGGGAGATAGGTGAAGATCTCGCCTGGGACATAACATCCCGCTTCTCACCGCAGAGAGAACGACCATACCGTGGGTTGTCAAACTCGGTACTCTAGTAGAAAGTGTACCGCATGAAGAAAATAGTATCACAGGACAGGGACATACTCCGTTCGTTGGGAGAGCGGATCGCGGAGATCGCCGCGCTCCCCCAGCAGGATTCGATTAAGGGCCAACAGGATTCGACCAAAGAGATGTGGAGGAAGTTGAACTCCCTCGATATGGACAAGCCGATGGTTATGATTTACCAGATTCCCTGGGGCGAGATGGACTACAACGGCGAGCTTGCCCTCCGGTGCGCCGGCCCCTACTGGAGAACGGTGGAGGAGGGCCTGCTTCGCCGGATCTATCAGTGGGAGCACATGAGGGCAGACATGGTCATGGAGCCTGTGGTCTGCGTCGAGCCGGTCCTGGAGGGAGACGATTACGGCCTTACCATCGAGGAGCAGTTAATCGACGCCTTCCCGGACAGCGGTATCCAATCACATCACTACATCGCCCAGATCAAAGACGAAACTGATATCGAAAAAATCAGGATTCCGCAGATCAGCTGCGACGAGGCGAAGACTGAAGAGACTGTAAAAACCATAGGCGATATTTTCGACGGTGTGCTGTCAGTGGAATCGGGGGTCCCGTTCACGAGGTACAACATCGCCCCCTGGGATCGGCTGGTACAGTGGACGGGTGTAACGGAGATACTGACCGATCTGGCGCTGCGCCCCGACTTTGTGCACAGGCTGATGGAGCGTCTGATGCAGGTTTTTGAAGCCAGGTTGGACCAGTATGAGAAGATGAACCTGCTCAAACTAAACAACCGGGCTGAGATCATCGGCCAGGGCGGCTACGGGTACACCGATGAGCTTCCCGGCACCGAATATGATTCCCGTAACCTGCGATGCTCGAACCTGTGGGGCGGCGGCATGGCCCAGATCTTCTCGGAGGTATCTCCACAAATGCACGAGGAGTTCGCCCTGGATTACGAGAGCCGATGTTTGAATCGATTCGGGCTGGTGTATTACGGATGCTGTGAGCCTCTGCACCACAAGGTGGACCTGGTGCGGAGAAAGATACCGCGGCTCAGGAAGATTTCGATGAGCCCAAAGGCCGATGTGAGAAAAGGAGCCGAGGCGGTGGGAGACAGCCTGATCTATTCCTGCAAACCCAACCCTGCTTTTCTCGCAACCGACCGATGGGATCCGGGCGCCGTTCGTACCGATCTGAAGAGAAAACTTGATATCACGACTGCGAACGGGTGTAACGTGGAAATCATCCTCAAGGACATCTCGACTGTCCGCCACGAACCGCAGCGGTTGTGGGAGTGGGCGTCGGTGGTTTCAGAGCTCTCCGCCGAGTATGGCAACTGAGAGGGCGTCACTCCGGAGCCGCATAGGCCGCCACCGACCACGATGACATCTTTTTCACTCATATTCTCTCCTCCGTACTTTAAGCCAACCCCTCCTGTGTATCTCTTGAAAAAGTTTTAAAATGGATACTAGATATCTACATCCTGGCCCATTGTATGATCAGCTATTCGTGTGTCAACAAAAAGAACGGAAGATTGGTAGGTCAAAACGAAGGAAACCCCATGAACAAAATCCGGGCTGGCATCAACACCATAAAAAAAAACTGGCTCACCGTATACAACCGAGCGAGCCGAGACGAGCTGAATACCATACTCGATTTTGATGAGACTCTGATTTCAGAGACACCAGATAAAAGGGTCGTCATGAAGAGTCTCAGAGACGCCGAGGTCGTTTTGAGCGCCTGGGGCGCGATACCGTTTGACAGGGATGTATTGGATCAGTGTCCTAACCTGAAAATCATTCTGTATGCGGCCGGATCGGTGGTGCACTTCGTTACCGAGGAGTTGCTAAAGAGAAAAATCAGGATAGGGACTGCCTCTCATATAAATGCACGACCGGTTGCAGAGTTCACCCTCGGTGTCATTCTCACGGCATTAAAAAACGTTCCGCAGTTCAACACGGAGTTAAAAGAAGGCAAAGCAGAAGCGTGGAAGAGGTTCGATGGTATAACCTATCGGGGTGGTTATTATGGTAAGAAGATCGGTCTCATCGGTCTGGGAAACATCTCCAAAATACTCATCCAACTCCTAAAACCCTTTGACTTCGAGGTATTCGTGTGCTCGAAGCATCTGACATCGGAGCTGGCCAATACATATGAAATCACTCCCGCCTCTCTGGAGTCCATTATGGAGAAATGTGACGTGATATCAATTCACGCGGCGGATCTCGACAAGAATCAGAACCTGATCAACAGGAACAATCTCAAGCTGTTAAAAGAAAACGCGATCTTGATCAACACAGCGAGAGGACGGCTGATCAACGAACAGGATCTTATAGCGCGATTGAAAGAGGGTAATGTTTGGGCTTACCTCGATGTGAGCCATCCTGAACCTCCTGACGACGACCACCCCTTTTACAACCTTAATAACTGTTATCTTACACCCCATATCGCCGGTTCGGCCGGCTCCGAGGTGGAACGTATGGGTATGTACTGCCTGCGGGAGCTGAGAAACTGGATAGACGGGCGGCCACTGGAAAATGAATTCAATCTCGCGCAACTCGATACCCGAGCTTGAGGTTTTAGCATATGACAAGGTTAGCTTTGATAGGCGGCAGCGAGGTTGCCACTTCATACCAATCCGTAAGCTCGCGGTTGCCTCACATCGTGTTCTCCGCAGTTGTCGAAGGTAATCCTGAGACGGCTCGCCGCGTAGCGGAATCGTTGGGTGCGCCTATTTCAGCGGGGTCATTCGAGGACCTGTTGGCGGTGAACGCCGATGCCTTTGACGCCGTGCTGATGCATCGACCCGTCGAACCTGTCACCTCGCTTGCAGAGGCGGCAGCTAAAGCTGGGAAACATATGATGATAGCCTCCCCTTTAGCGCCGACGGCTGCTGCCGCTTCCGGTATCGTTGAAACCTGCCGGTCTGCCGGAGTGCGGTTGATGGCCGGCCATTCCCTCCGGTTTATGCCGTCGCAGCAGACGGTGAAGGAGGCCCTGGCAGCCGGTAATCTGGGAGATCCGGGGCTGCTCCGCATCCACCGCTGGCGACCGTCGAGGAACGACAAAACATCAAAACATAACGACGGTATGATGGAGATGGCCTTAGACGGCATCGATCTGGCCAACTGGCTGTTTGCCGGACTCCCGACCGAAGTCTACGCTTGGGGGCACTCCGATTATGTCCAGGTGCATCTGGGTTTTCCGGCGGGCGGCATGGCCCTGATTGACTGTGCCTGCACCCTTCCCGAAGGAGACGATTACTTCTCTCTCTCCCTGATCGGATCGACCGGTGCCACTTATGCGGACGACCATCACAACCGTAACCTTCTCTTCGGCGGCGGCGAACCGCGGGCGATCAACACCGCACAGGGGCCGTTCCACCTCATCAAGCAGCTCGAGGAGTTCGTCAGCGCCATAGAGGAGCAACGAGAGCCGGCGGTCACGGCAGCGCAAGCAGTGGCGGCTCTTCAGGTGGCCGAGGCGGCGGCCGAATCTATCGCATCGAAATGCGCCATGCGCCTAACACGAGACGAATATGGCACCACCGGAGGCGCCTATGAGCCGGCCTAACTTCCGTTTTGTAGCTCTGAGTGTGGTCAAACACTCCTATGTCCCCCTCGGCATGGCCGATCATCCCCGTTTCGAACCGGTCGTAGTTGCCGACGATCCCGAAGTTCCGGACTGGGTGCACGAGCGCAACGAACAATTCGCCCGGCAGCTCGATATTCCATACGTGCGGGATATCGAAAAAGCCATCGCCGACTACAACGTGCAGGTGGCGGTGGTCAGCTCGGAAGCCGAGCGTCACTGTGACCTGAGCGTTCGGGCCGCCAACGCGGGACTACACATCGTTCAAGACAAACCCATGTCTACCACGGTTTCCGAGTGCGCGCGGGTCGTCGAGGCGGTGGAGAGAAACAAAGTGAAATTCCTGCTGTGGAACCGAAACTACCTTCCGGCACTGCTCCAGGCACGGGAGGCTCTCGAAAGCGGCAGTATAGGCAAGCTCTATGCGATCCACCTCGATTTCTACTTTTCCAAGGACGCTGGTCCGCCCAAGGGCTCGCGGAAATCCGGCGACCCTCCGATCGATTGGCTGGAGAGACAGATCGAGGCACATGCAGACGGTTCGGATGGAGGGGTTGGACAGACACCCATGGGGGAGTTGGAAATCGAGGGGATCTACCCCCTCGGCTACATCCGCATGCTGACGGGGGCGGAAGTAAAACGGGTCTTTGCCAGAACGACGGCTCACTTTCATCAGGTGAATGTAGACAACGACGTCGATGATCTGGGAACTGTGACAGTGGAAATGCAGGGTGGGATCGTCGGAAGCCTGTGTATGGGCCGTATCGGTGCTGCCAGTCATCCCGACATCGGTGAGATCAAGATCCACTTGCTCGGATCGAAAGGCGCGCTGGTGATCGCCGAGGCCCGTCCCGAAGTGGGGGTTTACTACCGAGGTCAGCCGCCCACAGAGTACCCCCACGTGCGTATCGCTGACGACAACAACTACCAGCTCGCCGAAAATATGGCCCGGGCCATCGATACTGACGGCGATACGATTCTCGATGCCCGGGGAGGCCGGGCCATATGCGCAACCGTGCAGGCGGCCATCGAATCAGGGCGCTCAGGAAAACCCGTCGAGGTGAGCTGAGAGGTTCGGTATGGGCGAGATACCGAAGATAAGTATGGTGATCCATAGGAGAGAGTTATGAAGTTTCGTGTGGGAGTTATCGGAGCGACCGGATATATCGGGACACCGTACCGCGCCGAGATACGCGAGTCCGGAGACGATGCCGAGATCGTCGCGCTGTGTGCTCGGCGGCAGGGGCCCCTGGAGGCTGCAGCCCGAGAGGACGGATGCGGGTTCATCACCGACGACTGGCGTAAGGTCGTCGATCATCCCGACGTCAATCTTGTAGTCGTCGCTATCCCCGATGCCCTCCATTACGAGACCGTGATGGCCAGCGCTCGAAAGGGCAGACACGTAGTATGCGACAAACCCATAGCAGCGAATGTCGGCGAAGCCTATGAGATGTGGAGCGCCTACCACGATGCCGGACTGGCTCACTATGTTCCGTTCTGGACCCGGTATGAACCGGCCTTCGCCCGGGCCAAAACAATTGTGGAGGAAGGCACTCTGGGCGAAATTAAAGCTCTCTTTTTCCGATGGCACAATCCCCGACCGGATGGTATGCCCTTTACCTGGAGGGACGACGCGACGTTGTCTGCATCCGGCAGCATAGCCGATATCGGATCCCATTCCTACGATACGGTGCGGTGGATCCTCGGCTCCGAAGCACGGCGTGTTCTCGCCCACGCCGACGTGATCACATCTGCCAAACCCGATCTGGGAGCGGTTAACCTGGACGAAGCTCTCGAGTGGGGTGAATCTCACATTACCGCTGACAGCAAAAAACTCCGCAAAGGCACGGCTTACGACTACGCAACGATCCTGTGGGAGTTTCAGAACGGGGCCGTTGGCTCGCTCACAGTCTCCCATGCTCCGTATCTGCGGAAGGGTTTGGCACCAGACCTGGAGATCCATGGAACCGACGCATCCATGGCAATCGACAGAATCAACAACACGATAGGAATCGTACGGCCAGGCGAGACATCAGCGAAGATCGAAGCAGTCGATAACCCCGGCCCGGTAAACCGATTTTCCCACTATGTATTCCCGGCTCTTCGAGAGCGTGCCTCGGGGGCTGAGTCTGAGCACCCGGGACTCCATGATGGATGGCGGGTGCAGATCTTCTGCGATGCCGCGGCTCTCTCGGCCCAACGGGGAACATGGGTTGAGCTCTCCGAGCTCGATGCCGAGTTGATCTGAGAAAAAATCTGCTCCCCCCTTCCGTTCAGCCGATGCAGTGAAGCCGACACCGCTGGAATCGGTCCGCTCGTTTGACAAGATGTAAAACTGCGTCTATCGTGACAGCCAGTGAATATTGAGTCTTTGCGCGGGGGTTTGCGAGAATCTTGATATGGACGATAACAAATTTGTTTCTATTGAACATATAAGAAAAAATTTTGAAACAGACAAGGGAAACGTGCTTGCTCTCGAGGATGTATCTCTGTCTCTAACAGAGGGGGAATTCCTGGCTGTCGTTGGACCCAGTGGATGCGGAAAAAGCACATTGATGATGATCGTAGCGGGATTACTCGGCGCTACCAGCGGCGAGGTAAAAATCAAGGGGGAAAAGGTCGACGGCCCCTTCACCGACGTGGGGATCGTTTTTCAAAACCATGTGCTTCTCGATTGGCTGACCACCATGGGCAACATCCTGTTCCAGACCGATATGCGCCGCCTGCCCCGGGATCGATACATAGAACGGGCTCGGGAACTGATCAATATGGTCTCCCTGGAAGGCTTTGAGGACCGTCATCCTTATGAGTTATCCGGAGGGATGAAGCAGCGGTGCGCCATCTGCCGGGCTCTGCTTCACGACCCTCCGCTGCTTCTCATGGATGAACCCTTCGGCTCTCTTGACGCTCTGACCCGGGACCAGCTCTGCATCGACCTGGA
>SDBV01011411.1_pt1 | contig 11520 bp, 16 predicted proteins | sample 2277081 | NCBI WGS metagenome assembly SDBV01 (sample SAMN10402039, study PRJNA504765) | marine sediment metagenome | isolation source: marine sediment core GS10_PC15, 223 cmbsf | place: Arctic Ocean: Southern Knipovich Ridge | collected 2010
ACAGCCGGCCTGCTTTGATTTGGTAAGACAACATGCAAATCCACTGGAACAAATACACCTTTATATGAAAAAGTCCATCCTGCAGCACAGATAACTCCTATTCCGGTAAGAGAAGCTATCGGTCCAAATCCAAATTCGAAGCCTGAACTACCCCGAAAACCAATCATCAGAGCTGCCATTGGTATTGCTATTGACTGTTCCAATCCACCGACTAAAACCAGCTCCTGTATGGCAAAATGGCTTCGCGTTTCTCCTAATAGAATTCTTTGTTCTAAAATTGCTCCGAATAATGTATAGAAAGGATTGTATGTCCCTTCATACAACTCATTAACCATTTGTGTAAAATCCTCTGAAGAAGTAAAAAAATAGGAAACACCTACCCTGGGCCCAAATATTGTCTTAAACTCGGGTTCATAATATTCTTCTGAAAATAGATAAATGGTGCTTAATGAAGTAATCAGAAATAGAATAAAAATTACTTTTCTCATACAATTCTCCTTAAAAAAATTATCCATAGCTTTCAAAAAAAACTCATGGTGAATTTGATATCTCCACTTTGAGGCGAACTGTACAAATTAAGATGAGTATAAACAAAATGACAAATATGGACTTTTTAAACATATAACAGTCACCTACTAAAATATATTAAATATCTTTAAACAGGAGACCGGAAGATGAGAGGCGCTGCTGCAGTATCCCCTTCTGGATAAATTATACCACATTTACCCTGTTTTTTCATAAGTATTATCTGGTGAGTCTTATGCATAATCGGCCCTTTAAAAACAGGGAATTTTAATTATCGTTAATCTACCGTTTCAGGGGTGATGAGTATGGCGGTTACACAGACAACTTTACTGGCTCTTATACAAATATGTGGATTTTGAAGTGCTTAAGCATGTTTTATCTATTTCCCCTATCAATTAATTAACGAATTAATATTATTTAGCCCCTGCCTCTCTAAGCAACTGGACAGTCTCTGTATGTCCTTCCTCCTCTGCAGCTATTAATGCTGTATGCCCATCCACACTCTGAGTGTTAATTTCTGCTCCCTCATCGAGGAGTAACTTAACAAGCTCTGTTCTTCCATAAAATGAAGCCCACATCAAAACCGACCATCCATCTGTTTCCTGTGTATTCACATCTGCTCCTTTCTGTATAAGCAGTTTAGCAACCTCAGTTCCCGGTGCTGTCATTAAAGCTACGACTCCATTTTTGCTTTTTACATAAACATCCGCACCTTCATCAATCAGCATTAAGGCAAGCTCTGTATGTCCTTCAAAGCATGCCTGCATTAGTGCTGTCCAGCCATCTGTATCCATAGTATTAATATCTGAGCCTGCATCAATTAGCAGCTGTGCAATCTCTGTACGTCCCATTACGGAGGCAATCATCAATAACGACCATTCTTCCTCGTATTTGTGGGTTATGTCCGCTCCGGCATCTATCAGCAGCTGGACAATCTCTTTATGTCCTTCCTGGGTTGCTACTAATATTGCAGTGTAACCATCCGTATTCTGAGAATTGACATCCGCTCCATTCTTTAGGAGTATTCGAATAACATCCTGATGACCTTCCAATGATGCCTCCATTAATACTGTCCACCCCTCCTTATCTTTTATATTGAGATCTGCTCCTTTTTGTAACAGCAGCTGGACAACATCGGCATGGCCTTCCACAGAGGCATTGGATAATGCTGTGTAACCATCCATATCTTTGGCATTGATATCCGCTCCAGCCTCTATAAGCATAGCGACAATCTCTGCATGCCCAAAAAAGGATGCATCCAGTAATGCTGTCCATCCTTCTTCATCCCTTATAGAAACATCTGCACCTTTCTTAAGAAGCAGCCGGGCAGTTTCTGCATGGCCCCACTCTGATACGAAGAATAATGCTGTGTAGCCGTATATGTCCTGATCATTGACATGTGCTCCGGAATCTTACAGCAGTTCGGCAATTTCCGTATACCCTGACCAGGCTGCCTCCATCAGCATGGTATAGCCTTCTTCATCCTTTAAATTAACATCAGCTCCTGACTCTATCAGTCTCTTTACCTCAGTAAAGTCACCTGTTCCTACTGACTCTAAGAATACTTCATGATTTACGACTTCCCTTTCTTCCTGTGTTTTGGAAGTAGTTGCACAGCTGCCGGTAATAGCCAATACAGTCAGTACAATAATGGAGATTGTAATTAACATTCTGATCTTCATTTTATCACCTCATCTCATCATAAATCTGCTCGAAATTGTCCTTTGACGTATTCAGGCCTAACCTTGTAAGCTGTTCATACAGAACGGTTTTCTTCTTTTCCTCTTCTATAAATTTATACTCAGCCAGTATCTGATCAAGCGCTTCCTTTCCGAATAGAAAGGGAATGGCTTCCTCCGGAAAATTCTTCGTCCGCCTTTTATCCGCCCATTTACCAAGAAATTCGTAGATAATCCCCCCGGGTGCGTTTGTGCAGGCGAATAACAGTAGTATAACTGGACCAACTATTGTGATTTTTTTCTCCTTCTTCTTATAGTGTACTATTTGATATATATGAAATGAGATACTTCCATTTACAAAAAAACCTCCACAAATCATAATGGGGTTTATTTACTCTCAGCGTTTTTCAGTATGCTCTCAATTTATGCATACCCGTTTACTCGAGCTACATCTGCAGCAGTTTTGCCATTTTTTGCTTTGGTTCGAGGATTAGCACCTTGCCTTAAAAGAAGTTTGACGGTTGATTCATGCCCTTTCCCTGCAGCCATCATCAAAGCTGTTACACCATTCTGATCCTTTCTATTTATATCACCCCCTGCAACAAGAAGGCGGATGATAATATCATCTTCACCTTGACTTGCTGCGATGATAATTGGCGTGAGGGAGCCATTACCCTTATTGGGATCCGCTCCTGCATCGAGAAGGATATCGACGATCTCGGGAGTGCCGGCAAAAGATGCAAATGCCAAGGGACGGGATAAAACATCAGCCTCCCCATTTATACTAGCCCCAGCCTTCAAAAGTATGGTTACTGCCTGTGCATTCTGCCTTTCAATAACAAATATCAAAGCGGTACGCCCTCTTTCAGCCATGACAGTCAGATCGGCTCCATGCTCCACAAGAATTTTGATAATTTCGATTTGATTTCCCCCTGTTGCGGCATGAAGCGGTGTAAACCCTTCAGGACCTGTGATATTTACATCTGCTCCACGGTAAATCAGAACATTCACCATTTCTTCATCCCATCTCCCACTTACTGTAACCAGGGGAGGGAAACCTTCATCAGGGCATCTGATATTGGGATCTGCCCCCTCCACAAGTAAATTAATCATACCTACAATATTCCTGGTAGAAACTGTGTCACAAAGCTGAAGATCGCTTTCACTCAGAGGTTTACTGGTTTGGCAGGACGAAATGGACAAAACAATGAGACATACTAAAATGATTTTTTTCATTTTTTTATCCTTCAGAATTAGTAGAATCAAAAATACTTTTAAAATCTTCACAACCTGATACTTCTGTATTTGAAAAAAAGAGTGTGGCAGGAAGAGAAATTTTTTTATCATTTACCAGCCACTAATAAAAATATATTAAATATCGTCAAACAGGAGACCGGAAGATGAGAGGCGCTGCTGCAGTATCCTCTTCTGAATCAATTATATCACGTCTGCACAATTATTGTAGAATTATTTATCCTGAGGATTATGTGATAATATGTATGGTATGGTTTATGCCGGATTGATACTTTAAGAACTGGATATTTATAAATCAGTCGATAAACTCAGCCAGGAAGTTAATGAATGGAACAAATGAAAACATTGAAAGAGTATACCTCCGTCCCCATTTATGGTCCAAAAAGATCCCCTGGTTAATGCTTATTGTATTTGCATTATATGTTAAACCATGAAAAAGGAGACAGGAGCAGCGAAGCCTTGATACTCTTATAATAACACCCTATCATCTATAGCAGTTCAGAGGTATTTTTCCTGAAATGAATAAGCGGCACTTCGAACATTAGTTCCCGCATTACTTTCTGTATTCTGCAATATGGATTTAGTTCAAATAAGGAGCAAAGGGTGAGTGGTGATTTTCAGCCTATAAAGGATTTGCGTGGTATCATTACCGTATTAAACACCCCTTTTACAGAAAATAACTGTCTGGACATTCTTTCCCTTCAAAAAAATATCCGTAGAGCCATACAGGCGGGAGTGGCAGGATTTCTTGTTCCGGCCATGGCCTCGGAGGTTGGAAAGCTGTCAAGGGAGGAAAAGCAGATCCTTACACGCTCAACTGTATAAGCCTGCAACGGAGATAGTGTTGTTATCGGCGGGACATCCGCTCCCTCCCTGGACGAAATGCTCCGACTGGGGGAGTCCTGCCTTGAAGCGGGATGCCGGGGAATTCTTGCTAATATACCTTATCATTCCCTTAAGGAGTACAAGAGGTCTGCAAAGGCTCTGGACGAACTGGAACCGGACTTTCTGATGCTTCAGGACTGGGATGTGGATGGTTATGGAATTCCAGTCGATCTGATCAGCGATCTTTTCTCCGAACTGGAAACCTTTAAATGTCTGAAAATTGAAGTTGTTCCGGCGGAGTCAAATACTCAGAGGTCTATGAGAAAACCGGGGGTGCACTGCATCTTTCCGGTGGATGGGCAGTCTCACAGATGATAGAAGGTCTGGAAAGGGGTATCCATGCCTTTATGCCTACAGGTATGCACGAAATTTATTGCAGGATATACAGCCTGCATATAGAAGAGAAAATATCGGAGGCCAGAGAGCTGTTTGAAGAGCTACTGCCTGTTCTGGCTTTTTCCAATCAGCATCTGGATATTTTAATTCATTTTTTTAAAAGACTTCTATGGAAGCAAGGTCTCTACGCAAGCCCCAGAGTTCGAAAACCCATTCTGCCCTTTGATCATATTCACGAAAAAGAGGCAGACAGGCTGATTGAAAAGGTAATAAATATGACGGAAAGGATTGCTGAATAATCATACTTTGTTAATAGACCAACATTTATGCCTTCGTCCTTCTATTCGAAGTTGTAGACTATGGGAATTTTACAAATTCGTTTGTCATATCGATGAAAACTTAATTGTAAAAAAACTACACAGGGCACACTTTCATGATTTCAGTTATTTTAGTATATTATTTGTATGGCTATTGTTTCGATGTTTTATGGAATCATTGTCTCATTATATTTCTTTGATAACAGGAGACATAAGAAGCCGCATATCCATATTCAATATCAGGAACAGGAAGCGGTTATTTCTATCCCGGATGGTAAAGTTTTAGATGGAGATATTAAGCCAAACAAACTGAAACTTGTTGAAGCCTGGATTGAGATCCATAGAGATGAAATAATGGCTGATTGGCAATTAGCAAGCAATGGTAATGAAATTTTCAAGATCGATCCTTTGAAGTAGGAGAGCAGATGAATCCAAGAGTAAAAACTGTAAAACCAAATACAGATTACACTCTTTCTTTGATTTTCACAAATGATGAAAGGAAGATATTTGATGTAAAACCTTACCTGGACAGAGGTGTTTTTCGAGAATTACAGGATATCAAACTGTTCAATACTGTTAAACCTTTCCTGGGAAGCATTCAATGGATACATCAGCAGGACTTCTGCCCGGATACTCTTTATGAAGAAAGCGTTCCGACTAATTGAGGCCGTCCGGTAATCACGTACTTTACCAATTATGCTGCTAAGTATACTGTGTAATGTCCTGTGAACTTTGCCTAAAAGTTGCAGTCAAAAATGAACTTCCTGTGTTTTCAAAAACTAATATTCATCAGACTGACAGTATTAATGAATCCTCTGTTATCCAAAGAACCGGGTCTAAAAGATATAGAAGGAAAGGCAAGGCTGACCTTACTGTCTGCAATATTGAATAATGCAGTATTAGAAGTGGAAGGGCTCTTATACCTGCGGGTCTTATTAAAAGCAAAGGGACCGACTGCGAGCATGCCGATAAATGAACAAATTGGAACAATAATCATGTCACCAGAAAAGATAAGCACATCAAGACCAAATCCTATGATGAGACCTAAACTGCTGCCCAACCATGTTCCCCAAAAAGATCCTGTTTCATCACCTATATTTCCTATCAAAAAAACACCTGCTGCATTTCCTAAAGATATAATCGAAACAAAACCTATAACAAAAGCCCAATCTAATGCTTCCCTGCTGCAGTTTCTCCCTTCTGGATAAATTATACCTCATTTACCCTGTTTTTACATAATTATTTATCCGGTGGCTTATTATATGGTTGTTTATATATTGAACTTATATGAATTGGTACTTAAAAAACCAGGAATTTTAATTATTCTTCTTCGTATTTACTGGTAACCATCTTAATATTATCAAGGATCTCAAAGAAGACATCCACAAGGTCCGGATCGAATTTTATTCCTGTCATATCCCTAATCTCTGCCAGTACTTCCGCCTCTTCCCAGGCCTCTTTATATGCCCGCTTATTTCCCAGAGCGTCATAGACATCGGCCAGGGCCACTATACGGCCGTATAGAGATATTTCCTCCCCTTTTTTCCCAGGCCCGAATGTCTGAGCGCCAGCTTCATGGTCCTCAATTATATCGAACTCAATATGTCCGGGATAACCGGAACCGTCCCAGTTTTCATGATGATCAAGGGCAACTTCTGCCGATATACTGTCCAGGACCGATTCCCGATTCTGAAAGAGACGAAAACCCTGCCAACTATGGCTCTTCATTATCTCATACTCTTCGGCGGTAAACCGGCCGGGTTTTTTCAGTATTGTATCAGAAATTGCTACCTTCCCGACATCATGAAGCATCGCCGCCATCCTGAGGTTGTCAATGTTCCTGGATATGTCCTCCTGGGGAACTCTTTTATGTTTCGCGTAACACTCATATAATTCCACAGCATAACCGGCGACCCTGTTTACATGTGTTCCTGTTTCTTTGGGATCACGGAGGGCTGCCATTGCTATCATCCGCAGGATTATCGCTCTGGTCATTCTGGCCCGCTGGAGTGCAACGGTGGCATTGGCAGCAAAATGTTCTATCATCGGTATGCATTCTTCGCTGAAAGGGATTGTACTTCCATTATTGTCCAGGGCATTTATCACCTGCAGGACTCCCACCAGTTCTCCGGTATTCATTTTAAGAGGTACGGTAAGGTTGGAATGAGTTTTATACCCGGACAGTCTGTCATACTTGGAATCGAAACTGTAGGGAGCACTCTCCGGTATTGTGTAAACATCGGGAATATTCAGAGGCTTTCCCGTTGAAGCGACATAGCCGGATATGGTCTTCCTGTTAACAGGTATGGAAAAAATATTGTATATAAGTTTTCGTCCGGCCGGCAGAGCATTCTGCAGGCTGTCGTTCTGTGAAAAACTTATCTTAAGCTGCTCTCGGTTTTTAATGTATATAGAACCGGCATCGGCATTGGTTACCAGGCGTGCCTGCTGAAGAACCCTTTCCAGAAGTATATCCAGGTCCTGAATCTGATTGAGTTCCGAATCCATAGCAAGTATGGATTTCATTTTCTGAAGACTTTCTTCCATTTCTCTATCTCCGTTATAACTATTACAGCTAAAGAACAAAATAGCAACTTTTTTTTAATTTATCCTGTGATTTTCTATTGGTAATGCAGATTCCTGGTGCAATTCAGGTAAGTGAAACAATTTGGGCACTAAGTTTAGCTTACTTTATGTTGATGAGCATATTTAGGAAGCTTAACTTTCTATAAAAATAGGGGTTGGCCGATACTCCTTTTTTCAATTCCAGCACTTAATGTATTAAATATACTCTAAAAAAATAACAATGAAAAATTTAACTACTATGACCAGGCTTAAGTCTGGGTATTTTATATAACTGCCGGAATTTAAAAAGAGTGACAGTTTTAAACCATCACTCTTTTTGCTCCTACCGGAGACCGGACTTGATCCAATACAGCTGTTCACTCATTTTCGGCCAGACGAAAATACTGTACTTCCTGACCAGTAGTCTTTATTTCTCCGAAATACTGGTTATCCTGAGTATAAACCGGATAAACATTCCCCTCCCGGGTCTCAATTTTGGTGAATTCTCCCTGAGGCAGTACCTCGACAGCCTCAATCATTCCAGCGGTACTGACAAAGTAGATTTCTGCGTTAAACTGAGTTTCATTCCGGATATATATAATAACTTCACGTTTATTCGACTGTGAGTACATATTTTTAGGATAGGATTTCGGAACCATGGCTGAGAAATCTGCAAAGATTATCCTGTCTTCAGAAATTCTCCGGGGCTCGCTCTCACCAATATACAATACTTTTGCCTTGCCCCATTCCTCGTTCTTTTCCGGTTCATCCTGAGTATCTTTATCCTGGGTATCATCATCTTTCTCCTGACTATTTTCTACAACCAGGTCCTCAGCCACAGCATCCGTATCTGTCGGTTCTTCACTGGCAATGGTTTCTGACTCGGATTCTACTATTATGTCATCAACTGCCTCTTCATCAACTGGTAGAGGAGTTTCATCTGCCGGATCAACGATCTCCGGCTCAGCCTCCTGTGGAACAGGTTGTGCGCCGGCGGCCAGAAGAATCTCAATAATTCTCAGACCCCGATCATTTTGGGGAGCAAGTTGTATTGGCCGGATTGTTTCATAATTCAACGTATCAGGATATTCACCAAAGCGCAGCAGGAGCTCAACTCCCTCAACTGACCCTGCACCCGAAGAGAAATGCATGGCAGTATTTCCCTTTTCATCCCGCATATTTATTCTTGCACCTTCAAGCAGGAGAACCTCGGACAATTCGATGAATGTACGTGAAGAAGAAAGCATGAGGATGGTCATTCCATTCTGTATCACCTCATTGGGATTTGCACCGATTTTCAGTAGTATTTCCGCGACTCCGGCATTTCCGCTATCGGCGGTTCGGAGCAATAGTTGTGAGAGGATTTCTTTTCCCGGAGGTAATGAGGCTTCATAGCGAAGCAATAGTGAAGTTTCTCTGGAGATACCGCTTTGTCGACCTGTATCCCGCTCCAGGGTAATATAAAGAACTGTTTTTCCGGCATTATTAATGATATCCGGTTCCACTCCGGAGGTTAAAAGTACCTCTGCGGTTTCAATATCAGGCCTGGCAACAGCGATAAAAAGAGCTGTGTTTCCCTGCCGGTCCGTTAAATCGGGATCGATCCCTCCTCTAAGGAGGACCGAAACGAGTTCGGGAATTCCCCGGGCGGCGGCTGAGTGGAGCAGTGTTTTTCTTTCTTCCAAACGAATATTCAACTTTGATCCCGCCTTAACCAGCAGCTCAACCCTGGGAGCATCCAGTTTTTCAACTGCATGGACAATCGGAAGAATATCCTGTACTGAGGCCAGATTCGGATCGGCACCTGCATCCAGCAGAATACTCATGGTATTTACTGCAGCCTGTGAGGGTAATTTAGTATTCAAAGCATAAAATAGCGGCGCTCCCAGTCGTGTGCCGAGCTGATTTATCTGATGCAGTGCCCTGTCATCGGCAAGATATTCTTCAACCAGTTCCCATGCACCTGATCCGGACGCGATATGAAGAGGTGTTTCACCCGATGAACTTTGTTGTCTGGAGGGATCGGCACCGGCCTGTACAAGCAGTCGGGCAAATGCTTTCTGCCCGTTTTGTGTCAGAAGATGAAGTGGAGTACGATCCTTATTATCAATTCGTCCGGCATCAGCACCGGAATTTATCAGAAATGACAGCCCTTCCGGGTTTTTACTTGTTACACTGTAAAACAAAGCGGATAAGCCTGAGTTGTCTACAGCCTCAAGTTCCACACCTTTCGATAATAATCGCTCCATCATCTGAACATTTCCATTGGCAGCTGCCAGCATAAGTGTTGTTCTGCCGCCGCTTCCGGAAATTCTTACATCACCACCATAGTTTATAAGGATATCAATCATATTGACTGCATTTTTCCCTACGGCAAGAATGAGGGCTGTATTCCCTGCTGAATTCAGAAGATCCGGATTGGCTCTGGCAATCAAAAGTGTTTGAAGACTGTCTGCCTGTCCATACTGGACAGCAACATGAATCAGGCCATTGCCGTCCTTATCTACTTCATTTGGATCTCCACCTTTCGAGAGGAACTTTTCCAGTTTCTCCAGATTGCCCTGCCGGACTGCCCGAACTTCAGTAGAAGCGCATGAACTGATTATTAAACCTACAGCGATTAATATTATAATTTTTCTGAAATGTTTCATCGATTCCTCCAGAACTGGTCCGGTTAAAGCCGGAAATTACTACTTTATAGTTTACATTAAAAAGATATTTTTCTCCACTTTTTATAGAAAAACCTAATAAGTGTAAGTACACAAGTAAAGCTGTTAAGACTAAAGAAGTTTACGAGCTTGCCTGCCAGGCTCTAAATCAGTATTCTTAAAACCTAATTACAAAAGGCAGCTTCAGTTTAGCCTGCAATTAACTTAACCAGGGACAAATGAACTCCCGGGGGAGATAGTCATATGAATGAAAATAGAATTGATAAACTGGAAATCAGAATTAGTCATCTGGAAAATTACCTTAATCAGTTAAATGATATAGTCCTGGAGAATGGAAAGATACTGGAAGATATTAAGAAAGAGCAACTTTTTTTTAAACGGCAAATGGATGAGGTTACCAGTCAGATGCCGGGTCCTGAAGCAACAAAGCCCCCTCATTATTAGAGTATGATATATATTCATCCCACAGATTTTGAATCTTTATTTAAGGCAGGTCTATTATGAAACAACCACACATCTTATGTTCCGAAAATGATGTAAACCCTTTTGTGCTTTTGCCGGGAGATCCCATGCGCGTCCTAAGGGTGGTTGGGTTCCTTGATCAGGAGGAGGAGATTAAGCAATGGATAAAAGAACAGGAAATTTATAATTAGAAAAAGACTGTACCAATCAGATAAAGTGCATAGGAAAGGAGAAATATTGCACAAATTCCTATAAGAATCCGGTAGACCTTATCAGACATAATACTGCGGGTTTTCGAGACTGCAGCAGATACAAATGCATACCACAGAGCATCGGCCAGAATGTGACCTGCAAAAAATATGCTTACTCCGGATATTCCCAATTTACCTGCCGATAGAATATAGCCTAAGCCAATGGTAGCCCACCAGATAAGCCAGTATGGATTTGCAAGACTTAAACCTGCTCCAAGAAAGATCAGATTCCCATTTAATGGAATATTCTCATCAGTCTGTAGACTTAGATCAGGAATTCCTTTTAACATACCTATAGCCATGAAGATCATAAAACCACCACCTGCCAGGGCAATGAAGATAAAAACTTCCTTCTGGACCAGGATGGGAGCCAGACCCAGGAATAATGCTGTTATCAGGATTAACTCTAAAATACCATGACCCAGAATAAATAATGGCCCTGTCGACGGGCCCCGGCGAATACTTTCACTAATAGTCGCACTTAGAAGCGGGCCTGGCATTAAGGCACCGGAGAATGCAATACCAAATGATGTTAAAAATATGACCAAATGATTTTCCATGCAGGAACATTAGGCTC
>SDBV01011413.1_pt1 | contig 11519 bp, 6 predicted proteins | sample 2277081 | NCBI WGS metagenome assembly SDBV01 (sample SAMN10402039, study PRJNA504765) | marine sediment metagenome | isolation source: marine sediment core GS10_PC15, 223 cmbsf | place: Arctic Ocean: Southern Knipovich Ridge | collected 2010
AACATACAATTAAAGATGTGGCAAAAAAAGCCAAGGTTTCGGTTGGAACTGTATCGAAGTATATAAATAATAACGGCTATATTTCTCCCGAAACAACACTAAAAATTAAAAAAGCTGTTGAAGAGCTTGATTATAAACCGAATGCTATTGCCCGGAGCCTGAAATCGAAAAGTTCAAGAATAGTGGGCTTAATTTTTACCGAAATAGATAAACCTTTTTTCAGCGGTATTTTTCACAAGGCTGAGGAAGTAGCCCTTAAAAACGGTTACAATGTCATTTTATGCATTACAGATAATAATATTGAGAAGGAAAAAAATTATATAGAATCTCTAAACAAGATGTACGTTGACGGTTATTTAGTTAATCCATCAACCTCTGAAAGCAGCAAGCATTTTGAAAATATTAAAGATAACAAAGTTGTTTTTTTTGATAGATGTTCCGGTATGAAAGATGGGATTTGTGTGAAACTGGACAATTTCGAAGGAGTTAAACTTGGAGTTGAATATTTATTAAATTATGGACATACAAAGATAGGAGTTATCCATGGTCCATTGAATGTAACGCCAAGTATCGAAAGACTTACAGCATATAAAAAGATATTGTCCGATAATGATATTGAAATTGATGAGAGCATAATTAAACTTGCCAAAGATTTCTCTGCCGAAGGCGGTTATGAGAAAACCAAAGAGTTACTGCAATCGGATAACAGGCCAACCGCCATTTTTTCACATTGCGGTGGTTTATCTATCGGGGCTTTAAAGGCGATAAAGGAATTAAATTTAAAGATTCCTGATGATATTTCCATGATTGGTTTCGATAATTCTAATTATACAGAGTTTTTTGATCCTCCCCTTACATGTATAGCGCAACCTGTTGATGATTTTGGAAAAATATCGATGGAAATTTTAATAAAGTTAATAAATGGCAGAGATGTGAGTAGAAGGACAGTTGAATTGAAACCTGAATTAATAGTGAGACACTCCTGTAAAAAACTTAAATAAGCATACTTTTGTGTACAAATATAATCTGTTGTTATGCTCATAATCTTAATTAATATAATTGTTTATACTGTCATATCGGAAAGGACTTCAAATTATATTGCGAATATATTTTCTGATAATTCTAATTATTGTAATCGGCTTTTCGCTTTCGAAAGAGAGTCTCTATGCCCAGAATATTTACGATTTACGTAAATTAACCGACCAGGACTGGCTTGAGATGACCTCCGAAGAAAGGTTGAGCGCACTGAACACCTCCAACAACCGTGCCAGAAACCAGACAATTGTAGGTAATTTTGGCAGGAATTACGATCTCTACTCAAAATGGGGATATGATTACTACGAGATGAATGACCGTTATGAAAACTATACCTTCAGGGGCTTCGAGAACTATAACATCATCGAGGACCGTCGCAACAGGTGGTATTACAACCAGTTCGGCGACAGGCTTACCAAAATGACAAGAAGTGCGCAAATCTGGAATGAAAAGTTCAATGACGATGGTACAGCAAGTGTTTCCGGCCCCACGAATTTTATAAACCAGAGAGTAGGATTCGACGGAATCTGGGTGGCGAGGGAATCTACCGATGACTGGGCAATATCTGCTGTAGGCGCCGGCGCATTGAGAGCAAAATTGACCCCGCTTACCTTGAGTTATCCGAATTTGCCCGGTATGAAGGTCGATTTTCAGTCTGCAAATTATCAGGCAAGCATAATTAACAGCGCCATTGCCGGTAAGGGCTCATATATAGCACTGGGTCAAGGCGGTTCTTCAGGTTTTCCAACAAACACACTTATGTTGAGAGGGATGCAGCTCCGGAGGAAATTCGGCGCACTCAACATCGGAGCGAATTATGCCAACCTTTATACCGTACAACCCAACCGTGACAAGGGACAGTCATTGAAGGGCACAGTGAGTAATTATGCCCCTACACCTATGATTTATGCGGTACGAATTGTAGATGACTCACCCCAGGACGGAGACGGTCCAATAGTACAGGATGTGAAACTAAAGGTAGATGGTGTGTACCGTCCTGATATACAGCCGCAGATTATTATGGATGATTTGAGACGTGAAAAAATAACCGCAGTCATCTCGAAATCCCAGATGGGATATTATGAATTTAATTCCATATACAGTGGTGAAACACCGCCGTTTGATCAGACAACCGTTAATGAACGTATCCCAAAATATCTCGATTATGCATATATGAACGATTATGTTCGTGGCTGGAACACCAAAAAACTGACTGATAATTTTGATATTGAACGGGGAAAACAATATTATAAGATTATCGAACCCGGCGGTAAGCCGATACAGGTAAATGGCAATGAATACGTTGTCTATTTATTTGATATCTCCTCCATTACCGATAGGGTAAAAAGGGTTGAGGCGGAAGTTACAGTATCGAACGACTACCGAATACAGGTAGCCGAGATCTTTACCAAGTATTCTGCCGCGAATCTTGATGCGATGGGTGATAACTATGGCCATTACGATGCCACTTTCTGGAAGACAATGGCGCAGTCTGAGGGTAATATAAAAGACGGTTCAAACCTCCGTACAATAACAGTAGAGTTTGGATATGAGGTGGCAAACACAATATATGGATTTGATGCTCATTTTAATTATCTCGGATTCAAAGTTGATGGGGAGTTTATTGCTAATTCTCATTACTATATGTTCTCCGACGGTGTTCCCGGGACAGGGATACCGAAATCTTCAGTCGATGATATCACTCCGCGTAATGGACATCGTTACTCCCAAAACGATAAAGCATATTATGTCATTGCCCAAAAGGAGTGGAAGAATTGGGGATTCGCCGGCGAATTATTCAAAATGGGGAAATTTTATCGACCGTATTTTAACTATTATTTTCCATTCGAGACCTCTGGAAATCAGTACAACATCCGAAATGACTATTTAAGAATCTCAATGATTGAAGACAACGACGATGATGATCAGTATCCTGATGTTACTCCCTATCCCCAATCGATGTCATCGAGAATGTACAGTCTGCTTGACCCTGACGGTGTTTTTCCCGGAAACGATCTGGACAATGACGCTCTTCCGGATAATGAAAAAAATGATAATGGCCTCCCGGATTATGATGAACCGTTTTTGATGTTTGACGTTGATCCTGATGAATATGTTTTCGGTGACGATTTTAACAATAATACAATCCCCGATTTCCGTGAAGACGACATAAAGTATGACACGCCATATGAGCTTGACCGTAAAGGCCATCATATTTACCTGAGATTTACTCCTCAAAGAAATGTTAACCTGATTTTGGGTTCTTTCCGAACAGGAGGAATAGGTCTGGATAACAGGACAGATGATGATTATGTAAAGGTAAATGTTAACTATGACGTCCAGGCAATAGGTAATATTTATGCGGAATATCGTTATGAGGAAATCAAGGACAACATTCAGGATTCTTATGTTGTCGTTCCTACCCTGAGCCGTGAAAAACAAGGCGTTTGGGGTCAGCGTACCCGTTACGATCGTGATTTGTACTTTGATGAGGTTGAGTACAGGAACTCGAAAGTAAACAGACTCTTTCTTGAATCCAGGATCAGGGGTATTCCTTCAATAACTATAGAAAATCATGTAAGATATGAGAGAAACAGACAGATTGAGGGAACCATGTATGATAATACATTCCAGCCAAAGGATATATTGACCACATTTGCGATGGTAAATAAATTTATATATACGAAGCAGTGGGGAAACTTTACATTCTCGCCGGGAGTTAAATTCCGTTTTTATAAGAAAGGACGATCGGAATCCATTAATCCCCTCGACCATTACCTGATGCGCATTCCGATGGTTTATTTTAAATACAGGATTTCCGATAAAACAACTATTACATACGGCATTCAGGGATTCAAAGGCTTTGAGTTGGTTTACAATGACTATATTCAGAGCCGCAACAGCTACAAAAAAGTGGACTATATTCTACAGTTTGAGAACAGGACAAATTATTTTGGTTTCGATACCTGGGGCGGATTCGGATATAAGTCGGAACAGATTATGTTTGACGAAAAATACCGTAAGTTCGAGGAATACAAGAGTTCTTCTTTATTCCTCCAAATATGGATTGGATATTAAGTCAAATGAAGAATAAAGATTGAAAAATATGATAAGAAGTATGCATAAAAATCGCAAATTGTTATTCAATAACCGCAAATAATCAAGGCTGGTGACTCACATGGAAGAAAAAAATTATTCGAAACGATTCAGAGGCGCTGCCGATGCCATCGATATGGAAAAGCTCGAGAGAGAAACACAGAAGCTGCTATTCCTCGGGCTTGTAGTGGCGGTGTCATTCCATGCGGCTTTAGGTTCGTACTTTATGTTCAAAAGAACCGAAGTGAAAGTTGTAAAACCGCCAACAATGGAACTCGTTATACGCCGCCCGAGAATGACCAAACCTTTCGAATTCAAGAAAAAACGTATCAAGCAGAGAGAATACAGGAAAAAAGAGATAGTCCAGAGAAAACCTACTGCGGAAATAAAAACAAAATCCATTCAGCAAAACTTTCTCGGAAATGTGGCTTCGTATGATTTTGATACATCGATGGATTTTGATGCCGGCTCTGAAGTTTTTATACCCGGGGGTATCGATATTGAAATGACAGCAACAAGAGAGCCCGAGAAGCAAATTTCCATGAAGGAAGAAATGATATCTCTCGATGACCTTGACACCGGCCAGTTCAAGGCGATGGTTATCCAGGATCCGAGCGATAAGCAAAGTATTAAGGGTTTCATTTATATTGCCACTTTATGGGGTGCGCAGCTCGAGCCGGCTTATAAACGGGCTGTTATACATCTTTCCGACGCTGTTAACCGTTATACAAGTATCAGGTCTAAGGTTGATAAACATCTTTTTGTCGATTCACGGAAACTTTTCGAAACACCTTTTATATTTCTCTGTGTTGACGAGCAGTTCGAGTTGACCGATATCGAAGCAAGTAATCTTGGTGAGTACCTCAGGAAAGGCGGTTTTTTAGTTCTGGACAACGGTACGCCGGAAAATGAATTTGGCGCGGCTGAGGCATCGTTAAGGCAAATGTTACGTGTTGCACTTGGGAATGATGCAAAATTACTGCCTATCCCTAATAAACATCCTCTTTATCATTGCTTTTTTGATTTTGACGAGGGCCCGCCCCAGGGTTCGGAAGTTGATTTTTCAAATGTTGCGTCTGAAGGTTTTGAAGCCAGATACAATCGAACCACGTTATCAAAACAGGTGTTTTACCTGGAAGGAATATGGCTGGATGACAGGCTTGTATCTATATATTCTAATAAAGGATACGCAAAAATGTGGGCTGCCACCACTAACAATGAGCCCCAGTTAAAGATAGGGGTAAACATGGTGGTGCTGGCTTTGACCCAGGATGGCAGTATTGCACAGCAGAAAATGGATCAATTCACTTCTGCACAATAATATCCTTTGATTAATTTTTCTTAACATTTATTAAACCAAGTTATTTGATTCAAGAGGAGGTGAAAAGCTGATTTATTTAATTTTTTTCAAAACGTGCAAATCACAATTGGTTTAATACTAAAAAAAATGAAATGGGGTGATTGATGAAAAAATAATGATGTAAGATTTATAAAATTAAACTGCATGTTTAAAGATTGAAAGGAATAGTTATGAAGAAAATACTTATAATTTCTGCCGCGATGATTTTGCTTGTGTCGTTGTCCTTTGCAGCTGATTTTTCACCGACCATTATGACCCTGACTGCGCCGGAACAACTCCAATATGATTTTACCGGTGACCCGTTAAAAATAGATTTCGAAGTTGCCGGTACACCGGGGGCAGTATGGCTTATCTTAAACACCAAGGGTTTGGCGGAGAATATTGTTGCCATCCGAAACGGTTTTATGGGCTGGCACTATGTAAACAAAATCGACACAACAATTTATGTTTCGCAACGGTACATTGTAGACCAGGGTGAAAACTCGATTACCTGGGATGGGAAAGACCAGGATGGTAATCTTGCAGCAGCCGGCGATTATGATTACTATCTCTGGGCCTACGATGATCAAACACCAAGGCAACTTGCCTGCGAATTTATTGATATAGGATTCGATTGGCAATCCCAATTCACACAAGTGCTTGAAATAGACGAAACAGGTTTGCCATTACCAAATCCTATATTATATGGCAACTGGCCCTGGTGGAAGAGCAAAGACCCGGATAAGGAGTTACCTTACAAAGAATTTGGTATTCATTATAAGTGGGTAATAGGAGGTGACCCAATTGATTTATCTCTTTTGCAAACAACAGATTGTGCTATGTATGGAGACAGGAAGGATTCTAGTGAGCCTGGTTACTTCACGTACGGTGGTCCTGTATTAAATCCGGACGATTATTCAATATTTTACCATTGCAGTATAAATGTGGATGCTATGCAAAACACAATGCTCAAGTGGCAGTGGGTTGAAGGAGGTGAAGCTGTACTTGATGAAACGTGGCTCGGTTGGGATGAGTTAGTGTGGCAGGATAAAGGTATGGCAATTGGTAAAAACTCACAGCATCCAACAAGTTATACAGATTATTTAGAACGTAACTACATTTATATTGTCTCGCCCGGTCTCCATCAAAAAGAGGAAGAGTGGAGCAAACTCCGCTGTGTCACATTCGATGGCGAAGTTATTTTTGACAAGATGATGCATGAGTGGTTTTATCCTGATGATGGTAATCCGAATGAGTACATTAATGGTTCTTTCCATAATATGGCTACTAATGGAAATTTTCGTTGGTTCCTGTTGAGTCATACATCTTGTATGCATGAGATGATTGACACAAGCAGAATAATTGAAGATCCTGATGTTGACCCGGAAGATTACATTATGTTCCAGAACGCTAATGGCGATTACTGGATGGATAACGCTTATCAGCCAGATTTTGAACCCGCATGGATCTGTCTCCATGATAAGAGATCGGAAGTTACGAGAAGAGATAGTATAGATATTGATCAAAACGGGTTTAACATTATTTATACTACCTTCTTAGGATTGACATCTTTTGGAGTATCGACTCAGGATGGAACGGCTGTAGATGTCATGTCGTTTGGTGATGACACTGTTTCTGATAACAAATATTGGAAAATGGGCGGTCAGCTCGTTGATTACAACTCAGACTCTGATGGTTTATACATGGGAGCAGTACTTCCTCCAGATGCGGGTGGTGGTGGTCAAGTATGGTTTGTTGCCTTTGACTCGGTCCACGGTGTAATCACGAACGCACCGGTTATCGAGCCCGTAGTGGAAGATGGACAGTCGGCATTCAGTGTTGCTCAAAATGCTCCGAACCCGTTCAATCCGACAACATCGATCAGCTTCACGCTTCCTGCGGCTGATAATGTAAAGGTTGAGATTTACAATGTTTCGGGCCAGAAGATTGACACGCTGGCGAATGATTTCATGAATGCAGGAAAACACTCGGTGGTCTGGGATGCTTCCGGATTGTCCGCAGGAGTTTACTTCTATACAGTAAAGTCCGGGGACTTCTCAAAGACCATGAAGATGATACTTCTCAAATAAAAACCTTTCCTAATGCAGGTAGTGTCTTCTAAAAGGAAAGCCCTGTTCATTTTACAGGGCTTTCCTGAAATAAATGAAAAATATTCAATGTGAATCAGAATAAGAAAGAAGCATGTATTATGATGAGAATGATACTGATGATTTTGATGCTGACCGGAACATCATTTTCAAATGTTTCAGCACTCGGGCGGCCGGAAATGGAATTCAAGGTTTTTCAGTTCCCCCGCGATATGATTCCTCAAATAGACGGTCAAATCGATGACTGGGATATTGTCGGTGAGGAATATACCTACGGTACGGATCAGCTCGATGGCACTACCGGCGGCTATCCCGATGGGAAAGTCGATACGAAGGACTTCGATGTAAAAGTCCGTGTCGGATGGGTAAAGGATCTGAACCGTCTCTATTTTCTTTATGAGGCTTATGACGATTACTGGGATTTTGGAATATTCGAGGGCCGCGGATATCGCAATGACATATTTGAAATTGTGGTGGATGCAGATATTTCCGGCGGGAATATCATTAACAATTCTCAGTACAAAGACAGAATTGAAACCCATTTCCGTTATAGCGGAGTGCATGGCCAGAACTATCACATATTTACGCCTCCGGTAAATAATCAATGGTGTCTTGTCTGGGGAAGCCAGCCCTGGATATGCAGATTCCCCTGGGCGAACTATGCTTATGATTATAATTTCAAGCACGGCGAAAGCGGAAAACTTGTCCTCGAATTCTGGATAACACCTTTCGATTACGCTCCTAACGACGGGCCCAGAAGAGCGGTGGTTTCACGGCTCGAGGAAAATACGATAATCGGGCTTAACTGGGCGATTCTGGATTTCGACAATGGGAAAAAGGATGGCAGAGGCAACAGTAACCTTGCCCATGAAAGATCAGCGGTTGCCGATGCTTCGGCACTTTGCGCTTTTCGTCTCATGCCCGTAGAAAAACGTTTTGAGCCACTCATCGAAGCCCGTTGGTCCTTCAAAATTATCGATATGGACAGACGTCTGGTATATTTCAGGGACGAGTCGGTGGGCAACATAACCGGCTGGTTCTGGAACTTCGGCGATGGTGAGACATCCAAAGAGCGGTTTCCCATCCACCGTTATGAAAAACCGGGAGTCCGGTACACTGTCTGGCTCGATGTTGAAGGTCCCGATGGGACATCCCGCCATTCAAAGCACTGGGATGTTATGGTGAAATAGCTTAACAGCGGATTTCACGGTAAGGATAAAAGCGGCAACTGTAGAGGGCGATGAAAAGTCTTTATTCACGCACCCAAGATGAAATATATGATTTATGTTGCTGTAAAGGGCATGTAAATTAGCGCTTTTAACTGTCTCATGACAGCTTAAATCCGAAGTCCGATAGATTTTTTTACAGGACTTTGTAGTTATACATCGATAATAAGAGCAGCAACTCCTTTATAATAATCAGGAGACAAAACATGAGTGAAAACAAATCGAGACGTTCCTTTTTCAAAACGGCTACTGCGGGAAGCGCATTCCTCGCTGCTGCTCCAAATGCACGGGCGCAACGGAGACCTTTCAAACGAAAAAGCCCTGCTTCGAGAGACCTGATAGAGGTTGGTGTCATTACCTGCGGAGCATACACACATATTGAATTCGGCTGGGGATTGACCATGAATCCTCCGCCGGAATCTTTTAAAGGCGGATTCTGGCCGAGAATGACCGGCATGATTATGACCCATTGCTGGGATCCTGATCCGAAGGTTGCCGAGAATTTTGCCAAGCAATATGATATAAAAGCTGTCAAGAATTACTATGATATGGCTGATAAAGTCGATGCGGTAATTTGTTCCGGTTTTCATGCGACCGGCTGGTGGCCGCAGCTGACAAAACCATACCTTGAAGCGGGAATTCCATGCCTGATAAACCGGCCTTTTGCTTTTTCCATGAAAGAGGCGAAAGAAATGATCGATCGGTCGAAGAAATACAATGCGCTTATTTATGTCCCATCTGCCTTTGAATCGCGCTATGAAACAGAACGTTTGCACAACAAGGTTCAGGCCAAGATCGAGGATGGCGCTCATATACGCGGCGCGTATTGCCGGACGGCGGGTAACGAATATCCGGCGCACGGCGTTCACGGACTTTATAATATTTATTCGGTGCTGGAACCGAAAGTTGTTGCGGCGAGTCTTCAGGCGAAGAGTTGGTGGGATTTCGGAACCGGATTCATGACCATGAAATGTGTACAGGACAACGGGCCTGATTATTTCATAGGTCTCCATGTAGTAGGCGTTCGCGGAGATTACGGGAATATTCTTGTGTTCACTTCACAGGGACGGCTCGAGGAGCATATCGAATTTGTCGGAGGCAAAGGCGGTCGATACAATCAGCTCAAGAATCACAATGCCACGAACATGTTCGAATTCAATAAAATGATTGTTTCGGGGGAAATGCCACAGACCCATGATTTTATTCTTGATAAGACCAGGACATTCCTCACTGGATTCTACTCCCATTGCGAAAAGGACGGTCTCATGATAAACTGCGATGACCTGCCCGGAGACTGGCGTGCACCGGAGGTCGAACCTGATCATATTTCTGCTGATATTTTTAAATAATCATTTACTGACATATTAGTTTTATTAAGGTTGACATTCAATGCTGGCTTCTTTAAGCTTAATAAGCCATTTTAATTAATATTACTCACATAAACCGGAGCAGAGTTATGAAAAAAAATAATACAAGACGGACTTTTTTCAAGTCAATGACAGCCGGTGGAGCGTTTCTTGCCGCCGCATCGAAAAGTCATGCTAAACGCAATGCTTTCAAAAGAAGCAGCCCCTCATCGAATGAAATGATAGAGGTCGGTATTATTACTTGCGGTAGTTACACTCATATACAAGGCAGTTGGGGCATATTTCTGAATCCGCCAAAGGAAAAACATCGCGGGGAAATGTGGCCGAAAGCCACGGGTATGGTCATGACAATGGTGTGGGACCCCGATCCGGAGGTTGCAAAAAGCTTTGCGGAGAAATTCGATGTAAAGGTTGCAAAAAACTATTACGATATGGTTGATAAGGTCGATGCTGTAATTTTCTCCGGTTTTCATGAGTGCGGGTGGTGGCCACAGCTTACCAAACCATACCTTGAAGCTGGATTGCCATGCCTTATTAACCGTCCGTTCGCACTCTCTATCAGGGAAGCAAAGGAGATGATTGAGCGGTCAAAAAAGTACAACGCTCCGATTTATGTTCCCTCGGCATTTGAGACGCGGCTTGAAACCACTCAGCTCAGACGTGATCTTGTGAGACTTCTCGAAGACGGCGCAAACATTGTCGGAGGTTTTTCTCATCAGACAACAAGAGAATATCCAGCCCATGGAGTTCATGGAATTTACGGTATGTATTCCATACTGGAACCGAAAGTGAAAGCGGTAAACCTGCAGACGGATAAATGGTGGGAATTCAAGTCGGCTTTCATGACATGGAGATGTGAACAGGAAGATTTCAATGATTATTATGTTGGGTTTAACATGGGGACGAAATCGACATTGGCCTGGCGAAAAATCTTAACCACAAAAGGAACTATACAGGATGACATTAATGGGGGGGGCGATATCACAACACGTTTTATGACACATAATTATCCTAACATGTTTCAGTTTGAAAAAATGATAGAAACAGGGGAAATGCCTCAAACACATGATTACATCATGGGAAAAACAATAGCATTTCTTACCGGTTTTTATTCTCATTGTGAAAAAAACGGTCTGATGGTAAACTGCGCGGACCTTCCGGAAGACTGGCGTGCACCTGAGGTGCACCCGGATCGTATTTCGGATGAGATTTTTAAATAAAATTAATTAATTAATCCTGAAATCCTGAATACAGGTTAAAGGTTCATAATAAAATAAAAATATTATATAAAAAAATGATAAAAAACAGATAACTCTGGGTTGAAGCCTGAACACCGGCAGCTATATAC
>SDBV01011414.1_pt1 | contig 11519 bp, 11 predicted proteins | sample 2277081 | NCBI WGS metagenome assembly SDBV01 (sample SAMN10402039, study PRJNA504765) | marine sediment metagenome | isolation source: marine sediment core GS10_PC15, 223 cmbsf | place: Arctic Ocean: Southern Knipovich Ridge | collected 2010
CTAACATAAAATCATTACCATCAACAGTAATAAATTTAGTTGTTCTAAAATCTTTATCGGAATAAGGATATCCTGCATTAGACCAAAGTATATTTAAGGTAAAAGTTACAGAATCACTATTTATATTATTGCTTGTGTCATTACAATAAACAATCCAGGTGTTAGAACCTCCGACAGAAGTGATACCTGTAAAGTTAGTTCCCATATTTACTGCGGAAGAATTTGTCACACCATCATCAACAGAATACCAACAAGAATCAGGATTTGTTTCTGTGTATGTATAATTTAAACTGCTCACATTTTCTGAATAAGTTATTGCAGTAGGATAAATTATTGATATTGAAGGAAGTGTTATATCATTAACTGTTAAAGTTTGAGTATCCATTGAACTGTTTGAAGTCCAGTTTGCTCCTCCTGTTGTATTCAAAACATAATCGTAAGTGCCAAAAGCAGGACTCCAGGTTTCTCCAGTACCTTTATCCACACCATCCCTATAAACTTTGTAAGTAACATCCCCATCCCCAGTATTTGATTCAGATAAGCCAATTACAACTTCTTGAGTTTCATTAATTGTCCAACTTAAATCACTTGTCAAACTTCCTTCTGGAACTGCTTTATTAACGGTCAAAGCAAATGTATCCATACTTGCATTGGCTGTGTAGTTTGCACATCCTGTAGTATTATAAACATAATTATAAACTGCTACACCTAAAACAGTGGTATCCGGATTAGATACTTCTACACCATCTCTATATAATTTATAATCACAACCACCATCACCTGTATTACTTTCTGTTCCTTCTACATCTCCAACTGTACCATATGTAATAGGACTTGCACCTGTAAGAGAACCAATAGGAGCGATTTTTTCTACTGTTAAAGTTTCTGCATCCATAGAAGCATTGGCAGTCCAATTTGCTCCACCTGTAGTGTTTAAAACATAATCATAAGTACCTACTCCCAAAGTTACGGTTTCTCCAGTACCTTTATCCACACCATCCCTTGAGACATTATAATCAACATCTCCATCTCCTACATTACTTTCTGACAAGCCAATTGTCACTTCTTCTAAATATGGTTCCGTCCACGTATCAGTATTTGTAAGACTTCCTGTAGGAGTTGCTTTATTAACTGTGACCTTATAAATGGTAGAATTAAGATTATTCATTGTATCATTTATTGTAACATTAATCAAATAAATTCCTACAGCTATGTTTACTGTTGAATTTTCTAACCAACCACTTTGATTAATTTGAAATAAAGTTGTCCAGTTTATTGCGTAGCTGTCAAATTCTGTTTCATCTTCAGCATCAAAATCAACTCCGAAACCTTGTGTATAATTAATTGTTGTGTTTGCTGGAATTGTTGTAAAGTATGGAGGAATTTCATCTGCTCCAATGAAAGGATATGTTAATCCTGCTCCTGAATTATATAGCTCAGCAATTTCTGCGTTAGTTAGGAATCGGTCCCAAACTCCAACTTCATCCATTATTCCATCAGGATATTGGTCACTTGGAGCTCCTGGTCTCGCACCAAGCCTAGTAACTGTTGGTGTTACAGAACCCGGATTACAACTATCTGTTAAAACCTTCGTTCCATTAACCCAAAAATCAACAGTATCACCAGAAGCATCAACATTAAGAACGATGTGGTACCATATGCCAGTTGTCATAGCATGAGTACCAGGAGGATAACAAACTCCAAGACTCCCATCATATCCAACAAGAGCCCTTAACTGCGAATTTGAGCCTGAATAAAATAAAGCTATATCTGTAGGGTTGTTACCTGAAACTCTAGAATCATATAAAGTATTATAACCTGAACCAATACTCTCAAATTTGAACCAAAGACTTAATGACCTATTTTCTGCTAAATTAATTACAGGACTTATAACAACATAATCATCAGAACTTGTTTCGAAATCAAATGCGTTCTCTATTATTCCTGTTGCTCCTCTAGTAGGACCATTATTTGTTCCATTATAAACTCCTAAACTATCAACAACGACTCCAGAAGTCTCCTGTAACTTATAATAAGCAACAATATTATCTGTAAGAGCGTCTATCCAATAAAATGTTGTTGATTTCTCCTGGCCCGGATTGAAATGCCCTGCGTTGACCAACAAAGCGATGTAAAAGTTCTCCTGGTTCCCGTCACCGTGCATCTTGACGGTATAGTCCAGGTTCTCATCCCAGCCTATCCTCAAAAAGTTCTCCTTGGGAAACAAAACCTTATCTTCCTTATCATGTATCCTGTACATAGACAGCGGAACCTCAACTATTGAGTAATTGTAGATTATGGTACCATTGGGCCCTGTCTGGTTTGTGGGGAAGGATGTGTTGATGTATTCCTTCATATCTTTAAACAACAAATCATAAGTCCCATCTAATCTATAATTTGTATTGTTAATTCTTATTTTATCAATGGTTTCATTAAAAGGCACATTCAAATCCATGACCTTCCAAGCAAAGCCCAAATCAAAAGGAATATCTATCCCAATATTTTTTCCATAGATTGTTATAGATAAATTTTTATCGTCTAGTCCTAAATAATAATTTACACCCAATCGCATATCATAACCAGAATAAGTAATATCTTTCCAAAGGGTTGCATTTACATAAGTTTCATTATCTGTTTGAATATTTTTATTGAAATTATTTAATTCGTCAGCACACTTTATCCTATTCCATTCTCCTTCAGAATAGTAACCAATGCAAAAGACGTTCTTAGACCAATAATCCTCATAATGGTTTGTTAACTGAATTCCTGAGCTCTTATTAAAATAATAGGCATCTTGGGTATTCCATATTACTACTGTATCATTTAAAATGTTATATCCTATAGCATTTCCAAAACTATAAATATCTGATTCTTTACCAATATGTACTCTAAATTGTTTATTTGGTTGATAATCATAGATAATTATTTCCTCTTTAGAGATAATATACTCATCAGACTTTAAACCCTCAATCCAAACCTTTTCATTACCTGGGTTAGTATATTCTATAATAAGATTTCCATCTTTTGAATAAGAATTAATACTAGAATCAATATTTAAATCATCTTCAATTTGAACATAAGAAACAACCCCTCTATTTTGTCCATCATATATATAAAAAACACCAATCGAAAGAAGAAGAAATATTCCTATTGTAATAAATATTTTATTTATCATTCTTCCTCGTTTAAACCTCCTTTTCTTCTTTTTCCCTAAATTTTTTATATGTTAATGCTGCTTCAGCTAAGCAGATTTTTCTATTAAAGAATAACTTCTTTTTTGGTATCATTTATTTTCCCCTATATGTTTTTTTAGCTTCTGCCATACACTCACCATATTTTTTTTCAGGGTGGGCTTTCTTATATTCCATCAGATGCTCTATCCAAGGATTTTTTGTTTTTTTCTTAACTTTCTTTTTTACCATTATTTCTTTTTCCTCCCTTTTATCTTTATATTTTTGAATAATTGATCGACTAACATTTCCTTTTTTATTTTATTACATTGGTGGATGTGTTCCAGGGCCTCCCCCCATAGAAGCTGAAGGCATTCCACCTAACATTCTTACACCAAGCAAGAATTTCTTTCCTTTTCCAGAGGAAGCCATCTTAATGTATTCTTCTAACTCTGAGTGGGTTAACTTTCTCTTTTTCTGCTTAGCTTTCTTTCTTTTAACTTTTTTTACCATTATTTTTTACCTCCCTTTTTCTTTTTCTTTGATGTCTTTTTTTTAACTGGTTTCGATTGGGCTTGTCTCATCCTTGCAATTCCCCCTGCATAAGATATTTCTTTCTTCTCTCCTGGAGTTAAAATTCTTAATTTTTTCTTTTGTACCTTAACTCCTGGTTCTTTCCCAGGTCTAAATAAGAATTTCCTAAAGGGGCTTAGTTTCCTTCCAGACTTTACAACCCTTTTCCCCTTCCTTGCCTTTACAATTTTATATGATGCTGCTGCTTCTTTCAAAACTACATCTTGTGCTCTTGCCTCTGCCCCCTCTTTCGTAGCAAATGCAAAAGGTGTTTTAAACCTTTCCCATTTACCTTTTCTTCTAACCTCAAAATTATATCCTTGTTTTGGAACCTCTGGTCTTAATCTTGGACCCCGAATAGGAACATAATTATTTCTTCTTAATAAAAGAGGAATTCTTTTCGGTGGTCTTACAGGTGCTCTTGGAACCCTTGTTACAGGCCTAGTTACTATTCTTGGGACCTGAATTTGTTGTAATCTTAAATCTGTTTTTAAAGCAAGTTGTTGCCTTACCCTTTGTCCAATTTCTTGAGTTGGAACTTGTGCCATTCTTAATCTAGGAAGTGTTTCTATTAAAAACTCTTCCCTTAATTGTAATCCCATATCTTCAACAACTTTTAATCTTGGCATTATTTTTAATTCTTCTCTTATACCTTCTCTAACAAGAACTGGTTGTAATGGAATTACTTTAAATGTTGGTTCTATTCTTAAACCAGTTACTTCCATATCAACTAAAGAGGGTTTCACTATTGGAGCCATTCGCACAGCAGGTGCTTCGGCAACTTCATATAAACCCATACCTTCATAAGGAACTGTTGTTAATCCAACTCCACTAACCATCTTTGGTAACACATCTGGTAATGGTTTTATATCAACAACCTTTGCTATTGGTATTTTAGATGGTTTTGGAGAAGGTGGTAATTTTAAATCTAGAACAGCCTTTTGTACCTGAACTTGGAATGTTTCATCGAGGGATGTTTTCTTTATTTGTGCTGGTTGGATGCCATAAGTTTTTCCTGCTGTTAAATCAACAGGTTTCCTTATAATCAAAATTCCGGTTGTCTTATCTACTTTCCCTGCTGCCCTTTTAAATGGAACAGCTTTTGTTATGTCCTTTGATACTATGCCTATTTTAAATATTTCTGCTTCCTTTATTAATTCTATCTTATCTTTTAAAGGAGACAACTTTGTTTTAAGAGGAACTATTTCCATAACTGATTCTGCCTGTGTTATTCTTTTTCCTGGTTTCCACGGCACTGTTATTTTTGTTATTTCCTTTCCTGGCTTAAACCTAAATAATCTCTTAGCCACTTCTTCTCCTTTAAATAATTGTGCTTCTTCTTTAAAGAATTTTGGAACTAATTTTTCAGGGATTGCTTGGCCTGCTTTTTTCTCTGCTAATTTTTGCCATTTATATCTTACTTCTTTTGGAAGTTTCATAAATGCCTTTAAATCTTTTGGTGTTGCTGTCCCTTCAACTTCAAATAATGTGGCATATCTCTTTCCTGTTTCTTTTTCCATCATTAAAAATGGTTTTTCTACATCCACATATCTTTTTCCGGTAAGGGGGTTAATTGAAACTTGTTGATATTCTATTGCTGGAACTTCTTTTATTTTTAAGGGTTTCATTCCAAAAAGATCTCTAAATGGTGTTGTTTCTTCTATAAGTAATGGAGGTCTTTTTTTTCCCTTAACCATAATTTTGGTTGGAACTAATTTTTCTCCTCCTATAAAAATGGGTTGTGCTTCAACAGAAATAACTCCTTCTTCCTTCAATACTCTTGTTGGTGTTATCTTTGTAACTGGTCTTGTTCCAAATTGATAAACCTTAATTGCTCCCACACCACCAAGGAAGGCTCCACTTAATGCAGCCTCAACAGCACCAGACTGTCTAACCTGTTGAATAGCCTCAGGCATTAATTGTGCTTCGAGTTCTTTAAATGTTAATTTGGGTCCTAATTCATACCCAAGTTCTAATCTTGCTTCTTGTTCTGAATAATCTTTTTCATATTGTACCCATGCTTCTTTAACTATTTCTTTAGCCTTTTCTTCGGGTTTTCTAATATCTTCAACTCCTGAAACAAATTGGGATCCAAGATATGTAACACCAACATAAGGAACAGCATATGCCCCTAGCTTAAGTGTAGTTTCGATACCCGTTCCAAATTGTTCTGGTGTTACCTTTACTGTTAATTTTTCAAAAACCTCAGGATCATATGTTGTTTCTCCACGAATTACTTTCTCAATTTCTCTTTTATATTCTTCTCTTTTTTCTGGTATAATAAATGTTGGTTGATATTCTTCAGGAAGCTTGGTAATTGTTTCACCATATATATCTTCCCATCCTGCTCCCGCAGTTTCGGCTGTCCACTCAATAGTTTGTTTTGGTATTGTTGCCGCCTCCCCATAAGAAACCCCCATTGGTACATCTAATAAACCACCTACAACAGGGAGAGTTGGCCCCAATGAAACTTTAACTTCCCTTTCTAATAAAAGACCTGTAACGGGTGATACAAACCCTACTGTTTTCTTTAAGGCTTCTAATGTTTTAGCTGGGGCTGCTTGTATTGCACCGGTATAAACTTTTGTTATGTCTTGAACACCACCATATAATCTTTCTGGGATTGTTACTCTTCCTATTTGTTTAGCATATTTTGAAGTTAAATCTTGCTGTAGCCTTGTGCTTTCTGTAACAATTCTTTGGGCTTGTGTTGCAGTATAACCCATATCTTTATATCTTTGTATTTCTAAATTAATCTGTTGTGTAGGGGTTTGATATTGTGAAAACGGTGTATATTGTGGTTGTTGAACAGATATAGGTCCCGTAATTTGAGTTCCTGGGGGAATGTGCTCAAGTGGTATACTGCTCTGATATCCTTCTGCTGAAGTATAGGTTCCTGTAGAAACATCATATGTTGCTACTCCTGGTTGTCTAACTTGAGAAATTATGCCTGGTTGTGTTTTCGCTGCTAAAGCTATTTGCTCCTGTTGAACCCCATAAGCTTTTTGATACTCAATAAAAGTAGAAAATCCCTGCTGTCGGGCGAATGCTCTTTTTGATTCCGCTCTTTCAAAGGCACCTTCAATCTTTTGATATGAAGATTCTATACCCCTCTCAGTTGCCCCAGAATAATAATTTTTAACTAGATTTATTTTTGAACCACTAAGAGAAGCACCATAAATTCCAGCTTCGGCACCTAGACTTCTCACCCTAACCTGGGCTTCGTCATCGTCTTCACCCCTCTCCTGAATTCGTTTTAAGTATTCCTGTGCACTAACTAAACGACCCTGAGCAGCCTTAAATTTCTTAGAAATTGCTGAACGAGCTGTTTGATAAGCGGTTTCAAGATATTGTTTCTTTGCATATTCAGGAGCCTGTTGTGCTACTTGTGTTTCAAATGCTTTCTCCTGTGCCCTAATCTGTGTCTGTGCTTGTTGATATGCTTTTCGCTTTTGTGCTGCCTGTGCTTGTCTTTGGGCTCTTGCAGCTAAACCACCTTGTCTTTGTAATAATTGTGCCTTAGAAACCTTTTCTCTTCTAGTTGCTTCTTCAACTTGTTTTCGAGCTTGTTCAATATTTCTTCTTTGCTGTTGTATTAGTTCCTGATTAGTAGCCATATTTTCCCTGCTTTAATCTTTGCCGTGATTCGATTCTTGTTAAAGTCTTTTTTGGTGATTTAGAGAGTTTCCCAATTGGCTTCCCTTCTTTTAAATCCAATAATTTCTTCTTAAGTTCTACCTTTCTTTCCTGTACCTCTTGAAAATATCTTTTATCTTCTTGTCTTTGAATTCTACCGAGTAAGGCTCCCCGTCTTTGATGTAACTGCAATGCTGTTGGTCTAATAAATTCTACTTTATTCAATCTTTTTAGCTCTTTTTCAATTTTTACTTTATCTTTCAATTTTTATTATTACCTCCTTCTATCTTTATTTTTTTAGGTTTTAATAAAATGACTTCCATTAATTGTTCAGGAGTCATGCCTAACTTTTTTAATTTCTTAGATTTCAAATTAAGGGAAACTTGATTGTTCGCACTATTGATATTAATTCTCGCTAAATCCTTTATTTTCATTTTACGTGTAAAATAAGATACTATGTTATATAAATCTTTCTGAATCTATGGCTTTGCACATTAAGTCAAAGCTGCACAAAAAGTGGTCTAGTTTTTATGCAACACCTAAATCTATTTAGTTAAATATGTTACTACTTAAAAGTTAATAGAAAGGTTTATAAGGATAAAAAGGTTAGATTATATATGGTTATAATGAATTGTGAAAGGTGTGGAATTGAGATAGAAAGAAAAAATAATAGACAGAAGTATTGTAAAAGATGTTCAAAGGAAAAGAGGAAGGAATGGATGAAAGAATATCTTGAAAAGACTGAAGAAAAAAGGATTTTAAAGGGAAGGGAATATTATAAAAAGAATAAAGAAAGGATAAGGGAATATAATAAAGAATATAAGAAGAAATATCGTTCAAGACCTAAAGTAAAAGAAAGGATAAAGGAATATAATAAAGAATATAGTCAAAAGAATAAAGGAAGGATAAAAGAAAGGATAAAAGAATGGTATGAGAAATATTATCAAAGACCCAAAGTAAAGGAAAGGATGAAAGAATATAATTCAAGACCAAAAGTTAAGGAAAAGAAAAATGATATTCGAAGAAAAAGGAGGAAGATAGATTTAAATTATAGAATTAAGACTAATTTAAGAAGTCTTTTAACTACAGCCTTCAAAAACTATTCAAAAAATGGAAAACAATATACCTCTAAAAAATATGGAATTAACTTCACAAAGATTATAGAACACATGAAGCCATTTCCAAAAGACATTGAAAATTATCATATTGATCATATCATTCCCCTAAGCTGGTTCGACTTCAATAACTCTAAAGAAATCAAATGGGCTTTTGCTCCTGAAAACCATCAATGGCTTAAAGCAGAAGAAAATATAATCAAAGGAAATAGAAAAATTTATATAAGTCAAAAAGAAAAGAGAGGCTGGCCTTTAAAAACTAATTAAAAAGGCCATCCATCTTCTTTTTCAAGGAGATATTGTTTAACGGATTTTTCTATAGGAGCTCCCCACAAATCTTCTAAATCATGTAAAAACAAAGTCAAATCTTTAAAATTAGAAAGATTTACTATACGAACAAAACTTTCAGGGATATAACCACTTCTCATCCTTTGGGTTACCTTAATCTCTGTTTTTTGCCCTTTCTTTTTCACGACTAAAATAGTATCCCCCATTTTATTGTGTCATGAAATAAACAATTCCCCCTAAGACAATTAATCCAATTACAATTATCACTGCCTTATTCATTGGTTGCTTCTTTTTTCCACCAAGAAATGCCTTCATCGCGGCCTTAATAATAAACTCATCAGAATCTGTAGAATCACCTCTTCTTTTAATCTCATCATAATCAAGATTACTTACTGGCCTTCTATCAATCTCTTTTATTAAAAGACATTGATATTTCCATATTCTCCAAAAAGCTCTTGGATCCACCTGATGTGGTTTATTTCTAATGATAATCATATCAGAAGAATAAATTGGATAAAGCTTTGGTGGTTCAATTATTCCTTTTGCATTAAGATACCAAACCAAAATCAAATTAGATTTCTTATTAGCTTTTTTAATAATTCTCCGCCATTTAAAAGGAAATTTAAATTTTTTACTCTTTTTCAAAAAAGCTTCTGTATGTTTTATTTTTTCACCAAATTGTTGTTCAAATAAAATTCTATCTAACCTTCTCATTGTTGATAAATTTGGATCTGGTTTTTTCATAATAAGATTAGAATAAATCAAATCTATTTTTTGAACCTGACTTATATTTCTTAATTTACTTAAGAAATCTTTAGTTAGATTTTTTATCTTTGGTTTTTCTATATACTCGGTGGAGCTTGAGGCTCTTTGCTTGAAAATATTTTCCATTTATCTTTCTTTTTATTTTGTGGAAGATTCATTATACTTGAAGAACTATCTCTTGAAGCATACTTTTTTGAAGTAACAAACAACTCTGCAAACCAACCCTTTCTTGACATAGCTGAATCTGTTATTATTCTTGATTGAGATGTAAAAAATTTGGCTACTCCTGAATGGTGAAATGTACTTGCGATTAAAGCGACCCTCTCACAGTCTCTAACACTTAAATCCCAAATGCCAAGTTCTTCATCTTTAAGATTACTAACTCTTTTAGTATCTTTAGCATCCTTAACTTCCTTAAATAATCCATAGATTCCCCCTAAGGGTGCTGGCTCTGAGCCACCAAAATCTAAATCATCTTCATATTCTTCATTAAAATCATCTTCTTCAGAATCATAATCATCAAAGTCTTCTCTATCTTCAATCAATTGCGTTGTTTCTTCTTCTGTTCCTTCCATCTTTCTATACCTCCTTTTAATTCTGTATTAATTTATTTATCTTCATCGTATTCATCTAACCAGCTAAATCCCGCCAAAATAGCAATAATAAATCCAAAACCTAATGTAACCAGAGCAAATGCTTGTGTATAAAGATCAGCGACATTTCCAAAACCATATATCATCATATACATCCCAATGAGAATAAAAAGAACACCCGCAAAAAATCCAAATGGTGGGCTTTTTAATAAAATCCCTGTAATAAAAAGAGTTACTGAGGCTATCAAAAGGAAAATAGGAATTGGTAGATTAGATTGTTTACCTGTTGTAGTAACTTTAAAATTATAACTCCAAACAGTATCAACCCCATTTAAATCCCCTTCCCCATTAACAATATAATTTCCTAATGCTGGTGTTGAACAAAAAGTATAATTATAATAAGTATTATCTTTAGTCATAGAAACATTTGATATAGCAATTGTTGAATTAGGAAATAAAATTCTTGAAATATTATTATAAGTGCAATTTGAACAGATCTGAATTACATTTACACAATCACCTTGTTTGAAAGGTCCTGTTGTTTGAATTGCGGCAGAAGCTAAACTGATAAAGAGAACTCCAATCAATAAAAACATCATCACTTTTTTCATTTTTTACAAATTAGCAATCTTTTTTATTACTACTGATACACTCTCAGGATGGTCTCCAAAAGTTCCGTGAGTTGATATTTGAACATCCCCATCTGTCGCTACAAATTGAACTATTATTTCATCTCCTGAATTAAACCTTGCTAAAAAATCGTGAGATAACTCTGTTTCTACTCCTTGTTTTGTAATATCTGTTTCAAAATCAGAACCTATTACTTCTGTTCCATTTACATAAATAACTCTCCCTGCAATATCAACATCAGACGCACCCACTGATGTATCTTCTACATCAATATCAAAATCAATTTCATAAACACCATCCTGCATAATTGTAAAAGTCTGATTAGTATTATCATTATAAGTGTGGGAAATTCCAAAATTAATATCTGTATCTTCCTGAGCAAAAGTAATATTTGTCCAAGTATTTACACCTAAAATAGGTATGGTGGCATTAGTGTGAGAATAAATATATTGAGGAATAAAAACATTTTCTGATGTTATATTTCCTGTAACATTTAAATCTCCTGAAACAAAAAGATTAACAAAAAACCCACTTAACCATTTTATCGCTGAAGTTCCAATAGAATCTGTAGAATTTGTTTCAGAAGTGAAATTCCCATCAATTTGAAGCTTAGAATCAGGACTAGTTGTTCCAATACCAACATCACCATTACCTAAAATTGTCATACGAGTAGAGCCACTTGTTCCAAACTGAAGAAGGGCATTTCTTCGATTCAAAAAAATAATATTTGAATTGCTACTTGATGAGCT
>SDBV01011415.1_pt1 | contig 11518 bp, 12 predicted proteins | sample 2277081 | NCBI WGS metagenome assembly SDBV01 (sample SAMN10402039, study PRJNA504765) | marine sediment metagenome | isolation source: marine sediment core GS10_PC15, 223 cmbsf | place: Arctic Ocean: Southern Knipovich Ridge | collected 2010
TTATTACACACCTGTATTAAGTGTGGATCGACAATAGTAAGTAAATCAAAAAATAAGTATAGTTGTGCTTCGTGTAATTTTAGTTGGGAGATATTGAGTAATGAGTAAGATACTATCATTTGACGTATCGTCTGTGTCAACTGGATGGGCATTTCTATTCAATGGAAATCTACAGTCATTTGGTACGATTACTCCTCACCCCACTTTTAGATTACAGGAGAAGTTATATTGGTTTAAGAATGAAACGGGGTCTTTATTGAGGGTATTTGAACCAGACCATGTTATAATAGAGGAGACCTACCTAAAGAACGTGAGAACGTTGAAAGTATTGATGCAGTTTGTAGCGGTACTACATTTAGAGTGTTTTAGTGGGTTGGAAGGCGAGCCTATATTTGTAAGCCCCAACACAGTAAGAAGTCATTTTGAACTGAAAACTAAAGAAGACGTATTTGAATACGTAAAAAATAAGTATAAAGTCAAACTAAAAAAATATGATTTCAAAAGTGGTAACGATATTACGGATGCTATATTACAGGCACTGTATTGGAGTGATGCACTAAATGAAGAAGGAGAAAATAATATGACTAAAGAAATTATACCAAATTATAAGGCACAGAATATTGGACTTGTGTCTTTTAGATATATGCAGAAGGACGATATGCATGAATATGAACATGATCCTATAAAAGTGCGCATGTATTCTTTAACAGGGATTAATAAAGTAGATCCCGGGTATGCTGGCAGTACTTTTCTTATGGGTAAATCTCAAATTACGGTGATTGTTGATGATGAGGAAAAGACATTTGATAATGAGAAAGTAGCTCTGGTTTGGGATCAGTTAGAAAATGATTATGATGTTGTAGATATGGAGTTTATATATGATATCCATAAGTATGCATTTATATTAGAGGATAAATTTTTTGAGGATAGGGACGAAGCTAATAATTATTTCAGATCTTTTATTATAACTTGTTATGAAGGATGGGTAAGTAGGAAGAAAAAGGAATTACTAAATAGTGATGATCAGGAGAAACAAAATGGCTAAGAATATTACAATGTCCGCTACTAGGATGTCTACGTACCTCAGCTGTAAATGGAAATATTGGTGTAACTACGTACTACATTTACCAAAAAAATCTAATGTGTCGTTCAAATTAGGTATATCAGTTCATGAGGCATTAGCAGAAGCGGGTATGATTTGGAAAAGGAATCAAAAGTTTGCTAAAGAAGATATTGTAAGAATAAAAGATATGTACAATAAAGTTGCTGCTAAAGAAGGTCTTGCAGACACTAACATCTACCACGAGGGCATGCAGATGGTGTTGAGCAGGGTTAGTAACTTTGCTAATGGTGAGATACTAACTATAGAGGACAGGTTTAAGGTGTCCACTGATGAAGGTGTTATGCTGATAGGGGCTATGGATAAGGTAGAAGCTTTAAGTGAGGATACGGTATTGGTGGTTGATTATAAAACATCTAAGTATTTTGAGACGTCCGCTGAACTTAAGTCTGATATACAACTATCGGTTTACGATATAGTTGCAAGTATCAAATACCCTGAGTATAAGCGTATTATCCTATCACTGGATTATTTGAGGGGAGATCAGGTGTTTACGTATCGTACACCTCAGGAACGTGCAGGGTTTTTGGACTATATGCTCGCTATATATAAAGAAATGCTCAAGCTGGAGAAAGAGGATTGTGCGCCTATGTTGAATGATATGTGTAATTGGTGTGATTTTACTGATAATTGTACTGCGTATCAGGAAGCACTAGCTGGAAAGTCCCTATTAAAAAAAAATCCAGACGAGTACGACACCGAAGAACTGGTAAAGGATTATATGGAAGTAAAAAGTAAGAAACGCATAATTGATAACAGGGAACGTCAACTAAAGCAATATATAATGGAGAAGATTAAGACCGGTGAGAAAGATCTGATAGGTCAAGGTAAACAACTTTACATAAGACAGAACTCATCTACAACATACGATACTAGAGCAGTATATGATGCACTTCCTCTGGACGATTTTTTGGACGTGATACGTGTATCAAAAAAGGCTGTTGATGATAAATTACTGAAATATCCGGCGGGTAAATCCAAGGTTGCAAACACATCTAAAAAGAATTATACATCGCCGTTCGTAGCATATAAAGCAATAAAGAAATAATTGGAGGAGGAGAATAGTATGTCCAACAAGAAAAAGGGTGTAACAAAGAGAGTTAATAGGACACAACGCCCACGCACTGCAAAGCCTGCAAGTAATAAGATAAAGGTGTTGGGGTATTGTGATGCGCCTACCTGTGCGACCGGGTTTGGAACGGTTTCCAGGAATATATTTGAAGGTCTTCATAGGACTGGTAGATATGATATAGATGTGCTTGGTATTAATTATTGGGGAGATCCCCATGATTTTCCGTATAGAATTTGGCCGACTGGTACAAATGCACAGAAGGATCCGTATGGAAGACAAAAAGTATTGAACCAGATTCCACAAATGGACTTTGATATTCTATTTTTTCTTCAGGATAGTTTTATACTAGAATTTATACCAAAACTTATACCTCATTTGAGAAAGAATAGGACCAAGCCGTTTAAGTCTATTTTATACTACCCAATAGACTCCATACTGAAAGATAATTGGGCAGCAAACATTGACCCCGCAGATAATCTAGTGGCTTATTCCGAGTTTGGTAGACAGGAAAGTCTAAAACCTTTACCTCATAGGGAGGATATTACTGTTATTCCGCACGGGGTGGATAGCCGTCAGTATTTTCCAGTGAGTAAGGATGAAAGAGATAATTTTAGAAAGCAATATTTTGGTCCTTATGCTGACCATTTCATAGTCACTAATGTTAATAGAAATCAACAGCGAAAGGATATTCCTAGGACTCTTATTGCTTTTAAAGAATTTAGAAAGCAAGTACCAGAGTCTATTCTATACCTGCACATGGCGATGAAAGACCAGGGGTGGGATTTGGCCGAGATCTGTAAGTATATGGGGTTTGATATAACAAAGGATGTTATATTCCCTAAAAATTTTGGTCCGAACCAAGGATACCCAAGAAAGGTACTTAACCTACTGTTCAACTGTAGTGATGTTATTATTAGTACCACATTGGGTGAGGGCTTTGGACTTGCATGGATGGAAGCTATGGCGGCTAAGGTACCTGTTATTATGCCAGATAATACTATGTTGCCTGAGTATATTACTGAGGAGATAGGCTGGTTGTGTAAAAGTGGTAATAGACCAAGTTTGTGGACTGTTATACAGCATGACAATGAGGTACAAAGACCATTAACTGATACGGACGATTTGGTGGCTAAAATGGTTGAAATATACAATAATCCAGAAGAAGCTAAGCGCAGGGCTGAGAACGGGTTCAATTGGATTACTAAACAGATGGATTGGCAGAATAATATTGCGCCTCAGTGGGTGAAATTGTTTGACAAAGTCGCTAATAGTTTGAAAGAACAGGATAATGAGGTACTGGATGTGCTCGGTCAAATAGGTAATAAGAACAAAACTATAGAATCGGAGGAATTTTAAATGGGCATCAAAGGTATTAAATACGTGGCGCCCCTGTTCGACATGTCAGGGTATGGTCAAGCTTCTAGAGGATATGTTCTAGCTTTACATAGGCTGGGTATACCTATTACTATAAAGCCAGTATCATTTGAGCAGGAAGCTGCTGATTTTGGGGAGAATGGTAAAATTTTAAGGAGCCTTATTGATAAAGATGTAGATTATGATGTCGTAGTTATACACCTTACACCAGAACACTGGGCACAAATGAGAGAAGCCGGCAAACACAATATTGGTTATTGTGTATGGGAGACCGACAAACTTCATAAGGACTGGCCTGGTTATATAAATGATAATGTAGAGGCATGTATGGTGTCCTGTGAGTGGAGTATGGGGGTCTACAAGGGGTCAGGAGTCAACGTCCCCGTGTATAGTGTACCTCATGGTATAGATGTGGAGGAATATAAGAATATATTCCCTTACAGCGTTAAGGGCGTTGATCCTATGGCTTATAAGTTTTATGCTATTTTTCAGTTCATTGAACGTAAGCATCCTATGGCGCTCATTAAGTCATATTGGCATGCTTTTCAGAACAACGAGAACGTGGCTCTTATACTAAAAACCTATAGAATGGGGTTCAGTGACGAGGAAAAACAGGTAGTTAGAGAAACACTTAAGAGATTGAAAAAAGTAATGCCAATGGATAGTTATCCCCCCATATATTTAGTAGGAAACATGTTAGATCGGGACGAGGTATTGGGACTGCATAAATTTGGGGATTGTCTTATAAGTCTTGATCGTGGCGAGGGGTTTGGACTTGTGCCGTTCGAGGCTGGGGCTTGTGGCAAGCCTATTATAGTAACAGGAATGGGCGGGGTAAGAGAATTTGCTAAACCTGAGAACAGTTATTTAGTCAACTATACTATGACCCCTGTATTTGGTATGCCTATGTCCCCGTGGTACAGAGGAGATCAGATGTGGGCAGAGCCAAATCTTGACCATGCTATCTCGTTGATGAGGCATGTATATGATAACCAAGAAGAAGCGGCTAATAAAGGACGTATGTTGAAGGATTACATAGCTACTAATTTGAGCTGGGATCAAATGGGTATGAGGATGTTGGAGGTGATTAAATCACTATGAAAAATGTAATTTTACGTGTAGCTTGGAATCGAGCTGAGATGTTGAAAGTAACTATTGAGCATGAGATAGCAGCTCGTGAGCATCATAAATTTTCAGACGATATTACTACACTATTTGTATTGGATCATGGATATACTAGTGATGTGATGAACGTGATAAAGGAATATCCCTATGAACATAAGATAGTCACTAGGGATGAGCATCAAGGGCTTACAAAAAATATTATGATGGGTATGCATGAGGCTTTCAGAATGACGGATGATTACGTTATTTATATAGAGGACGATATTGCTGTGCATAAGAGTTATTTTCAGTATTTAGACACCTTAATGGGTATGGATTGTGGTAAAGTAAGCGTATATTCTGCGTATACACCTACTAATGGGGACGATATTAATGAAGTGTATAGAACTCATAGATATGCAGCTTGGGCGTCGGTTATTTTGAAGGATTTTTACACTGATTACATACAACCATGTATAACACCTATATACTATCAGAACTATGGTAGTAGGTCACGGTTTATAGTAGCTCTTGGTAGCCAATATCAAGAACATTGGGGCCCAGAGGGGTATAAATATGGCACAAAGGGAGACCAGCATAACGAACAAGCTGGACTGATTAATAGGCTAGTAGATGTGGCTATGATAGAAGAAGATAAACATGTCATTATGCCACGAGTTAATCGTCAGACACATATAGGGTTCTATGGAAAGAACCGTCCTGGTAGACTAGAGGGTAATAGTTTTGAAGCGCGGCTAGAAAATCTACGGGATATCGTAAAAAATAATAGTTTCTATGAGAAAACTGCTGCAAAGCAATATAATGACTACACAGTGGTGCCGCCTGAGTTGGATAATTGGGACGGCACTTTGTATTTATCAGACGACGTTGTACATTGGGGTAAATAATGAAGCGAATACTTTTTTGTACTGGTGAAGGAATTGGTAATGTAATTCAGACCATACCAGTGATAAGAACTTTGACAGAAGTTCTTGGATATGAGGTAGATTTCTGGCACGCATTTGGATTCTATAGGTTGCCTAATCTTATTTCTTACGTGGACAACTGGCTTGTAGGTAGAGACGTTCTTCATATAAACCCAGGTATGTATGAGGGTAAAGTATCTACTTTTTGGGCTAGGAATCATACTAATGTGTACCCGCCGAAGGCTATGAAATTACTTAATGAAATAAAACCACTAACCATGGATAGATCTGAAGTAGATACATATATGGATATTGCTAGAGATTTAGGAGCTAAAGAAGAAGAACTGGTGTGGTATGGGAATTGTAATTATCTACAATCTAAAGAATATTTTGACGTTGTAATTCATAACGGGTACAAAAAAGAAGGTAGTTTGTGGAAGATTAAGGAGTATCCTCACTATGAAATGGTTGTTAAATCACTAGTTGATAAGGGGTTGAGTGTTTGTTCGGTAGGAACAAAAGACGAGTACATTAAAGGTACTGTTAATAAAACTGGGCTCACACTACTGTCTAGTTTGGGGCTGATAAAGAACTGTAAGGTACTTCTTAGTAATGATAGTGGGTTATACCACTGTGCAAATGCTTTGAGTGTACCAAATGTAGTTATATTTACTGCTACCAGCATAGAAAAAAATTATGATGATCGTTTTCACAAATACACCACGGTAATAGGTAGAGATGATTTAAACTGTAGACCGTGTCAGCAAGGTAGAAGATGGCTTAAAGAGTGCAAGGTATGGGACTGCCAACAAGTGGATCCAGAATATGTAATTGAAGAAGTGATGGAGAAATTAAATGCCTAATAGAAAAGTTATTTATACTACAGGATTTAAGGCTGAGTCCTTGGTTGAAAAGAAAGGTGAGGATGTAGCTAATGCGTGGGTTGATTATAGGTTTGAGTACTTTATGAGGTATACGTTTAACTCACTTCTAAATCAGAACAACGCGGACTGGGAACACTGGTTGATTGTAGATGATCATTCTTATAGAATATTAGGTGAGGAACGGATTGATAGGTATCTCACAGATGATAGAGCAACACTAGTATTTAGGAAGGATCAGGTTGCTGCTGGCTGTGAGTCTGGTGATTATGATTACTATATGGTGTTGCGTATAGACTCTGATGACATGTATAGAAGTGATGTTACAGATGAAATGATGACTGTGGAAGTAGCAGATGATACGGGATTATATAGTTATGTTCAATATACTCATGGGTATATCTATAAGCCTAGAACAAAGCAGCTTAAAGAGTGGTGGCGAAGTCATATGACCCCTCCGTTTTTTGCTTGTATTTATCCTCATGTGGAGTGGTGGAGTATGATAGACCAAGGCGGGTTGGAGTTGTTTCATGGAGGGCACGAACAGGTACGTGAACATAAAAGAAAGTTATTAGGGCCAGGAAAATTTTGTGTTGGAATACAAGAGATGAATATGGTAACCACAATAGGTAAACGCCTAGAAGTAGTTGACGAGGAAGAAAAATCTGCACTATTATCCCAGTTCGGTGTTGTATATCCAGAGGAAGATTGTATTAAAAGTGATGTACATGATCCATGGGGATTATTACCGGGGGGTTTCAAAGGATGAAATTTCTAATGCTTAGAGGACAAGTTCCACAGGATAGAGATCCACAGGAAATAGTTTTTGATAGAATAGAAGAAGTGGACGATGTATGGACTCAATTATTTTTTTCACTATTAGAAGACGATGACCAAGGTGAGTTGTGGTATTGGTGCGGTACTCGTGAGCATAAATTTGCACATAATTTTGTAGAGAGGTGGGTTTCGTCTTTTGTAAGGTATAAGAGTGCCTTTACCCCAGATGTGATTTTTTGTAGGGGAGGTTTTCAGGAGTACCATCCTGTGTTACGCCAATATCCCAAAGCTATTAAAATATATTATGGGGCTGGTAATAGATTTTTACCGAATCCGATGTTTAGCGACTATGATATAATATTACAGGACTCTATTCAACAATTGGAGACATGTAAAAAGATGTATCCAGAAGCGCTGACCACCTTATTTGTTAAGCCTGCTGCTGATAATATATTTTATCCTGTAGATGTTGAGAAAGAATTTGATGTATGCTTTCCTGCAAATGCGTCGCAGTCGTTTAAAGGACACAAGTTTGTATATGAAACGGTACCAAGTGATATTAAACTGTTGAATCTTGGCAATAGACCAGATAGATATAAACATCCTGATAATGTGACTGCTTTTAGATCTTCACGGACTGATATGGCTAAGCATATATCCAAATGTAAGGTGGGTATTGTAGCTGTTAAGAGTACCATAGACAGCTGTCCGAGGGTAATTTCTGAGATGTTAGCATGTGGCATTCCTATAGTTGTACTAGACGATGTAAGGTTCTGGAAAGAAAAATATATTAAAAGTATTCTCAGCTCAAGCAGTAAATATGCTACTGGTGAGTTGGTTCTTAAGTCTAATTTTTGGGCTATGGTAAGGTTTATACTTGCTAATATAGATGACTATAACCCAAGAAAATATTATGAAGAGAACTTATCTCTTGACCACGCTGCACGATTTATAAGGGAGAAGATAAATGAAGTTAGCGTTTAATAGTTTGAACAGCGGGTTGGCGAATAATGGTGGATCACGCACAGTTATACTATGTGCTGAAATGCTAGAAGAATTGGGGCATAGGTGTGATATAATAGCTACATCTGATAGATTTACATGGCTAGATCATAAGCGTCCTGTACAGTACATTCCATCTGATTTAGACGCTATACTTGCTACGGCATCTACTACTGTGCCTACTACATTACATTCAAACATACCTATTAAAGCGTGGTATATAAGGGGGCACGAGTCATGGGTATATAACGAAGGGCAATTGTCCGAACTGTATAACTCTGGACTTATCAACATAGTTAATTCTAAAGGACTACAACAAAAACTAGCAAGTTATGGAGCTAATTCAACCGTTATTTATCCTGGTGTCGATGATTTTTGGCAAGACAGGTGTTTAAGGTCTGAAGATAAAATAAGAATAGGATGCTTGTATCAGAAGAAGTCTACTAAAAGGTGGAAAGATTTTGTTAAGCTGGCTGAAATACTAGGGCACGAAGACTATCAATACATTGGTATAGGAGATAAGGAAAGAAAAGATGATTTTCTTGATGCTTATTTTACTAACGTGTCCATACATGACTTGAATTATATTTATAGTTCGTGTGATGTATGGTTTGCTCCTACGGAACTGGAAGGATTACATAATGTACCTATGGAGGCTGCTTCGTGTGGATGTTTGATAGTATGTAGTGACGATCCTATGAATGGTATGTGTATGGACTATGCGTTTGATGATAATACTGCTATGATATATCACAGGCGTGATATAGAACAAGCTGCTGAACTTATTAGGAACCCGAACTGGGACGTTGTGGATAGAATGTACAACCATTTATTGAATAATATGGGCACGAGAGAAGATAATATGAAAAAACTAGTTGATTATTTGGAGAAACAGTTATGAAATTTCCAGACTTTGTTATAATAGGTGCAATGAAGTGCGGTACGACTGTCTTATGGCACAACTTAAATAAACACCCCGGTATCAATATGTGCAAGAACTGGGAAGATCCAAAAATAGCTTCAACAGAGATACGCTTTTGGAATAATGGTGATCCTCATAGGACATGGGACAAAGGTATAGATTGGTATAAAAATTTATTTAGTGGTAGTTGTTGTGGGGAAAAATCCGCTAATTATATTGAAGAATTTACTACTATGAGGCGTTTATATGAGCATGTTCCTAGTGTTAAATTAATTCTTAACATCAGGAACCCTGTTGATAGGGCTTATTCTGAATATCAAATGCAGCGTCATAGGTTAAGTAAGTCATTTGATATGTCTTTGGCTGGTCAAAGAGGCTATTTGTATCGTGGGTTATATTATCTACAGATAATGAATAACATAATGCCATTTTTTTTAAAAGAAAATTTACATATAGTCATTCAGGAGAGGATGAAAACAGATACTAATGGTGAATTAAATAAAGTATGTGATTTTTTGGGGGTAGACCATTATGATCTTGAAGTAAAAGAAACAACTGCGGAAATAGCAACGAACAGGTCCCTTGATTTAAATGAGGATGGGAAAGTTAAAAGCTATAAGGTGTGGAGTAGTAAATATGAACTGCTAGATCCCGAAATGCGAGAATCTTTAGTAAAATATTATAAAGATCACAATGAAAAGTTGTTTGAGTTTTTGGGAAATGGTATAAAGGAGTGGGGAGAAAACAAATGAATGAAAATCCATTAATTAGTATAGCAATGACATGTTTTAACCAGTCAAAGTATGTTGGAGACGCTATTAAAAGTATAGCCAGTCAAACATATTCAAACTGGCAGATAGTAATAGTTGATGATTGTTCTAGTGATAATTCTTTGGATATAGTGCAGAAATGTGTGGATAATTATTGTATACAAGATAAGATAAAAATTATTAAACGCAAAAATAATTGTGGGTATGGTACTAGTTTAGGGCTTGCTATCACATCTTCAGATGGCGAGCTAGTGGCAGTAGTAGACTCTGATGACGCACTGGCAGATAACGATGTTTTAGAAATATGTGTTAAAGTACATATAGACCACCCAGACATTGTTATGACGTACAGTAATTATTGGATATGTAGAGAGGATCTATCACGTAAAAAAGTTTATAAAACAAGGCAAATTCCGAATGATAAAATGTACTTGGGGTGTGGGGGTATTAGGGTAAGCCACTTGAAAGTGTTGAAAAAGAAATTTTATATGATGACGGATGGTATTAATCCAAAACTAAAACAAACTGTAGACAAAGAATTATCCTTACGGATGGACGAAGTTGGTAGGTTTTTACATATAGATAAAGCATTGTATCACTATAGACACCATCCAGGTAATCTATCTAGATCTATAAATAAAAAAGACGCAAAATATAGACAATTCGTAACTAAAATGCGAAAGCAAATTTATGAAGACGCTAGAAAGAGGAGAAAATTATAATGGCTATTAGAAAAGAGATAATTGATTTAATGGATATAGCTTGTAAATCTATGGATAAAAAATTCAAAGATATCAAAATATGTGAACTGGGAAATCAATATACTAAAGATCATCCTGACTATAAAACAGGTAAGCAATATTTAACAGCGCTTGGTGCGGAACACGTTTCCATTGATTTGAATGGGAAGGACGGTGCATTAAAAATAGATTTGGCAAAGCCGATTGAAAAATGGGATTGTTATTTTGACATGGTAACTAATTATGGTACATCAGAGCATGTGAATAACCAATATCAGGCATTTAGAAATATGCATAATTTTACTAAAGTGAATGGAACTATAGTTCATGGCGGAGCGCCTGCATACGGCCATTGGCCGACGCATGGATATTGTAATTATGAATTATGTTTTTTTGAGTACCTAGCGGATTTGAATAATTATGATTTAGTGCTAAGCGAGATGAGAGAAAAGTGGAGTATAGTAAGGAAAAAAATGTTGGACCTTGTTTGTGTTGTTTTTTGTAAAAAAGACGATAAACCATTTATTAGTTTAGAAGAATTTCAAAGTATTGAAGGGTTGAAAATGAATGAACCAAAGAAATAGAAGGGGAATAAAGGAATGAAAATTTTTGTTGACGGTAGTAAAAGAGCGGCTGTTAGTAGAATGTTTTCTGTTTGGAAAAAAATGGGCCACGATGTTGTTGACATCCCTAAAGAAGCTGACGTACAATTATCTGTAATTAAAATCAGTGTAAAGAGTGGGCTGCCAGTTGTATTACGTTTAGATGGTATTTATTATGACAAGGCAGAAAATTACAATGCACGAAATTCTGATATAAGTAGATCTCAT
>SDBV01011416.1_pt1 | contig 11518 bp, 10 predicted proteins | sample 2277081 | NCBI WGS metagenome assembly SDBV01 (sample SAMN10402039, study PRJNA504765) | marine sediment metagenome | isolation source: marine sediment core GS10_PC15, 223 cmbsf | place: Arctic Ocean: Southern Knipovich Ridge | collected 2010
TGTGGAGTTCGGAGTTGTGGAGTTCGGAGTTCGGAGTGTGGAGTTCGGAGTTGTGGAGTCAGCCTTGCGGCTGATACTATTTTTATTTGGCTTCGTTCTACCCGTCTACGCCAAGGCTTCGACGTGGCAGGCGAGCTTACGTCTTCGCTAAAGCTTCGACGCTACAGGTCGTCGCGACAGGTTGCGAGGCTATTATCCTAATCTTTGCTTATGATAATAGCGTGTAGGGCGGTTACGTCGGCACTATTTATTCTTAGCCGGTTGCGAACCATACGATGAAGTATAGCAAAACAGATACGCCTATCATGAACAGGCTTAGCGTCAAAAACAGTATCACGACTTCCTTGATGAACTTCTTTACGAAGATCACTCGGAGCTTTGTGGCTTTGTAGATTATCGAAACCGACGCCATGAGCGGGAATATCCACAACAGCGAATACGGCGTTGTTCCGATGTGCTCCGGTGCGGTAAATGTCGCGATCATGTTTGTGAGGTTATCAAGCATCTTCTTCTCCGATTATTTCGCCTCGGCCGCAGTATGCCATGTAAACGGCGCTTATAATGCAAAGCAGATTCATCATTCCGGCGACAGAAGTGTATATCTGTCCGATGTCGCCCGGTTTTCCGTAGCTGTGATAACCCTGTATTTTGGTTAGATGTCCCAGGAAGCCAACAGCAGGAGATGTCATCATCTGCGGTATGTACCATGGCCATGAACCGACCGGGTCGATAACTCCTACCGATCCGATGTAAAGGCCCACGAGGAATGTCAGTGTAATTGTTGCGAAGATTATGCCGGAGCGTTTGCGTTCCTTTATAAGGAAGTGTCCTGCGCCCGGGATCGCCCATGCTGCAAGTCCGACTACCAAAAGGAAGAGTCCGTGATCGAGCTTTGATCTGCTATCCATTAAACGGCTCCATCGGTTTCGTTATCTGTTTCTTCCGGTTCTTCTTCAGCATCTTTTGCAGGTCTAAATGATGTACGTTTGAGGATGTTGCCCGGAAGGTAATGTATCACGCCCAGGCTTTGAGAACTGATGCTCTCGACCTGGAAGGTTGTCTGATTTTTGGCAGTGAGGTAATCTTCGGCTGTCACCGGCGTTACGTTTACGTCTTTAACGATGTAGCAGCATTTTCCAGGTTGGAACTTTACGATCTTCATTGTGTTCTTGGCTTCGGTTTCGCCGGCGGGTATAATCGCTGACAATCGAGCGAACAGTTCGTTGTCGATGATGACGTTTTGAATATTTGCGTTTAACGACGGGTCGTTTTTGATAAGCATCTCAAAAATATTCAATTCTTTTTGAGATATTTCTCTTTTGTTTGAAATGTTTTCGATCCTTACGGTGGATGTCGGGTTGTTACGGTTGTATTCGCCGGTTGCATCGTCCCATCCTTTTTGTGCGACGGTTTTTGAAAATTCTTCCGCTTTTTCCGCGGCGGTTTCCATGGCTCTTTGCGTCTTGATGTCTTCTGTGGTTTGTTCCCTGATCGAGTAAGTTGTTCTTGCCGGGCTTTCTTTCAGTTCTACGCCGGTGTTGTCGTATGTCAGGCTAAAGTCGGAAGGCTCGAATTCTTTTTCGGTTTTGATAATACGAATGATACCGATGATGGATCCGTATGAATCCCTGATCGGTCCGATGTTTTCGAACATTCTTGGAGTCGGTATTTCAAATCGACTAAGCGTAGTCGTTCCGTCTACAGCGAATATGACTTTTCCGATGGATACCGGCATGCGGCTTTGTCCCTGAAGCGAAAGCCTTGCGAGGTTTGTGTCATTTGCAATGTCTGCGGCACCAAGCAAGCCTGTTTTGTTCGAGTATACGGGGATCTTGTACGTTGAGTTTATTTTACGGGAAGCTTCCGAATAGCTTCCGGCAGCAGCAGCGACCTGCTCGTTTGTGGCGTTTTCGAAGTCGAGGGTTGCCAGACGTGAATCTATTATTTCGATAGCTTCGTTGATGATCATGTCCGCTTTGATCTGCGTTTTTTCGCTTTTGATGGTTCTCTTGATGGTTTCCGACACTTCGTTATAGCTTCTGGTATGTGTTACGGATTCTGATTCCGAATCGTTTTGATCGATTTTTTCCTCGTATGTGTATTTGCTGGAATTGAGCCGGTAATAATTTTCCATTTGCTGATGTGTCGGTTCGTCTACGGTGTTTTCTACATCGGAGCGTTCTATGAACAGGTATTCGAGTTGAGCGCGATGCGGGAAGGTGTATCCGAATCCATAGGGATTATCCGTGCCGATCTGGCCCGGGGAGTATTTTTTGAATTTTGCGAACTGCTGATAGAGTTGTTCTTCTGTTGGCTGAGCCTGTTCTTTTGCAAAATTGACAGCGGATATTTTAACGAATTGTCCGCTAAGCTGCCGGCTGCTACGTGCGATGAGAGCTTTGACCTGATCGGTGGTGACATCTCCGCTGCCTGTGATCATTTGTGCGTAAGTTGTTATTCCGATGAGATCGCTAAAGGTCCTGAATATTTTTTCTTCCGGTGCGGTGTGCCTGCTTATTATGCTGTCGATGATCATCTTTGCATCGGCGCGTCCCTGGCTAAGTTGTGGGAGGAATATTTTTAGCATTTCTTTTGCCTGTTTGTTTGAGATGACACATCCTGTTTTTTTTGCTTCTGCGTCGAGTAATATCCAGAAGAGTTCGCTTCTTCCGGACGATTGTTTGAAGAATTCGTCGATGTCTTCGAGGCTGCAATTTAGCTGTCCCCGCATTATGGATTGTTTTAGCGAATCGCTAAGCTGTACGCTTGATACAGCGTTTGGGAACAGGATATGTGTAAGCAGCGGCGCCCTGAAAAAATTATCCAAAATCGTCGGTGCGCCAAGATCAGCCAGTATATTAAGTTTTTTCTGTGCCCGCATTATGTCGTTGCCGGCTATCTTCTCGTTGTCGTAGTACAGGTATACGGCGGCGTTTCCGCCTTTGCCGAGTCCTTTCATCAAGGTCGTGAAAGCCTGCCCGCCGACAAATGCGACCATGATTACGACGACAAAAACGGTTATAAGTTTTCGTTGATTTTTCCGTATCCACTTAACAAAATTCATATTTCACCTTTATTTGCACAAAATCCCTGTTATTGCTCTTATTTACAAGCTTTCAGAGTATATTGATATGCCAGCTATTTGCAAGAAAAAACAAATTTATTTGTAGCAACGATAAGAGGTTATGATTCGTGTTTCGTGTTTCGTGATTCATGGCTTTGTTTTTAAATATTTCGAGGTTTAGGGAAGAAGATATTGCAAAATGGCAGTAAGTAGCGCAAAATGTAGCGATGGAAATGGATATGGAAGAATTTAAATCAGGGAGTCTCGATATGGATAATACGGCAACTAAACCCGATATGGTGGATGCGACGGACAGTCTTGAGGCGATCAGCGTTTTTAAGTCGATGAAGAATTTTCTTTTCTTTGTTTGTTTTGTTTGTTTATTGCTTTTGCAGGGTGTTTTCTGGCTGGACCATTGTGGGTATATTAACGAAAAGGTTGCTGCTTCGGCTGAGGTTGTCGAAACGACAGATTCTCCGTCGCCGGCTGTTGTAGAGGAAAGCGACAAGCATAAGGAAATTAAAAAGCTTGCCGAGATCGCAACCAAAGGAACATTGGCGGAGCCGACAGAGGCAACGGAAGAGGAAACTGTCAAGCCAAAAAGAGAACTGGCAAAAGAAGTGTTCGAGCTTGTGATACCCGATATGGAGCAGGCGGTTATGGTTATTAAGGTTTGCAACTTTATTCTTATATTCGCTTCGTGTGCGTATACGCTTGCATTGCTTATGAGCGTAAAGATATCGCTTGCCGGTCGGCTTGGTGGCGTAAGCCATATCTCTCGCGGTTTCTTTCGTTCGCTGTTTGCGTTTGTTTTTATATTGCCCTGGCAGGAGTGTTTTGGCAGCGTTATCGTGGGCGCGATCTATACGCCGTCGGAGCTTTTCGATGCAGGCGGTCTTGCTGAGGCGCCTTCTGTTATGGAGTTAGTCTGTTACTATTTCCGGTTTAGCGGTTTGTGGGTAATCGTTGTTGTTCTTTTAGTTCTTGCACAGATGAGTACGCGGAAATGGTCGCAGGTGATCCTGAAACGGCTTGGATATCGGTCTTAAAGAAAATTAAATATAAAAAATTAAAATGCAAAATTGCGGAACCGCTTCGCGGTCTTTTTTATATAGCCCCTTCAGGGCAAGGGTATGTTTTGTTGCGTTGACCCAGGGTGGCGCCCTTCGGGCTGACCCTGGGCTGATATATTAAACCCCTACGGGGTTATTTCCGGGAAATCCATCTCTACTCGTAATAATGGATCCCAGCACCTAAGGCATAAACTTTCGCTGGGATGACAAATTGTGTTTGGGTTACAAGTTGGTTATGTGACAACACGGCCAAATGAGTTTGGCCGTGCCACCCAGACGTTGGGCGTGATTTGATATCACCATCGGTTTCTTTCGGAAAAGGGTGTTACTGTTATTGGTTTTTGTCTCTTTTTCTTCTTGACAGCAGCACGATGTTTCTCAGTTCCTCTATTCCCCTTGCAGTTAGCCACTGGTGCATGAAGTGCTTTTCCTGTGTTATCTGTGCGATGGCCATAAGTGCCCTTAGGTGGTAGTTCCGCTGATCCTTTGATCCTGCCAGAACGAACATTGTTTTTACCGGCGTCGGGTTGCCGCTAAAGACGATGCCGTCTGCGGCTCTTACCATGACGATGTCGAATTTGTTTTCGCCTTCTACAATGATGTGCGGTATGGCAAGGCCTGGTTCTATGACGGTGGAGCTTTCGGTTTCGCGGTGAAGGAATTTTTCCATGAGGACAAACTCGTCTTCGCCGAGGTGTTGTGAAAGAGTGTGTGAGATCTCTTTGAAAACTGTTTCGGAGTCCGTTTTTTCCTTTAGGTCTATCACTCGGCAGTTCTTTACGAGTTCGTCGAATCTGTCAGCGATTATTTCGTCTCGTTCTATGAGTATGTCGCGTAGTTCGTTTTCAAGGGTAACTGTTTTTAGATCCTTGGCGGTGACTCGCTGTACGATGTGCATTATGGCCGAGGCTCGGTTTGTTTTTCTAAACGAATATAGCAGGAACCATGCGGCGCTTAGCAGGATGAATGCTGCGGTGGCTAAGAGTGTTAGCTTTCCCATGTCGACGAGCAACACGATGTAGACGAGTATCGTGGCGATGTGCATGTATGGGTATAGTGGTGATTTGAATCTTGGGCGGTAGCTTTGTATTTTGCTTTCCCGCATTATGATGACGCTTGCGTTAACGAGTATGAAGAGGATTATCATCAGCGTCGAAGCGACCTTGACGAGCGATTCGATGTCGAGGAAGATTATAGCAGCGATCATGAATCCGCCGGTGAGCATGATGCTCATGTGTGGCGTGTGGAACTTTTTGCTGACGACAGAAAGTCTTTTCGGGATTAGCCTGTCTCTGCTCATTGCCATAGGTGCCCGCGATGCTGCGAGTATTCCGCCGTTGGCGGTCGTGACGAAGGCGATCATTGCTGCGACGGTAAGTATTACGAATCCGGCGTTGCCGGCAATTTTTTGTGCCGCCAGCGATATCGGTGCGTAGCTGGTTGAAAGCTCTTCGGCAGTCAGTACGCCGGTTGTTACGATGGTTACTCCGATGTAAAGGATCGAGACGAAGAACCATGAAAGCAGGAGTCCTCTTGGGAGGGATCTTGCGGGGTGTTTTACTTCTTCAGCGATGCTTGCGACTTTTGTAAGTCCTCCGAAGCTTACGAAGACAAGTCCTGATGTTGCCAGTACCGTCGAAAAACCTTTGTCCATAAATCCGCTGAAGCGTATCGGTTCGGCGATTTTTGCGCCCATGTAAATAAAGATAGCGAGTATCAGCAGCAGCGCCGCTACCAGCCACACCTGTAGTTTTGTGGTGTGTTTTACGCTTACGATGTTGAGGATCGTAAAAAATGCGCAGCACCCGGCGGCGATGGCTTTGAACTGGAAATTGTTTAGTGCATAGCCGCTGAAGTTTTCGATCAGTATTCCGAAGATTATTGCCATGCCGACGATTGCGAAGGCGCTTTTAAGCGCGAGCGAGAACCAGCTTGCGGCTCCGCTAAAGAGGCCGCCTATGGGCCCCAGGCTCCTTTCGACGTAGAAGTATGTCCCTCCGGCTTTTGGCATTGCGGTTGTTAGCTCTGCTTTGCTAAGCGCGCTTGGGAGGATAAGCAGCGATGCGATGGCATAAGAGAGGACCATTGCGGGCCCTGCCTTGGAAAAAGCGATGGCAGGGAGTACGAACAGCCCTGAGCTGATCATGGAACCGGCCGCGACGCAGAAGACGTCTGCGGTGCCGAGCGTTTTTTTCAGGTGAGCTTCCTGACTCATAGTTCTTTCCTTTGAACTGATATTATACCCGTTAAGACTGTAATGACAAGGGTTTGTATTGCTAAAAAAGAAGATTATTCAGGCTGAAAAAACGAACATATTCTATGATATACGATAATATAAATTATGGTTGACTATCCTACCGGCAGTACGTATTATCTGTGCATAACAGTTGGTTTGCTATTGCAGTTAGGTCGCGGTTTATGGCGAATATAAAAGTTGATGCCGAAAGGTGTAAAGGCTGTTGCCTTTGTGTTTCCGAGTGTCCGCGCGGGTTTATCCGTATGAGCGAGATATTTAACAAAAGCGGGAACTTGTTCGCAGAGGTTACCGATATAGAGAATTGCACAGGATGTGCGCTGTGCTGCCAGATATGTCCGGATATGGCGATCGAGATCAACGTTAAGGAAAAGGCGAATGTTCCGGTCAAGGAGATACCGCAGCGCAGGACCAACAAGGAGTTAATAACGAAAGTTGAGTAAGCCCTCTAAGAAGATCTTGCTTAAAGGTAACGAAGTGTTGAGCCAGGCTGCGATAAATGCCGGCTGCGGCTTTTTTGCCGGTTACCCCATCACGCCTCAAAACGAGGTGCCCGAGTACCTGTCCAAAGCACTCCCGGAAGCGGGTGGAATATTCATTCAGGCAGAGAGCGAGCTCGCTGCGATCAATATGATCTTCGGTGCGTCTGCGTCGGGGGTTCGGTGTATGACGTCATCGTCGTCGCCGGGCGTTAGCCTAAAGCAGGAAGGGATAAGCTATATCGCCGCCGCGGAGCTTCCATGTGTTATCGTTAATATGCAAAGAGGCGGGCCCGGCTTAGGTAACATCCGGGCTGCGCAGGGGGACTACTTCCAGTCGGTCAAAGGCGGCGGACACGGCGATTATCGTCTTATCGTCCTTGCCCCTTCGACGCTGCAGGAGATATACGAATTAACAATGAACGCATTCGATTATGCCGATCACTATCGTAGTCCGGTGCTTATGCTTGGCGACGGGATGTTGGGGCAGATGGCAGAGCCGGTGGAACTTACGAAGTATAAGCCGATAGTCGAATTGCCGGAGAAGGATTTTGTTCTGGACGGGTGCAAGGGCCGGGAGCCGCGAGTTATCAAGACGCTGCTGCTGCAGCCTGCCGAGGCGCTGGTTGAGTTTAATGAATATTTGAAAAAGAAATATGCCGAGATCGAAAACGAACTAAAGCTTTGCGAAAGGTACAGATGTGACGATGCCGATCTTGTTATCGCCGCTTACGGGATAACCGCACGTATCGCAGAGGGCGCTGTTGATATGGCGCGGGATAAGGGTTTAAAGGTCGGACTGATCCGGCCCATTACCTTGTGGCCATTCCCGAATGAGGATTTTAGAGCGGTGGCAGAGCAGGCGAAAAAGCTTCTTGTTGTCGAGATGTCCAACGGGCAGTTCATCGAAGATGTTAAGCTTTCGATAGAATGCAGCAAGCCCGTGGAATTTTACGGTACCGGCGGCGGGTGGTATCCGACATCGGAAAAGATCCTGGAAAAGATCGAGGAACATTACGAATAACACCAACGGTGTTTATTTTGTTCGCGTGATAAAGCAGTAAGTTATTGTGCAAAAAAGATTGGATCGCGCATCGACGCGAGTTTTTTAAGTGGAAATATATGGTGCAGTTTAAAAGGCCCGAATCTATTAAGAGTACGCAGACACATTACTGTCCCGGATGCGGGCACGGTATTGTGCATCGACTTGTCGCAGAGGTGATCGACGAGCTTGGTTTGCGTGAAAAGACCATCGGTACCGCTCCTGTCGGGTGTGCGGTGTTGTTGTATAATTATTTCGATTGCGACATTATCGAATGTGCACACGGGCGGCCGCCTGCGGTAGCTACGGCGATCAAACGGTGTCAGCCGGACAAGGTCGTCTTTACGTATCAGGGCGACGGGGACATCGCCGCGATCGGAACCGCAGAGCTTATTCACGCTGCCAACCGCGGCGAGAACATCACAGCGATATTTGTCAACAACGCTATTTATGGAATGACCGGCGGGCAGATGGCGCCGACGACGCTGATAGGGCAAAAGACAACAACCACGCAAAACGGGCGAGACCGTAACGAGCAGGGACCGCCGCTGAAGGTGTGCGAGCTTTTGGCAAGCCTTGACGGTGTTTCATATCTCGAACGGGTCGCGGTAAGCACTGCCAAGGATACTATCAAGGCGAAAAAAGCTATCAAAAAAGCTTTCCAGAACCAGCTTGACGGCAAGGGCTATTCGCTTGTGGAGGTGCTTTCGATGTGCCCGACCGACTGGAAGGTTAGCCCCAAGCAGGCGGTGGAATTTGTGAATAACGAAATGAAAACGGTTTTTCCGCTGGGAGTTTATAAGGACGTCTGATGGCAAATAACCAGACAAGGATAATAATAGCAGGCTTTGGCGGGCAGGGAGTTGTTCTTGCAGGCAACATCCTGGCGCGGGCGGCGGTTATCGAGGATAAAAACGTTACCGGGATGATCTCGTACGGTGCGGAGATGCGGGGAGGGACGGCAAATGCTACGGTAGTTATTTCCGGCGAAAAGATAGTAAGCCCGTTCGTTGAGGTTCCCGATGTTGCGATCATTATGAATCAGCCTTCGCTGGATAAGTTCGAGCCCGATATCGCAAGCGGCGGCCTGGCTGTGATAAACTCTACGATGGTCGAAGACGCAGGGTCACGGACGGACATCGATCGCGTTAGCGTGGGTGCTTCGGAGATCGCTAACTCGCTCGGTAACGCAAGGGTCGCTAACATCGTCATACTCGGGGCGTTCATAAAAAGGACCGGCATCTTACAACCGCGAAGCATTGTTAGGGCGATCGACGAATTGTTCTCAAGCAAGAAACCCGCTTTTGTCGAGATAAATACCAATGCGTTCAATGCCGGCTATGAAAAAGCGATGTAATTTTCAAAATCGTTTTTTTCACCATGAAGGCATGAAGAAAGCGTTGCTAAAATACTAAATCCTAATATCTAAATACTAAACAAATTCAAAATCATAATGTTCAAAGGCGTTAAACATGATTTTGTATTTTGTCATTCCAGCGAAAGCTGGAATCCATTGCCGCTAGTAGAAATGGATTCCAAATCAAGTTTGGAATGACAAAATGGAATGCAAGTTGAAATTGTAATACGTGGATTGGTTTCATGGATGAGGCACACGACAACTCTTTAAGTGTTCGGTCCGAAGCCGGACAGATGTTTAAAAAACACAAACGACGGCGGTTTAATCTGCGTATGACGCCGATGATCGATGTCATCTTTCTGCTGCTTACGTTCTTTGTTCTTACCGCGAAGTTTCGCAGCCCGGAGCAGTTTTTGCCGATATTGATGCCCCAGGCAGTCGCTCAAACGGTTCGGTTAGAGATCGTCGAGCCGCTCCTGATAGATATAACCGATCTTGGGCATGGATGTGATGTTCGGTTTGGCGCCGGCGATAAGTTTCAAAGTGTGCAGCTAAATCCTGAAGCAGTAGAAGCGTCACTGGCAACTTTTGCCAACGGTTTTAGGGATATATTGATCCGTCAAAACAGAACCGCCGCCGATCCGGTGCAGATACAATGCGACGATACGGTCAAGTGGGATGTGATCGTCAAGATATATAATGTTCTTTACGGTTTGGGCGTCAGCGATATTACCTTCGGCTTGAACGAATAATACTATGCAAATTATCATTTCCAAAACGATCCCGAGAATCTTTTTTTTCATACTATTCGCAGTTTGTGTGTCGGCGTTTGCTGCGGGTAAACCCACAGCATACGATGTAGATGCTTTGTGGCAAGAGGCATATCAAACCGTTGAAGATTTCCACGAGCAAAGCCTTTCGTTAAGATTGAAATACGATCATGCAGGCACCTTCGTAAGCGACGAACATAAGAGCAAGCTTTTAACCCTTGGCAAAGACACTGACTCGAAGTTGAAAGAGGTTTACGACGAGCAAAGGCATTTGCGAGCGGACATCGAAGTCTACGACAACGACGACTGGGACAAACTGTACGGCGTTACAGGGTTGTGGAAAAGCGTTTATGCAAGCGAATTTGAAACACAGCGGTTAAGAAAAGAGGTTGCCTATTACATTGCGATTGCTTCGCCGCCTGACGAGCGTTTGCAGATAGCCGATAATATAATTGGCTGGTGCGATTCGGACAAGAACCGTTTTAAGAACGCTCAAACAAAACTTTTAAAGGCAAAGGCATCTGCGCTTATCGGGGAAACCAGCAAGGGCTATCGGCAGCAGGCAATGCAGATCATTGAAGATTTAGCTAACTCGAAGGATTACGATAAGTTTTACTTTCATGCGGTGCTGCTAAGGTTTGACATTGTGGGCGATGTTAACAGGGCGTTGCTGACGGAGATGGCCGAGAAAATTGCCCAAAGTGGGTTTAGCGAAGAATTTGAGCTTAATGTAAGGGTCGCTTTTGCGGGGCTAAAGATCGGCGAGACGAAATATCTCGACGAGGTTATCTCAAAATGGCCCGGCGCCGAAAGATTTGTCGCAGAGATAATACTTGACAGACTGAACCATCTTGAAAAAAACGGAAAGCTTGGCGACGATCTTTTAGTCAGGCAAAGTGTCAGCGAGATCACCCTTGCACTTAAGGCAGCTATCGAAAAGTCGGCAGCCGATTACATCCGGCTGTTGGAGAGACTTGAAAGAACCGAGAAGTTCAGGTGTTCGCTGCTTAGCTATGCGCTGGCCCAGGCGTATGTAAATGAAAACGCCGTTCTTGCGGTCGAACATTATATAGCCGCTGCAACGAGGCGGAATATTGACAGGACCTTGAGTGTGACAAAGCTCGAGCTGGCCCAAAAGGGCGCATCGATAGCGGCGGAGCTTTATGGCCGAGACAAGAAGTATTGCGGTATTGCCGGCAGGGCACTTTTGTTTTACTGTCACGCTGCGGGCGCCGAAGCGGATGCCGAGACGGCTGCCCTTTATTTTCAAACGCTCGACGCATGTCTTGGTGAAGATAAAGCAGCAAAGCAGCTTGAACGATTGGCTGGGTCTGACGATCACTTTGCAGACGTTGCAAGTTTCGAGATCGCAAGGCGTAAGATAAAAAACGATCCGACGAAACAAAACTATGTAAATGCGGTAAAGGTTTTGGCAGGCGCCGAGCATCACTGCCGGTACATGCGAAACGCAGGATCGAT
>SDBV01011417.1_pt1 | contig 11518 bp, 17 predicted proteins | sample 2277081 | NCBI WGS metagenome assembly SDBV01 (sample SAMN10402039, study PRJNA504765) | marine sediment metagenome | isolation source: marine sediment core GS10_PC15, 223 cmbsf | place: Arctic Ocean: Southern Knipovich Ridge | collected 2010
CCGTTCAAGAATGGCCTGCCAATCCATAGAATCCGTTCCTGCTAATACAAGGCCGAGTCCCTTCCTAAAGGGCGGGTAGTCGGTATCGGTCGGAAGCGCTTCGAGGGGCAACAATCCATGCCGGCGTCCGTAGCCGGCGAGAGCGACAAAAGCGTCGATGATCTCTCTTTTTGTGTCCAGCCGGATTACGGGGAGCGGCTCCGCGGTCGGTGTCGCGAATTACCCGCTGGATAATGCGGTTATTGTAAGCGGTGTCAGGCGCGTATCGGTCGAATTCGGTCATCGGCTACTCCTCGTGAATCTATACAAGGGCATCTCGAAAAACTGCCTCTCTGGCCCCGTGCACATGCGAAAAACCCGATTGTATATGGCCTCGCGCGCTGTGGCCTCACCGGGATAGTGGTTTTTCGATGTGCCCACAACTGTAGTAGAAGAACCGCCGATTCGGTTTACAGATAAATGTAAAAGATGCCGAGACCCCTTCGACCGCGAGGTTATCTCTCAGCGGTCGGTGGGCGGTGCGCCAATCTCCCCCGTTCTTAGGGTGTTCGGAGCTCCACGACCTTTTGTGACTCCGCCGATTGCGCCAGTGCACAGCAGATGCGCGTGGTATTCACCGCATCCTCGGAAAGCTTGGGATCCAGGATGCCCGACTCCACGATACCGGAGAAGTGTTCGATCATCCTGGCCTCTTGCACGCATGGACCGAGGCGGTGTTTTTCTCGAACGCCGATCTTCTTACCCGTGTAAAAGAATGACTCGTCCTCTGACGGCGGTACGACGAATCCATCAACCCACAAGGCGCTGTCGGAACCGCCAAGTTCGAGGGCGGCCCGGGCGCCCATGGTAAAACCACAATTAAATGTGGCCGTCCGGTTGTCGGAGAAAAAGAGCATACCGGTCATCTCGGTGTCTACGCCGTTGGCGTACCGTCCTTTGGCGAACACAGCGTCGGGCATCTCACCGAAAGCCCAGAGAATGCCGCGCACGCAATAGTATCCCAGATCTCCCAAAGCACCACCGCCCAGCGCCTTTTGAGCGCGAATATTGTCTACCGGTATAGTTGACCCCCAGTTGAACGAAAAGCTCGCCGAAACGTGTCGTAGCTCTCCCAGCCCCCCCGCGCCTTGCAGCTTTTTCACTTCCTCTGTCCAGTCATGGTGCACCCACATCACGCCATCCATCAGCTGAACCTTGTTCTCGCGGCACGCCACCTCCATAGCGACAGCTTCTTCCACATCCACCGTGAGCGGTTTCTCACTGAGTACGTGTTTGCCCGCCTTGGCGGCCTTGATAGCCCATTCGCTGTGCATGGTAGGCGGGAGAGGAATATAGACCGCATCGATATCAGGATCCGAGAGCAGCGCCTCATAGCTTCCATACGCTCGTGCGGCTCCGTGTTTCCGTGCCCATGTCTCGGCGCGTTCGGCAGACCGACTCGCCACGGCCAGCAACTCTGCGTTCGGAGCCAGATCGATGGCCCGGCTGACTTTGGTTGCGATTCCCGCTGTGCTCAACACTCCCCATTTCACACCCATGTATATACTCCTTCATCGGATAGTGGAAAACCGAGATTCCTCGGTATCAACCATGATTGTACGGAGGAAACACGGAAAAGTCCAAGCACTCAGACCACTTGCCCCACCAACCGACCCACCGTATCATGCAAGGACGGTTGGCGGTTCCACGCGGCCGAGGAGAGTCCATGGCACGAAAAGAGAAAACCCGCCCGAACGTCATATTCGTTTTAACGGACGATCAGGGATACGGCGATCTGTCATGTCTGGGTAATCCGGTGCTTCATACACCGAGTATCGATCGTCTTTATGAAGAGAGTGTGCGGCTGTCCGACTTCCACGTCGCGCCGGTATGTACACCCACCCGAGGCGAGCTGATGAGCGGGTGCGACGCCTTGCACAACGGAGCAACCTTTGTGTGCATGGGGCGCTCTCTGTTGCGGGCCGATCTGCCGACGATGCCGGGAATCTTTGCCGACAGCGGATACCACACCGGGCATTTCGGCAAGTGGCACCTGGGTGACAATTATCCGTACCGGCCCCAGGACCGCGGATTTCACGAAACCATCTATCACCCCTCATGGGGGCTCACATCGGCGGCAGACTACTTTGGCAACGACTATTTTGACGATCATTATCGTCACAAAGATGACATCGAGCAGTTCAAAGGATATTGCACGGATGTCTGGTTCGACGAAGCCATCAAGTGGATGCGGGGCTGCAACGCCCGTAACGAGCCGTTCTTCAGCTACATTGCGACTAACGCCCCCCACGGCCCTCTCTGGGTCCCGAATGCGTATCGGGAACCCTACCTGAATGAAGTGAAACGCGATGAGGCCAGTTTTTTCGGGATGATCGCAAACATCGATGAGAATATGGCCAAGCTCGAGGGGTTTCTCCGAGAATCCGAAATGCGGGACAACACGATACTGATATTCATGACCGACAACGGCACCGCTTCGGGAGAGGGAGTGTTCAATGCCGGAATGCGCGGAAAAAAGGCCTCGCTATACGATGGGGGCCATCGGGTTCCTTGTTTTCTAAGGTGGCCCGGCGGCGGGATCGGCGGTGGCCGCGATGTGACCGGGATAAGCCGAGGAACCGATATCCTCCCGACTCTTGTTGACCTCTGCGGTCTGAAGGCTCCCGACGGCTGGGTCTGCAACGGTGTTTCATTGGCGACTCAGGTCCTCAATCCGGATTCACCTCCCCTCGATCGGATGGCGGTAATCCAATACGGGCACTCAAACAAAGGCATTTGGGGCTACAGCGAAGAAGGAACGGCCGCGGTTCTGTGGGGCCCCTGGCGGCTTCAAAACGGCAACGAACTCTACCACATAGAGACCGATCCAGGTCAGGCGGCCAACCTGTTTGCCTCCAGGCAAGAGATCGTTGCATCCATGAGCGCCCACTATGCCAGATGGTGGGACCAGAATCGCGGCAACCTCGACGTCTATCAGCAGGTCGAAATCGGTTCCTCCCGGGAAAACCCAATGAGGTTGTGCAGTTCCGACTGGGCGTGGGTATACGCCGACAATCCCGACTGCATTCGCGGGTGCATGATGGACAGCGGAACCTGGCACGTGGATGTGACCCGGGACGGGCTCTACTCGCTGTCGCTGCGAAGATGGCCCGAAGAGTCGGGGCTTGCCATCAGTTCCCCAGCGCCGATTATGCAAGGTGTTGACGGCACACTGGCCGCGGGGAAGGCACTGCCCGTCGCTTCGGCGTGGATCGGCGTCGCCGGCTTCGAGCAAACACAATCAGTTCCGAACGACTCGTCTGAAGTGACCTTCCGCCAGCCCCTTCAACGAGGGGCAGCACAGATACAGAGCTGGTGGAACGACGCCGACGGAGATCGGCTGGCAGGGGCGTACTACCTTTCGGTTGAGCGTCTGGACTGATATCCTGCCCGATTCCTCTTGACGAGGATCGGACTCGTTCACCATTATCCGATCAATCGGGACCTCTTCGCCCCGGGCTCTCAGGTCTTGGCGGCAAAAGGACCCGAGCTGGCGGAACACTTCTGCGGCCTCATACCGCCGTGACACATATGGAGGGAAAGAATGACAGAGAAATGTATCTCCTGTGGAATGCCCATGGCAAGTCTCGAAGACTATCCCAGGGGGGCACAGCCAAGGACTGGTGCGTTCATTGCGCCACGGCTAACGGGGCGCTCAAATCCTGCGAGGATGCCCTGAAGGGGATGACCGCGTTTATGACCACTTCGCAGGGAATCGCGGAGAAGGCGGCCCGGGAGGTGGCGAAGTCATATATGAAAACGATGCCGGCCTGGAAAGGCATCGGCTAGGACACCCATTCAGACGATTGCAGCGGGGCAACAGCCGGAGATTCATGGTCTGCCAGGTGATCTCGGCCAAAGCGCACGGAAACGGAAAAGGGATCATCCGACACGTTTGTACATTTATCGTCCGGGTATTTCCCGAAGCCGCCAACGTGATTCGGCACTGCTGTGGGCGGATCCGCGATTACTTCATATCTCTTATGCGAACCTCGATGTCAGATTCTCCCAGAAGCTCGCCGGCGATCAGATCTTTTGGGTGAAACCGGTCGCGCCCGCCGGTGGTATTGTAGGCAGGCACTGCCTCCATCCGTATACCAAAAGCATCAAGTGTTTTTCCGTGCTCCAGAACGGCCCCTCCGTCAATCTTGCCGCCCGTACCGGAGTTCTGGACAATAATCGTGTCGTCCTTACGAATCCTCCGGATTGCCCGGGAATCAAAGTGGTCCGAATGCTGATGAGTGATGAGAATAATATCGGCTTTGGGCAGTTGGCCGTAATCCGCCTCCCGGCCTACGGGATCGACATGAATCACCTTGCTGTCATATTCGAACATCAGGGTTCCGTGGCCGATGAAGAAGACGGCGACGACGTCATCGACGACGACCAGGTTGTCAGACTCGAAGTCTGCCGACAACTGCCATGCCATGGATCCTGCAAACATCAGGATGAATATCTTTCTCACTCCTCTTCTCCTTGCTCACGGCCTCTACTCGCCGAAGGGAATCTTCCTCGCCAGACATTCGGATTTGATCCGGGCGCGCAGTGACAAGACAAATCGCTCGGCATACGCGTTCAGATTCGGCGAACGCGGATTGTAGGTGGCAACCTCACCGATTCTATGTTCACCGATCGGAGGAGGCCATCAAAGTGTTGGCAGAATTTGCTGTCCCGATCGTGGATCAGATACTTGCAGTTATTTTGCATGAGCATGCCTTCATCGACATCGGTGATATTGCGCACGACTTGTGCCATCCATTCCTGATGAGGATTCGGAATGATTCCAGCGATGTGGACCTTGCGCGTACCCAGATGGATGAAGAACAGGATGTAATACATGACCAGGCCGAAGCGCGACCACACTTCCGTGGTAAAGAAATCGGCAGCTACCGGTGCACTATAGGTACATCCATGTGGCTTCGGATGAACTCACTCCAGGTCGTTTCTTTCTTCCGTTCGCCAACCGGCGGCAAACCGTGTTTCCGCAGTACATTCCCAACCGTTGTGTCACTTACCCGGTACCCAAGGTTCTTCAGGGCACCGGAAATCCGGTCATATCCCTGGCCGGGCGCCCCCAACTTCTATTCGCGCGGGCGAATCTCAGAATCAGTGTTTCGACTTCCGCGGATACATGCGGTCGTCCAGGAGACCGCCGATATCTGGAACCATCGAACTTCCGGGCCACCAGTCTAGTGTCATGTCATGCGTGTAATGTCGTATAGAACATGATATGATTCTCTCCAGAACTTTGGGAGGGGATTGTGGTTAGATATAAAATTACGCTGACAGAGGAAGAACGAACAGACCTGAAAAGCATCACATCAAAAGGCAAGCACAGCTCACAAAAAGTCATAAATGCTCTGATTCTACTAAACTGTGACGAAGGTGATTTTCAAGCAACAAAGACGACAAATGAACAGGTCGCAGGTGTATTGAAAATCAGCATGAAGAAAATTGATCGAGTTAAAAAACGTTTTGTCGAAGAAGGTCTTGATGTAGCTCTCAATGGTCGTAAAGGGAAGCGTGTGTATGAAAAAAAAACAGATGGTGATCTGGAGGCCCATCTTGTCGCGCTAAGCTGTAGTGAACCGCCGAAAGGCTTTGCCAAATGGTCCCTAAGGCTTCTGGCGGACCGGGTCGTTGAATTAAACTACATTGATAGTATTTCCTATGAAACCGTACGGCGTGTTTTAAAAAAAACGAAATTAAGCCGTGGAAAAAACAAGGCTGGGTAATTCCTCCTGATCAGAACAGCAGTTTTGTCGCCAACATGGAGAAGGTGCTGGATGTGTATAAACGGCCGTATAATCCGCAATTCCCGGTAGTGTGTATGGATGAATCGCCCAAACAGCTGATCAAAGAGACGCGCAAGCCGATACCGGCGTCTCCTGGCCAACTAGAGCGTCATGATTATGAATATGAACGTTGCGGTGTGTGTAATATTTTCATGGCAAATGAGCCGTTGGCCGGCAAACGGCTTGTACAGATAGCGGAAAAAAAGAAGAAAATACATTGGGCTTGTTTCATAGAAAAAATAGCGGAAACCTACGCGGAGGCTGAAAAAATCATCCTTGTAATGGATAATTATGGCACGCATAATCCGGGGGCGCTGTATGAGGCCTTTCATCCTGAAAAGGCAAAGAACCTGTGGGATCGGTTTGAATTTGTGTATACGCCGAAACACGGAAGTTGCTTGAAGCGCTGATTCCTGAGCCGAACCCTGACTACCAGCCCCGGGAAGGAAGGGAGCCGTGTGGGCATTTTGGGGAGTGATACGCAAGGCGCCAATCCCCATTTGTCATGGATGCCGATAGACAATAGTGGAACATAAGTGTTACACTATCTTTAGGGAGGCAAATATGCCGACGAAAAATCCCAGAATAAATGTCGTTGTTGATCCGCTACTATACGAGCTCATTGAGCAGATAGCTGAGAAACAAGGTGTCTCCATGTCGTTAGTAACCCGCGACCTGATCAAAGATGCTTTGGAAATGGAAGAGGATGTTGCCCTTGGGCAGTTGGCGGCTGAACGTGAGACGACGTACGACAAAAATACTGCGCTTTCGCACGAGGATGTTTGGGATTAGGCATGGCGTATCAGTTACGCTATCATCCCGATGTTCGCTCAAAGGATCTTCCCAAACTCAATAAAACGATGCGCGATAGGATTCGTCGCGCAATCGAAAACAGGCTCCTCACACAACCCGAGCAGTATTCAGAACCGCTTCGAAAAACACTTAAGACATACCGTAAGCTTCGCATCGGAGATTATCGGGTTGTTTTGAGAATCGACGAAGAGGAAATCATTATTTTCGCAATTTGCCATCGTAAAGACGTCTATCAACGAGTTTTGAACAGAACTGACTAACCGATGCATAAAAGGTTGTCTTCGGCTCGCAGGCACGCTTCGTTTTCCTGGAACTACCCGCCTTGTGAGGACCATGTCGGGAGATTAAGGTGTTTCTGGCGCCATCGACATTCTGGGGATCAAGGGTGGCGCCATGGCGACGGTGAGTGGAAGCTGCTGGAGTTCTTCAAGGACCGGCGCTTCGAACGGTACAACATGGAGAAGGATACGGTTAGTGTGTCGATCGAAGAGAACAAGGAGCTTTCTCGATAGCTGCGCCGGCGGAGCACGAAGACGCGTCCCGACTTTCTATGGAACGACCTGGACTTTTATCGCATCCTGCCCAGTCTTCTGGGTGTGAAAGGCTTCGGTGAGCTTCGACAGCGGATACTCGTGTGTGACGAGGTCCCCTACCTTCACATCGCCTGAGTCAAGAAGATCAACAGCCCCAGGTATGTCGAATTTCAGCCCGCATCCGATGAGTGTGACGTCTCCCATTACGAGATCAATAGAATTAATGGAAAGCGGTTCGAAGGTGACGCCCACGACGTCGATCTTGCCACCGCGGTGAACCATCTTGAGCGACTGATCGACGGTGACAGGCGTCCCGGCACAATCGAACACCGCATCGACGCCGTCTCCGTGTGTCATGTCGGCCACCACCGTACCCACATCATCGGTCGCGGCGTCCACAACGACATCAGCGCGCACTCCTTCGCCGCGCGCAGACGCCGCGCGCGTCTGCCGCTGGCAATGATGCATCCAATTCCCTTCGCTTTGAGAATCTGGATGAGAAAGAGCCCAATGATACCGAGGCCCACAACGACTGCCGTGTCGCCAGGCGCCGGACGAATCTGCGTGTATGCGTACCATGCTACCGACAGCGGCTCCGCCGCCGCTCCGTCACGGTAGGTAAGGTGCTCGGGAAGCACCGCGGCATTTTTCCCGATCACGAACGACGGAACCGCGACATAATCGGCAAACGCGCCCGGGAGCTCATAGCCGATTATTCCACGCTGCTTGCAACGAACAAACTCCCCCTGTCGGCACCAGCGGCACTCGCCGCACCCTCGTCCGCTCATCGCAGTCACTCGGTCGCCCAGTCTGACACCCGTGACGGCGGCTCCGACGTCCACCACATCTCCGCTGAACTCATGACCCATCACCGCGCCGTGGTATAACGCATGGTCCCACACATGCAAATCCGACCCGCAGATACCGGCGGCTTTTACCTTGACGATCACGCCGTCGGGGGTGTTCTCCGGCTCCGGTAAATCCTGCACAGAAAATTCGCGAGGCGGCTGGAATGTTGGTGCTTTCACTTTTGCGTATTCTCCTATTTCTTTGATGACACGAAAGATTAGCATACTTCGACCGGCAGGTGGGGAGTCTTTACGAGGTTAACACAGCCTTTGCAGAGCCTTGATCTCCCGACCGATAGGCGTGCGTTGATAAATGTTTGAAGCTGTGCGCTTCGCTCACTGCCGTTTCCGCAAACCCGCACACAGTAGGGGACTTTTGGAGCCATTTGGTGGCGATTTTAGCCACAGGGGTTTGCACGGTATCAAAATATACAATATGGCTTTAGAATGGATGCAGTTTTCTTTTTCGTTTGAGGCAAATTGCTATGCTTTCAAATCAATTCAGGCATGTATATCAATTTAGGATAGTTTTGAAAGAAACAAAGCCCCCTATTTGGCGAAGGATACAGGTTCCGGATAATTATTCGTTTAAAGATTTACATGTTGCTGTTCAAAATGCGATGGACTGGGAAGTCTACGCTGGTTCAGCTTATGAATTCCGTATTGCAGAGTCCTCTACCGGATTGGTGGAGACAATAGCCTGCTCCTGTTTTGGATTCTCTCAATATGCAGGAATACATGAGCCTTTGAAAAGAATTGCTGATTATTTTTCTCAGCACAATGCAAAAGTCAATTATACTTCGAAACACAAAAGTAGTTGGAATTTCACAATAGAGCTTGAAGAAATACTGGCCGCAGATAAGTTTGAGATATATCCTATCTGCATTAAGGGGAAAAAGGCATCGCCTCCAGAGGATTGCGGAGGTGCGAACGAATACAAGGAAATATTAGAAACCATAAGCGAATCCAGTTCAGGGAGACGCGGAAAGGCGTTGAAACAGTATCACGGTATCTTGGAAGATGACTTTGATCCTAATTATTTTGATCGAGACAATGTCTTTTTTACCGCTGGTTCCGGTAATCCTCCGCTCCCGGATGATTTGCCGGAAAGATTGATGAAGATATTGAGAGAGCTTTAATGTTGCCTGGAGCATACATCGTGTCACCGTGCAGAGCTTCTAAAATCTATCTGCGGAGGTACCCACCATTTATGGAGTATGACGGCCAGGAAGTTAATGGAGACAACCTGGTTTCAATGCATTTTATGAAGCCGCCCATCGCAATAATAGGCGCACACTACATCGGATAATGACATGCCATTCGTAACGGAACCTGAAGGCTACGAAAAAACGATACTTTCTGATCTCCAGGGAGCATGGGGAATATTTCGTGATTCTGTTGTCAATGCAGCTGGTTTTGAATACTGGGACCGTGTTATTTTTCATACCGATGAAGCCATGAGCTGGGAAACCGTTAGGAGTCTTGATCGTATGCCACCCCTTGTTTTGATTATTCGGAATCTATGCACACAAGGCGGTGCACCAGAAGAAGTTATGGAGAATCTCGAATACATTAACGAGATACTTGGAGAAATATTTGAAGAGTTTTCGAAATGAAAGAGGCTGTATAAAAATCGCCCAACAGACGTTTGAAAGGGCCCGGCGTAAGCCGTCAGAGTGAACTCTAACTAGACTTTGTAGAGGTCTGCAAATGCTGCAATCGGCCAAACACTGGCTGACCACATTCGATTTCCGGGAAGGAATGAATGGAAAAGAATAGAGCGAGAAAGCAATTCGGTTACTTGCAACCAAAGTACAGCTTTTCCCTCAATCCATATCCTAAATTACGATTTTACAAATGTCCGGATTGCGGAGAAAGGACAGGCCAACGCAAGCTGCCTCTACTTATTCACGTCGAACCGAAGAATCTGATCGCACTTAACTACACTAACCGCTACTGTTACCGCTGTGACATGCTCATCGGACACAAACATGAAATTGAACAACATCTAGCAGAACTGTTTTCCCAGATCAGCCCTGAAGTTATTGGCAATTGCTATCTGGTGTTCGGCACAGTTGAGAAAACAGCTTGGCGTCAGAACATAAATCATTCAAAACCATTGGATAAAATGCGACAGGATATCCATGATTTCAAAAGTTATCTGATCCTGCGCATGACTATGGACGGTTGGTTTCGAGAGGGACAAGACCCGCCGGTAATGGAACCGCCACCATCAACACAGTGGATGAAAAAGTGAGACAACGGGCGAGTGTAATGCAGACCGCCATAAAGCCAAGTGCCTGGTGGATGTGTTTGGTATAAGATTCAATTGCGGTCGCCAATCCCCGTTGAAACGGTGATACAGGCCGATAGATTGTTTCCGCGCCTTTCTGACTTCCGGTAAAGCAGATTATCAACGGCAAGCTGCTCCGGCAAGCGATAGGTGCAACAGCAGAAATGAGAAGTGATGACCAAAGGATGGCTATTGTCGCCTCATTTCTGCTTTATTTCGTGCCCTTTTTCTGGAACTACTGCCCTGCTGTCGGCCATGTCGGCACTAGGCCGATTATTCCGGCAGAAAGCCGGCAAAAAAGCCTATTGGAATTCTGTTTACCTTAATCCAATCATCCCCCCGTCCCGGCTGCCGACTGCAAACGAAAAAGGGCGCGTATGGTGATCTATCTGGAAAAGTGAAGAAGAAGTACGTGATTCGGTACGTTTTTCCTGGAACCTCCGGCCTTATGAGGACCATGTTGGGCGGCGCCGGCATGGTTGTCGTAGGGAAGCAGCTTTCTATGAACAGCCGGGCCTAAGAATGTTGTCGCTGGTTGGGAGGAAGCGTTTTACCGTCTTTGGTAGATTACGGTTGGCCATCAATGGACAACCCGCTCATTGGATCTTCAGCGGTCTTGGCGCCTTATTCGTCGCGATCGCAGTAGAAGGTAATAAACCTCACCGCCAAGCTATCGTCATCATAAAATTGGATGGTGAGTCTGTCATCGACAATCTTGTACGTACTGAAGTTTTCGGAACCTATGATTGCCGGAGCGTCTGTCTGGGCGTTTATGGTGTAGTAAAACCCTTCATCGTCTATTTGATCGATCGTGGCGCGCTCGACGATATTCCCCGCCTGGTCGTAGATGTACATCTCGGTTTCCGTGAAGCGAAAGCTGTGGTGAGGCAGCGTACCCAATTCCGTAGTCGCGACAGGATCGATGAGCCAGTTGCCCATCAGGTCTTCGCGCGGCGGCACGTTAAACAATCCCAAGGATTGAAGGAACTCACAGCCGGATAGACCAACTGCTGCGACAACCAGGACGATCACGAGAAGTGTTCCTTTCACCATGGTAATGCCCCCGTAGTTTGATGGTATGCTTCTATAATATCGAAAGAAACCCCATTGTACAGCCCGCGATTGCGTCCTGTGTCAAAACTCAGCCGGAGTGAATCGAGAGAGGATCACGCTTTTTTCCTGGAACCGCCTTTTAGG